>Ga0187819_10000748_pt1 | contig 16376 bp, 10 predicted proteins | sample NC_wetland_sal_i_15_FD_132411 | JGI IMG/M metagenome (GOLD analysis project Ga0187819, IMG submission 132411) | Wetland sediment microbial communities from Neuse River Estuary, North Carolina, USA - SO4_4 | ecosystem: Environmental > Aquatic > Freshwater > Wetlands > Sediment | place: USA...
AGCGTCCTTACCGCCGGGCTCGCGACCGCATTTCTTGAATTCCCAGCAATTCAACGTCATTAGCGTTTGACCAGGCAGACTATTCCCCCTAACTCCAAGCTATCGGCACTTGACCAAGAAACTTTAGTTCGACATCAACTGGCTAATGCTCCACGTTTCTGGAGTCGATAGAGTGTGCGAGGGCGCGTACCCAGTGCCTATCAACCAGGGGGAAACAACATGTCCGATGTAAACTTTGCAGTAGTGAAGATGGCGCATGGCACCTGGCGAATGAAGCTGCGCGGATTCTTGGATGGCAGGGAGAACATTGATCCTAAACAGCTCGCCTCGCACCAAGACTGTGAGTTGGGCAAATGGCTTTACTCCACTGGCATAAGCAAGCACGGCCATCTGCGGGAGGTTCAGGAACTCGAGAAGAAACACAAGTTCATGCACGGGGTGGTCAAGCAAGTGGTAGCCTTGAAGCAAGCGGGCAAAGCAAAGGAAGCCGAACAAGAGTTCTCCAAAGTGCACGATGCTGCAGAGGCAGTGGTCGCGCTCCTCACGAGTGTGGAGAAACAGGTTAAATAGTCATCTAGGTCCGGCAGAGCCACGCAGCGGTGAGCACGGTTCTAGGTGAGTGGTCGCCAACTCGGGGCGGTTTCCGGCTGCCTGCCATCACCCTGGAGTCAGCTTAGGGAAACTCTGATTAAGTATGAATTTCAACTTCGGCCCCGCCCGGGCGGGGATGCCCGCGCCTACATTGGAGCTTAAGCAGAGTTTCCCTGGAGGGGACAGGCCGCTCGCTATTGCTGGGCGAAAAACCCCCGTTTCACAAACCGACGCGTGCAATCATTGAGCGACCAGCGTGCCGACCCCCGGGTTAACTTGAACGCGCCCGGCGGCCCTGCCCTAGGAAAATCTTTTCCACTTTTTAGGGGTATCGTTCCAGTAATCTCACCTCCCGTTACCAAAGGTGGATGTCCCTCCCCGAAATGCCAGCAACTCTTGTCTTCACAGTGGGTTAGACCATGTGAGACAAGTTTTTCGGAAAACAACTTTTCCGTTGCGAAGTGCGGCTAAGTTGCATACTATCGGAGGGTTGCAGGAACTTAGCCGAGGACAGCGATCATTGGCATGCTCCTTGCTCCATAGGGTGGGGTGAACTCCGGGGATAGGTGTTGGGAAGTGATATCTGGGAAAGTTCTTGCGCCCGTAAATCTCGTCTTAGTTCTCATCACATTGCTTGCGCTCTGCCGGGTTTGGGTGGCCGCCAACGTTAGCACCCGTCTGACGAACAGCAAGACCAAATCGCAGAAGATCAGCGAGGGCCAGCACGCCAGGAAGCACATGCGCCGTCTGGCTCGCAGCCGAATCGCGCGCCCCCAGTCACTGCGCACCTCGCGTAGCAGTCTGCATCGCCGTCATCGTTACTACGAGCGCTTCAACACCAGTTCCTTTGCCGAAGACATCACCGAAGGCGACGTCACCGCCGGCGAAGATCCGGTCGTACGTCAGGCCGCTATCGATGCCTTGGGCAACATGAACGGCACCGTGGTCGCTGTTGAGCCGACCAGCGGGCGCGTTCTCGCCATGGTCAATCAGAAGCTGGCTCTTTCGAGCGGTGCCCAACCCTGCTCGACCATCAAACTTTCCGTGGCGCTGGCCGCATTGAGCGAAGGGCTCATCACCAAGGAAACCGAAGTTCGCCTCGGTGGCCGTTACCACATGAACCTGACCATGGCTCTGGCCCACTCCAATAACGCCTATTTCGAGGCACTGGGCCGGCAGCTGGGTTTTGAGAGAGTCGCCTACTATGCGCATCAATTCGGCCTGGGCGAGCTGGCCGGTTACGGCATTCCGGGCGAAAGTCCTGGTCTCTATCCCGACGAAGTGATTCCTACGAACCTCGGCGGTGTGGGCAAGATGTGCTCGTTTGGCGAAGGCGTTTCCATGACACCATTGCAACTCGGCGCTCTGGTTACGGCCATTGCCAACGGCGGAACGCTTTATTATTTGCAGCATCCCACGACTTCCGAGGAAGTTGCGAACTTCGAGCCGCGTGTCAAGCGGCGCCTGGACATCGCGCCCCTTATTCCTGAAATTTCTGATGGCATGGAAGGCGCCGTGGAATACGGGACCGCCCGCAGCCTGCGCGTAAACTTCAACGAAGAGGAAGTTCTGGGCAAGACCGGAACCTGCTCCCACGCCGGCACACGTTACGGATGGTTCGCCTCTTACGCCAAGACGGACATCGGACACATCGTCGTCGTCGTCTTCCTGGAAGGTGGCCGTCCCACGTTTGGCCCCAAAGCCGCGGAGATCGCCGGACATATCTATCGCAACCTCTACGACCACGATTTCTTCATGGCGCCTCCGACCCTGCCGGCAGATACCGCTAACGTGAAGCCGGTTGGAACCTCGCAGTAGAAGCTCTCAGCCGTGGCTCTCAGCTTTCAGCAAAAGGCCTCTCGTGAGAGGCCTTTTTCATTGCACCAAGGGCCAGAGCGAGACCGCGCCCATTACGTTAGTTACATGCCGCAGTAACACGTTGTGACCTAGAATCGGCGCAGCATGAGAAAAGGGCACCTACTGCTCCTGTTGGTGTGGATGGCCGGAGTGTCGTGCATCGTCCAGGCCAAGCAACTGGCGGTCGTCGCGGACCCGGGCAATGCGACGGCAAACCTCAGCGCGTCCGACTTGCTGAAAATCTTCAACGCGCACACTCGGAACTGGCCGGATGGAAAGCCGATTACCGTCGTGGTACGCGACCCGTCTTCGGCGGATATGCAGCTGGTCCTGCGCAAGGTGCTCAACATGACGTCCGAGCAGGCGCACGCATTCATACAAGAGCATAGAGGCGCGATCGTGGTCGCAGACTCGGATGACGCCGTCATTCATTTTGTTTCGAGCACGCGCGGCGCAATCGGAATCATCGACCTGTACTCGCTCACCAAAGACGTTAACGTGATGAAAATCGACGGTAAGCTGCCGGTTGAGCAGGGCTACTTATTGAGGGGAAATTAGCCATGGTTAGCAGAACACCGATCTGTAGAACACCGATCTGCAGAACAACGATCTGCAGAACGACGATCCGTAGGACAACGGTCCTCATGATTGGCATCGTTCTGCTTCTGGCGGCACTGGCTGCCACAGCGCAGCAAGCGGATCGGCAATCACCCAATCCGCCGCCGACCGCATTGCCGCTGACCACCAAGTCTCCCGAAGCACGCCACTTGGTCGAGCAGGCGATGACCCTGGACTTGGACCAGGTCGAGCAGGCGCAAGCGATCGAGATTCTGCGGAAAGCGGTCAAGATCGATCCTGACTTCGCCATGGGTCACGAATTCCTGACGCAGATCAGCCTGGATCCCGCCGAGCAGGTAAGCGAGCAGCAGAAGGCGTTCGCCACCAGGAAGAATGCCAGCCTGGCTGAACAACTGTTGATCGAGTGGTACCAGGATGCCATGGACCATAAGCTGATTTCCGCCATCATGAAAATGAATGATGTGCTCAGCCAGTACCCGCACGACAAATGGGTGGTGTGGATGACAACATGGTGGCTGACGACGCAGACCCAGTATGAGCGCTCGATCGAAATATACGAGGGTTCCGGAATCGCTGATTCCCCGGGCCTGATGAACAACATGGGGTACTCGTACGCCTACATGCGGCAGTTCGACAAGGCGTTTGCGCAGATGGGCAAATACGTTGCAGCGCTGCCCAACGACGCGAACCCCCAGGACTCCTACGCAGAGATTCTGCGCATGGCTGGGCGTTTTGAACAGTCGATCGAGCATTACCGGGCTGCGCTTGCCATTAACCCCGACTTCTATTCGTCGCAGTTCGGGATTGCGGACACGTATTCGCTAATGGGAGATCAGGTTCACGCACGCCGGGAGTACGAGCTCGGATTCCAGAAATTCAAGTTGCCCGAACTGCACAAAATCCAATGGCAGACAAGAGAAGCGATCACCTACGTTCGCGAGGGTGATTATGAGGGAGCCAACCGGGCATTCGACTCGATCGCGGACTACGCGCACTGCGCCAGCATGAGTCAGGTGGAAGCCGATACCTACCGGCAGATGGCCATGTACCAGCCGGACCCAAAGCAGGCATTGTCTTATCTCGACAAGGCCGATGCCGCCCTTGGCGAAGGCAAGAACGCGATGCAAGCCGCCATCGCAGACGAGTCCGCACAGGTTCTACGCGCGCGAGTGGAAATTGCCATAAAGATGGGCAACATGAGAATGATGCATTCTAGTCTGGCCAAGCTCACGGATATGTCGCAAAGTACGGACGACCGGCTGATTTCCGTTGCCTACCATGGCGCAGAGGGCGCAGCGCTGTTCTCCGAGCACAAATACAAAGAAGCTATTTCCCACCTGGAAGAAGACACCGATAATCCGCTTTCGTTGAGGCTGCTGGCCACCGTGTACCAGAAGGTCGGAAACAGTTCCGACGCCAAGCGTATCACTGAGACCCTGACCAACTTCAACGATCCAACGCTGGAACAGGCCCTGGTGGTGCCAGCTTTCAAAAAGTGTTATCAGGACCCGTCGTGCAGTGGGGACGTGAAGAGCGCGGCGCTGAAGAAATAACCGGCTGTGTGGGGCCGGGTCTCTGACCCGGCCGTGCGACCGGCCGCTCTGAGAAACCTGCGGCCCTTCAGGCCGCCTGACCGGGTCAGAGACCCGGTCCCACACGACCTCCCTCTTGAAAGCTAAAAGCCAAGAGCTAAAAGCCAAGAGCTGACGTTCTATCCCTTACTCACATCCTTCTCCACCACGCCGTCCTTGATGTGGACCACGCGGTGCGCGTATTCCGCGATGTCGTGTTCGTGGGTGACCAGCACAATCGTGTTTCCTTGCGCCTGCAAGCGATCGAACAGCGCCATAATTTCGTTTCCGGTTTGCGAGTCCAGGTTCCCGGTCGGCTCGTCGGCGAGAATAATTGATGGCCGATTCACCAAGGCCCGTGCGACGGCTACTCTTTGCCGCTGGCCGCCGGAGAGCTCGTTGGGTTTATGCGTCATGCGGTCTCCCATGCCCACCGAGGTCAAGGCCGCCTGGGCGCGTTCCGCCCGCTCTTCCGCCGGAACGCCGGCGTAAATCAGCGGCAGTTCCACGTTGTGCAGCGCAGTGGCGCGCGCTAGCAGATTGAAAGTTTGAAACACAAAGCCGATTTCCTTGTTGCGGATGCGAGCCAATTCATCGTCATCGAGTTCGCTGACCAGCTGGCTATTGAGCCAGTACTGGCCCTTGCTGGGAGTATCCAGGCAGCCGATCAAATTCATCAGTGTGGACTTGCCCGATCCTGAAGGCCCCATGATTGCTACATACTCGTTGCGGCGGATGTTCAGGTTGACGCCACGCAGCGCATGGACCTGCTGCTCCGAGCCCATATCGTAGGTTTTCCACAAATCCACCGTGCTGATCATGCAGCTTTCCGGCGGCGCCGACACGATGGGTTGCGAAATACTGATTACTTCTGCGGTTGCCATTCTTTTCTCCCGGTCCTCTTCGGACACTTGCAGGCTCTCCGGTCCTCGTTTGTCACATCGGTGTTATATGTCGGTTGTGATCTCGGGCACGACCTTAGCCGGCTCTCCATTGGACGAGCTATCCCGGCGAAGGTTATGAGCTCTCTTCCTCTTCCTTCTTGGGCGCTGAGTTATCTATCTTGACGCCGCCCCCCGGACGCAGTGTGCGCAACACTTTGTAACTGCCAGTGACGATCTCGTCGCCTTCCTTAAGTCCTTTGAGGACTTCGATATCGGTGGTGCCCGCAATCCCGGTCTCCACCGGCACGAATTCCGCTTTGCGATTGCGGATGACGAAGACCCCCTGAATCTCCGCCTTGTCATTAGACACGGTTTTCTGCGGAACGGCGGCCTCGACCGAACCTTTTTCGTTTTTCGGAACCAGGTCCTCCGGCCGGCGGACCGTCAGAGCCTGGATCGGGATGGTCAGGGCATTGTTTCTTGTAGCAGTCGTAATCTTGGCGGTGGTCGAGAGGCCAGGCCGCAGATCCTGCGGTGGATTCTGCAAGGTTACTACCACCTTGAAGTCTTTCGCCTCCTGGCTGGCGCCGGTTTGCTGCGAACTGGACACACCGGTCGAGCGCACGATCGCATTGTCCCCAATCTCCGTCACCACGGCTTTGAAAATCTTGTTAGGAATCGCGTCGATGGTCACATCGGTCGGCTGCCCCAACTTCACGTTCACGATGTCCGTCTCATCTACCTGTACTTCGGCGGTGACCACGGACATATCGGAGAGCGTCATCAGCGTGCTGCCGGGCGAATTCTGGATTCCGATGACCACGGTTTCACCCTCCCGCACCGGCAGATTAGTGATCGTGCCGTCGAACGGAGCCTGATAGGTCGTCTTCTTCAATACGTCGGCGGCGTGGGTCAGGTTCGCGCTGGCTTGTGCGATGCGACGGTCCGCGGACTCCTTCTGGGCTTTTGCTTGAGCGACGCGCGCTTCGGCCTGCGCCAATCCCGCTACAGCCGTTTGGTGCGCGGCCTTCTGGCTGTCGTATTCCTGCTTGGCGACCAGCGCGTCCTTGTACAAACCTTGAGCCCGCGTCCAGTCAAGATCGGAACGCTCCGCGTCCGACTTGGCGCGGTTCAGATCGGCAAGAGCGGTATTCAGCGCGGCTTCCGCCGCGATGGCGTCGGTTCGGGCTGCTTCCAGGGAAGCTTGCGTGGCGTCCATATCCGCCGCCGGTTGCACGTTCTCCAGTTGCGCCAGCATCTGTCCTTGCTTTACCCGGTCGCCTTCCTTGACGAAGAGCTTGGTAATTTTGCCGAAGGCATTGGCGCCGATGTTCACGTAGGTCTTGGGCTTGATTTCGCCAGATGCGCTCACTATCGAAGCCAGGTTCTGCCGCTGCGCCTTTCCGGTCTGTACCGTGACGACGTTCTTATGGCTCTGATAAACAGTGAAGCCCACAATGGCCGACAGCAGCACTGCCACTCCCAAGCCGATTGCGATTTTTTTCCAGGTGGCCATTGCTCCCCTGTCAAACCCTTGAACTGGCGGCCAAACTTCAGCCGCTCTGGCCCTGTTTTCGACAACGACGTCTTCGACAACGACTCCTGTGCGGGACTGACCGGGGCTCACGTCTTCAGATACGGCTCCCCGGACAGAAAAGTTCCCCATCTCGGAACGCAAATCAAGTGCCAGATTGCGCTGGATTTTCAGCGGCCAACCAATGATTATAACTTGCCCGGCCAGCAAGAGAAGTACATGAATGAAGAAGGGTTGGGGCTTGGCTAAAGGGACACGAGCCGATCGCGCCCTGGCCGTGTGCTGATTTAGAAACCCGGCCACGGATCACGCAGATTTTCACGGATTGGTCGTGACCAAGAGGCTCCCAGGTTGATCCGTGGAAATCCGTGTCATCCGTGGCGACAGATTTTGAGCGGGCTAATATGCTTCCTTTTTCGGCCTGATGCAGAATCTTGCAACCTTAGTAGATTCCGGAGAAAACCCTTGGCACCCATCGGGGGGCTGCCCGCATCCCACAATATGTTTAAAGCGTGCAGGTTAGCCTTGCCTTCAGGTACCTGAAGCCATAAAATGATCTGCACAGAGTTTCCGCGAGGAGTGCCCTTCTATGTTCATGGTAAGTTTACGGGGTCGAATTTGCTGTGCATTTCTGCTGATGTCACTCCTCGGGCCCAGGTTGGCAGCAGCCCAGCAGGACAGCAAGCCGGCCGGCAGCGATCAGGCTACCCCCGGGGCTTCTCAAGGACAGGGCAGCCAAGGGCAGGAGAACCAGGAACCCGATATTCTTAAGCGCCCCCTGAGCGAGAAGCAGAAGAAAGAAAATGCCAAGGCGCTAAAGCAAGAAATCAGCAAGACTTACAAGAAGTGGCTCGATGAGGATGTGGTCTGGATCATTAGCGACGACGAGCGCAAGGCATTCAAGCAGCTCTCCAACGATGAAGAACGCGACCAGTTCATTGAAGCCTTCTGGCAGCGCCGCAATCCCAATCCTGATACCGAGGAAAACGAATTCAAAGAAGAACACTACCGGCGTATTGAATATGCCAACGAGCATTTTGCCGCTGGCATTCCCGGTTGGAAGACGGACCGCGGCCGCATTTACATTATGTACGGGCCGGCGGACGAAATTGACGCCCATCCCTCGGGCGGCTCCTACGATCGCCCGATGGAAGAAGGTGGCGGCAACACCTCGACCTACCCTTTTGAAGATTGGCGCTACCGCTACCTCGAAGGCATCGGCCAGGAAGTCATCATCGAATTTGTGGACACCTGCATGTGCGGCGAGTACCACATGACGATGGATCGTTCCGAGAAGGATGCGCTGTTGTATACGCCGAACGCAGGGCTGACGCTGTATGAGCAGATGGGCATGTCCTCCAAGGCTGATCGCTTTACCCAGGGCGGCTTGGAGAAACTCGGGCCGGGACCGAACAGCGCAAGTCTCCAAAGCAAGGAGTTTGATCGTCTGGAGCAGTTTGCTAAGCTGCAGGCGCCTCCGCCGGTAAAATTTAAGGATCTGGAAGAAGTGGTCAGCCACAAGATCAGCGTGAATCTGATGCCCTTCGATGTGCTGGCTGACTTCGTGAAGGTGACGGGCGACACCGTACTTGTCCCGGTTACCATCCAGATGAAGAATCGTGACATCACTTTCGTGAACAAGGACGGAGTGCAGCGGGGGACGGTAAACATCTTCGGCCGGGTGACCACGTTATCGGGGCGCACCGCGCAAACCTTCGAAGACACGGTGCAGGCGGACATTCCAGCGGAGTTGCTGGCCAAGGCGGCGGAGAATTCGCAAGTGTACTGGAAGGCGCTTCCCCTGCGGCCCGGCCGTTACCGCTTTGATATTGTGGTGAAAGATGTGAACGGGGACCGGGTAGGAACTTGGAGCAAAGGGGTCCAGGTACCGGATTTTGCGGATGACCGTCTGGAAGTATCTTCTCTGATCGTGGCGGACCAGATGGAGCCGGTGGCGGCTAAGAATGTCGGCACCGGGAACTTCGTCATTGGAGCCACCAAAGTTCGTCCCCGCGTGCCTCCCTCCGACGGCAAGCCAGTGTCGTTCAAACGCAATCAGAAGCTGAATTTCTGGATGCAGGTATACAATCTGGGCGTGGACGGTAAGACCCACAAGCCTTCGGCAACCGTCGAATACAATGTCGTGAATGCCGCGACCAACAAACCCGTCATTCATACGGTAGAATCGACGGACACGATGGGTAATATCGGCGACCAAGTGACCCTACAGAAGACTCTCTCGGCCGCCAATCTTGATCCGGGCGTGTATCGCATCCAGATCAAGGTGAACGACAACATTTCCAAGCAGACGGTGGACCCTTCGGCGACTTTCTCCGTCGAGTAAAATCCCCGAAGCTTGGACTCCCGCGAGGTGGTGGAGTGATACTCCGTAAGCTCGGGTTCTTCGCATTGGTGTTGGGCCTCGCGCTTTCGGTGTCGGCTGCGGACAAGCCCGGCACTATTTCCGGATACGTGCGCAACACCGCCGGTGTGCCGCAAATGGGCGCCTTGGTGGAGGTTCTGGGTTCGGCGACCTACACACTCCGAGTCTTTACCGACGAAAACGGCTTCTACTCCGCCGCCGGGCTGGTGCCTGGCGTATACAGCGTCCGAGTCTCTGCTCCTGCGTTCTTAGCTGCGTGGCGCGAGCGCATCGGGTTGCGTGCTGGCAGTAGCGTTGCCGTCAATCTGACCCTGCGTACGCTGCTGGACTCGATTCAACTGGCACCGGTTCGTGGTTCTGCCCAGGAGGATGACTGGAAATGGGTCTTGCGCTCCGTATCCAACCGCCCGATTCTGCGTTTCGTGGACGACACGTCTCCCGTGCAGGTTCCCCAAACGGAAAAAGGTGACAGAGAGCTGAAGGGTACGTTGTCGTTTCTGGCAGGGTCAGCCTCGGAAGGCTTTGGCAGCGCCTCAGACGTGAGCACGGGATTCTCCGTGGAGAAGTCCATCTTCGCCTCGGATACGATCGGGTTGCGCGGCAATGTGGGATACGGCGCGGCGTCGCCGGCTTCGGTACTGCGCGCCTCCTACCGCCACGATATGGGTAACGGGTCCCAGCCAGAGGTTGATCTGACGATGCGGAATCTGCCTGCCCCAGGCATTTTCCCGAGCGGCGGGCTGCAGGCTTTTGCCTTGACGACTTCCGACACTTTCACGCTGGGCGATGCTCTCGAATTCCGAGTCGGCAGCGAATTGCAGACCGTGCAGTTTTTGGGCCACGTCACCGCCTTCCGTCCGTTCGGATCGGCCGATCTTCATCTCTCGCCCGACACCGTCCTCGAATACCGTTACGCGACGTCGGAACCGGATAGCCGAATCGACCAAGGCTTCGATTCTGCGCCAGCCGACCTGAGCGAGTCTGGGCCGCGGGTCAGCATGGTAGGTTACTCTTCCACCATCGAACGGGCGCATCACCAGGAGCTCTCGCTTTCCCACCGCGCCGGCAAGAACAGTTTGCAACTGGCCGCTTACTACGACCGCGTGGCGGATCCAGCGCTCACCGGTGTGGGCGAACTCTCAACCGACAGTGGCGACGTGCTGCCTGACTTGTACTCGGGCACTTTTACCTACCAGGGAAACAATTTTCGAACTGGGGGCATGCGAGTGGTGGTGGAGCGCAAGCTCACGCCGGACACTACAGCCACATTCGATTACGCTTATGGTGGCGTTCTCGAGTTAGCTAGGCCGGATGTGAGCCTGCAAGATGCTCAGGAGTTCATGACCACCCGGAACCGGCACGCCGTGGCCGGAAGAGTCGGCGGAGTTCTCCCGAAAACCAGAACCCGCTGGATTGCCTCCTACCGGTGGGTGAATGGATCGACTCTTACTCCGGTTGACCTGTTCAACGTCTCGGCCGGACAAGCCGAGCCCTATCTGAACCTCTTGTTCCGTCAGCCGCTTCCCAGCTTTTTCCCGGGACATGTTGAAGCTCTCGTTGACCTGCGCAACCTCTTGGCTGAGGGATATGTGCCGGTGCTGGGACAAGACGGCCACACGGTCTATCTGGTGCAGTCGGCGCGCGCCGTGCGCGGCGGACTTTCGTTCACTTTCTAGGTTGAGCGCCCCATTTTTCGTCCTTCTTGATCCGGTGCGGTAAACCCCCTTCTCACTTGCTTTGTAGCCGCAATGCGCTAGAATGCGATGTTCTCGATAAGTGTTGCTCGAAAAACCACTTCTTTCTGGTTAGCCATGAGGTACTTCGCTTATCGACTTTGTTAAGAATGCCGAGCAGATTTGCAGGTGCTGTCCCGGCAGGTTTCTGAGTTGCAGATCATCATGGTGTGGGGTGAGAGGAAGGAAGGACTTATGAGAGTGAGGCTGATCCTCGCTTTTGTTCTTTTGACGGCGACCGCACTGGTCGCGCAGACTTTTCGTGGCACCGTCCTCGGTACGGTGACCGATGTGACTGGCGCATGGGTTTCCGGCGCAAAAGTCAGCGTTCGTAATGTGGACACAGGTCTGGAGCGCACGACCCAGACCAGTGGAGACGGCAGCTATAACGTGACCGAGCTCCCCATTGGCACATACACAGTCACCATCACACAGAGTGGATTTCAGACTTCGGTGACGAGCGCTGTACCGGTCAACGTGGCCACCGAGCGCCGTGTGGATGCTGTCCTGAAGCCTGGCCAGGTATCGCAGCGGGTCGAGGTTTCCGGTGAGGCGCTTTCGCAGGTGGAGACAACCAGTGCCGAATTGGGCGGCACCCTGACGACGGAGACCATCGAAAGTCTGCCGGTCAACGGACGCGACTACACCAAGCTGATCTACCTGAATCCTGGCATCGCAGGTTCTCCCGACCAGATCAGCGATTCGCCCGGCTCTTATGGCGAGTTTTCGATGAACGGTTCGCGTGGCCGATCGAACAACTTTCTGCTCGATGGCACGGACATGAACGATGGCTACCGCAATGACCCGGCAATCAACGAAGCAGGAGTATTTGGTGATCCGGCAACCATCCTACCGATCGATGCAGTGGCCGAGCTGCGCGTTCTCTCCAACTATGAGGCGGAGTACGGACGTAATAGCGGCGCCGTGGTCAACATCGTGACCAAGAGTGGCACAAACACCTTGCACGGTTCTGCGCTGGAGTACTTCCGTAGCGGCAAGCTGGGAGCGCGGAACTATTTTAACTTCGCGCCCAACCCGAAAAGCCCTTTCAATAATAATCAGTTCGGCGGCTCCCTTGGCGGCCCGATTGTCAAGGACAAAACTTTCTTCTACGTGGATTATGAGGGGCAGCGCGAGAACGGCGCGCAAGCGGGAACCAGTTGCGTGCCCGATCCGGCGGTGATTGCGGCGACGGAAGCAAGCATTGTCGCTGGCGGTGGGACCGTGAATCCGGTGACCAGTGCCCTGCTTGCCCGCAATCCCTGGCCCAAGCCGAATGTCCCCGGCGCGACCAGCGACACGACCGGTTGCACCACGAATAACCTTTCCACCTCCACGAGCTTCTTTAATCGCATCGACAGCCTGATCGGCAAAATCGACCACAACTTTAATGCCAGCAATATGCTGACCGGGCGGTATTACTTCGGCAACAGTAACCAGAGCTTCCCGTTCGCGCAATTGTCTGCCGGACTCTTGCCGGGCTTTAACACGGTCACGCCCACGCGGGTGCAGCTAATCTCGCTTTCGTGGGTGAAGGTGGTGAACCCCAGCCAGTTGAATGAAGCCCGCCTGGGATGGAACCGTTTCGCGGAAGGTTTCTCTCCCGAAGACCTGAGCTTCCTTCCTTCCTCTATCGGGTTGGATACCGGCGTGAGTGCGTATGATGGGGGATTGCCAGCGATCAGCTTCGACGGCGCCCAGGGAGGCGAAGCCTCCTTCTCCCAAATCGGTGCGACGAGCTCGGTACCGCGCAATCGCGTGGATTCCAACTGGCATTTCATTGACAACTACTCGTGGAAGTCGGGGAAACATGATATCAAGCTTGGGTACGAATTCCGGCGCACCACGATCATGCAGGTGATCGATCACAATTTCCGGGGCGAGCTGAGCTTCCTGGACCTGACTAGCTTCCTTGAGGGAATCCCTGACGGCGGCAGCCAGATTACGGGCGACTCGAGGCGGCATACTTTCCAGAACAGCCATGGGCTCTACATTCAGGATAGCTTTCGCTGGACACCGAGGCTGACACTGAACCTCGGTGTGCGCTGGGATTATTTTGGCGTGGCCGGAGAGAAGAACGGCCTATTCTGGACTTTCGATCCGGCAAATGGGGGGAACAATGTTCCGACCAGCCAGTTGTATGGCAAGGATTACAACAACTTTGCTCCCCGCGTGGCCTTTGACTACGACCTGACGGGCAAAGGACGGACCGTGATCCGCGCCGGATGGGGCTTGTTCTACGACGCATTTTCGCAGGACATGTTTCTGGGGCACTTGCCGTGGAATTGCATTTTCTGTCCGGGGCCGGCCTATCCAGGCCTGGGGCCGCAAGCGCTCGCCGCGGGCAGTGTGACCACCAATCCGATCACCGGTCTACCGGTGCCGTTGGCATCGGGACAACCCGTGTATTCGAATTACGGGCCGGAAGGAGATTTCTTTTCCGCGGATCCGAACATGCGTACGCCCTACATCCAAAACTTCAATCTCAATCTCCAGCAGCAGATCGCCAGTAAGGTGGTGTTACAGGTTGGATACGTAGGCAGCAAGGGCACCAAGCTGTTCCAGTTCTACGACATCAATCAGCCGAGTCAGGCGGCGATTACGGCGGCGGATCTGGCCTGCGTTCCAGATATACCGAATGGCGTTTATTGTCCTTCGGGGTATGGCGTTCCGCGTCCTTATCCCAATCTGTTCTACATTAACCAGGAGAAGTCTTCCGCCAACTCCATCTACAATTCTCTACAAGCCAGCCTACACACCAGCGGATGGGACGGATTGTCTTCCCAAGCGAACTTCGTTTGGTCGCATTCGATCGACACGGCGAGCGATCTCGAAGACTTCCTCCCCAACCAGGCGCAGCCACAGAACAGCACCAATCCGGCGGGAGACCGAGGGAATTCCAGTTTTGACATCCGCCGCCGTTTCACCTGGAACTTCACCTATCAGTTTCCCAAGTGGAGTGGTCAGTGGGCGAGAGCGAAGAGTGGCTGGGGCTTCGACGGCGTGCTCAACCTGCAGGATGGTCAGCCTTGGCAACTGAACTACGAGTTCCAGGGAGACTACTCTGGCGCGGGCGAAGGTTATGACCGTCCAGATGTGATTGGGACGCCGCAATACTCGAGCAATCCGGCGCAATATCTAAATCTGGCGGCATTCGCTGCACCTTGTACGTGGGGAAACCCGCAGGGAAACGATGGCAGCCCAGACGAAACCAACTGCGTGCCGGGCACACGGCACTTCGGCAACCTGGGTCGCAACTCCCTGATCGGGCCCAGTTTCAAGGAGTTTAACTTCTCGATCTTCAAGGATACGGCAATCACTGAGCGTCTTACATTGCAGCTCCGGGCCGAATTCTTCAACTTGCTCAACCACCCGAACTTTTGTAACCCGTCGATGCCAGCTTTCATCGCCGACATTGGCTCCCCTGACCTGGCCACTGGGCGACACAGCGGCTACTACCCGATCACCGCCACCGGCGATGTGGGCATTGGCAACCCATTCCTGGGCGGCGGCGGACCGCGTGGCGTTCAGTTCGCGGCGAAGATCACCTTCTAGCTGACAACACAACTCTCCCAACGCGCCCTTCCTGCGTAAGCAGGAGGGGCTTTTAATTGCTGCTCAACCGTTGTGCTCTCGCTGCTTGGTCTGCCCTTGCGCTGGATGTGGAATTGGCAGCGCAGGTCATCTTTGGCCGCGGACAGGAGTTTCCGCGCCACAGTTCTCTGTCTCAAACAACTGGTCTGAAAGACGTCATCGCTGGCGATCTCTGGCTACTTGCCCGCGCGAACAAAAGCTCCCGTCGTCGCATTGATCACACAAATGCCCTTCCTCTCGGCCTGGTTCTTGCCGTAGATCACGTACCAGAACAGCCCTTTCTGCTTCGGCTCCCACTCCAGCAGATAGACGACGGGTTGCTGCGGGTCTTTCTTGACGAGGTCGGAGCCACCGTGTTGGAGCGTCACCGCATAGGCTTTGTCCGAGTCCGTCTGGAAGTAGGACGGATCAAAGATGAGCGCGGGAACGTTCGGGGCATATGCGGACTCCGTGGTGGAAGTAATGCCATAGGGATTGGACAGAAGACGACTGCCTGAGCATATAAAGGTTTTCATCGTGCCCCGGCTGAGCGAGGCGAAAAAGGCGCGCCAGATGGTGGACTTTCCGTCCTGGCCGGTCGTCTCCGTGGTGACCTCCGATTCCAGGTGGAATGGCAAGGCGTCCGGCTGCCAGCGCAGCGCGAGACCCTGCATGCTGCTGAGACATTGCTTGCCGGTGTACAGCACCGGTTCCTTCTTCTGCTCCGCGGGCGCTGCTGCGGGCTGGCTGGTGGCAGCGGGTTGGGTCGGTCTTGATCCGCATCCGGCCAGCGTTATGAGGATGAGAATGATTGCAGCGAATGCCGCGAGACGGGACGTTGTCATGGTTCACCTCTGCCGTTCGATTGTATGAGCATACTCCTATTCCATCATCGTTTACCCGGAATGAAAGCCTACGCTCAAATTCTCGCTGCACAAGTCCGGCAGGGCAGTGATCTACAGCACACGAAGGGGTGATACTAGGGACAAAATCGTAGGACGACGAGGCTGAGCCTGCTCTTGAGAGTGCCGGCGACTGCACTATTGCTGTTCTGGTAGTTCACCCAGCGGGACGACTTTGGTGGCGGTGCGGAACTTCTTGTAGTCGCGATACGTGGTGTCCACGGCGATGTTGAAATTCTTGAGCAGAGCCAGGCGGAAGTCCACGTTCACGGTCACGTGCTGCGGCAGCCAGACCTCATCGTTGACGCGCGTCTGCTCGATGATGATGCGCGAGCCTTTGTGGATACGCGCAATGAATAAACCGAACGAAACTGTGTCTATACATTGGATGTCGAGTTTTTTCCACTGTGACTCGTCTTTGTCAATCCATGCGCGAAAACGGAACTTAGGCAGAATCTTAGCTTCTTTCAGATGAGGCTCATAACCCGGCTTGGGATCTCCGTCAATCACGTAGTTGTCGCGGCCACCAAGCCATTCGACGCCAACGAACTTGAAGTTGTAGGCATCGGCGACCTCCTTCACGAACTGTCGGTCCTGTTCACGCTGTTTCGCTTCTCTTTCCTGGCGCTTCTTGCGGTCTTCTTCAGATTCGTTCTTGCGCTTGTCGATCAGCTTCTGAATCTTTTCTTCTTCTTTGCCGGTGTCTTTTTCCGAGAGCGGCTTGTCGTCTTTCGCAATGAGCCGTTCCACCTGCTCGCCGTAAATTTCC
>Ga0187819_10000749_pt1 | contig 16329 bp, 14 predicted proteins | sample NC_wetland_sal_i_15_FD_132411 | JGI IMG/M metagenome (GOLD analysis project Ga0187819, IMG submission 132411) | Wetland sediment microbial communities from Neuse River Estuary, North Carolina, USA - SO4_4 | ecosystem: Environmental > Aquatic > Freshwater > Wetlands > Sediment | place: USA...
TCCCTTTCAGTTGCGCGAATGGACGTGCTCGGTTTCCGAGACGATCGCGCTGGGCCGCCGTTGCTGGCCCAGTCGGTAGAGGTGATGCAACGGCCCCACTCCCTTGCCCAGAGGATGGGCATTCGCAATCGCAGCCGAGACATAAGCCTTAGAGAGCAGAACCGCCTCGGGGATTCCGCGCCCATGCGCCAGATGGCAGGCCAGCGCCGTTGAGAACGCGCATCCGGTGCCATGCGTGGAATTCGAGCGCTGGCGGTCCGCCTTGAACACTTCCTTTTCGATCCCATGGATGGTCGTGAAGCTGAGGAGGTCGATCGCTTTCTCCAGGTGGCCTCCGGTAACCACCACATTCGCCGCTCCCAAAGAGTGCAAACGAGCGGCCGCCTCGCCCATCTGGTCGAGATTGGTAACGGCCATCCCCGTCAACACGCCGGCCTCGTCCAGGTTCGGGGTAACCAGCTCCGCCAGCGGAATCAATCTCTCGATCAAGAGCCGGGTTCCCGCTGCATCCAGCAAATCCGCTCCCGAACTCGACTTCAGAATCGGATCCAGCACGACATGAGGCAGGTGTGCCTGACTCAGGAAATCCGCAACCGCTGCGACCACGCGCCCGTTTCCCAACATGCCGATGTGGACGGCAGCCACCGCCAAGTCTGACACCAGTTCCTGCAGCGTCTCGGCAATGATTCCTGCATCCACCGGCTCAACCCGCCGCACTCCCTGCGTGGACTGGATGGTTAAGGCCGTAATGCAGGATACGCCGTAGCATTCGTGGGCCGCGATCGTCTTGATGTCGGCCGTGATCCCAGCGCCCGAAGAGGGGTCAAAACCGGCGATCGTCAACACCACAGGCGGGGTCGCAGCCATGTCGTCACTCTAAACCCAAAGGTCAACCAGGGGAACAGACTTGAGGGCACTGCTCGAATACCGCGTGCTTTTATTTTAATCGGGTAGCCCAACACGGCGCACTAGTTGTCTAAATCGCGGATCGTTACGTAGTGGCTCGAATCTTCGTCCTGCTTTGAGGTATGTAAGTTGAGGGTCTCTCTCCTCGTACGCTTTTTCCAGCCAGGCGAAGGCCTCATTCGACTCACTCAACGCTCCATGCAGAATCGCCACTGAACCAGACGGAACAACGCCTTGCTCGTGCAGCGTCTCCAGCTTAGCGAGTATTCTTCCTGCCTCATCCCGCTTGCCCGACACAGCATAGGCGAAACCCAGGTCCAACTGAAGATCGGTGTCCTCCGTCCCGGAGAGCTTCAGAGCTTCTTCAAACTCTCGAATCGCATCTTCCTGCTTTCCACTATGCAGGTATATCCAGCCCAGGGTTTGGTGAGCCGGTGCAAAGTTGCGATCCAGTTCCAGGGTTTCCTGCACCTGTCGCAAGGCCTCGTCGTATCGGCCGCCTGCCAGCAATCTTCCAGCCAGTGCATTGTTAATGGGCAGAGATAACGGGTCGAGGTCCCGGGCACGTCTGGCTTCGGAAATTCCGTCACCGAATCGCCCAGTGTAAGTCAGATAACCCGCGTACCAGTTGTGAGCCTGGGCATCGGCTGGGTTCAATTCCAGAGCCCGCTTGTATTCGTGTTCGGCTGCGTTCCAGTCCCACTCGTAGGTCTCCGCGATGAAGGCCAGGGAGACGTGCGGCGCCGCCAAGGTGTCATCCAGTTCGACAGCTTTCAGGGCCGCTGCCTTACCCCTCGATAAAGCGTCTTTCGATGGGAAGCCACCGCGAAATCCAAGCATCGCGTAAGCCTCAGCGAGGCCGCTATAGGCAGGAGCGTAGCCCGAATCCTTGGCAATAGCCTGTTGGAAGAACGCGATGCTCTTGTTGAGCGCACCCTCGGTTCGCTGGTTGAAGTAGTAACGGCCCTTCAGGTAGTCTTCATGGGCTTCGGGATCAACTGGGGGCGACGACGCCAGACGCGCCCGGCCCTCAGGCGTAAGGCTTGCTCCGATCTGCTCAACGATGCTCCGCGTGAACTCTTCCTGTATTTGGAGAATGCTTCCGTACTCGCGTTGGTATTCCCCTGCCCAGATGTGTTCGTCCGTGGTGGCACGAATCAACTGCGTGTGCACACGGACCTGGCTCCCCTCTCGCACCACCGACCCTTCGACGATGGCATCCACCCTGAGCGTCCTGGCGATCTCTGGCACTGACAACTGTGTATTCTTAAAGTGCATGCTCGAAGTACGAGAGATCACTCGCAATCCGGGAATCCTCGAGAGCTGCCCGATGAGCTCCTCGGTCATGCCGTCTGCGAAATAATCCTGAGATGGATCTCCGCTCAAGTTCTGGAATGGAAGCACTGCCAGAGACGTGATTTTCAGCGGACGCTCAGCCCCTCTGTGGTTCCGGGCTATGACGTAGACAAGCGCAAGGGCCGCAAGCACCGCTACTCCAGAACCCAGAACGAGCCAGCGACCCATTCGCGGAACTGGCGGCCGGGACGGGACAACTTCTGCCGCCGCTTCCGCAGAGCTATTCTCTTCCGCCTCTTCCAAACGCAGATTGCGGGTTTGGCGCCAGACGTCCAGCTCGGAACCCAGGGCATATACCGAACCACGCTTGTCGTGCAGGTGTCGGTGGACTGGCATGCCCTCCCGTTTTTCCCAGCGCTGAACGGTCGTTACGTCCCTGCCCAGATACGAGGCAATCTCTTTCCAGGAGTCGAGCCGCCGTTCGGAGCCCGGCGACGGAATCTCCGGTAAGGATTTGCTGGGAGACGCTTCGCCCATGGATTCTCCTCGGGGTAGGCCGAACTTGGCACTCCGATTGTAATTCCGGCTTCGGTCGCTGCAAAGAGCGGTATTTAAAGGCAAATTGGGCCGTTCCGCTCATTGCGGCTTGATCGTGTCCTTGCGATGACGGAATCTGTGTGCGCTTTCGGCGGTTGATCGCCGCAAATACGACCGAGAATTTGGAGGCTTCTATGCAGTGCAGACTTTTCTTCAGGACGACGGGCTTGACCGCGATCTTGGTGTTCGCGGTGGGGCTGAGTGCCCTGGCGCAAAATCAAAACCCCGTGCACTTCAGCGGCACCATCAGCGACTTTACCCCTGCGCATGACGCGAAAGGCAATCCCAGCGGTCCCTGGGAGCTCCACGGCGACTGGCGTTTGGATTTGAATGGGGATTCCGGTACGGCGAATTTTTCTGCCGCGCTAACCATGGAAGACTCCGACTACTGGCTTTTGATCAACCCCAACCCTCCTGCCAATCCCGACGCACCTGCAACTCGGAATCCTCATGCTCACCACATCACAATGCAGAGTGCGCAGGTGAGCTGGGACCCGAGTGGCTGCCCTACTGCCAGCTACAAGCCGGCCACCATAACCGGCTTTGTCGTCACGGGCATGGCGAGCGTGACAGGAAATGGAGGTTTCCCCCCATTTGCACCCCAAGGCCAGCTATCGCCGCTTACGGTCTGCATCACCGGTGGAACACAGGTGCAGTTTTCTAACATTACCCTTGTGTTCGGGACGCCTGCGAGCGGCCACTTCGGATCGCAGCCAATCAACGGCACCGTTCGCAAGCGCTAGAAAACCACGGGTGAAATGAAATGACACTCACCTCGTGATGGAAGCCGCGGTCCAGAATCTCATTGCGCTACACAGTGGCGGCCCCCACCCTTCGCGTTTTTTGCGAAGGGTGGGAGGCGTGCGAAAATCCATTGACTCAAGCGCCGCTGTGCGGAACGATAATGTGGTTGGGGCAGTGCTCTTTGAAAGTTAACTCGTTGGTTCTTAAAGACTTTACAAGTAAGTCCTTTAAACCCAAAGACCTGGCTGGAATCGCGCCCTAAGTCTTTGATTCCAAAAGATCAAAAAAAGGGGGGTAGGGGGTACCCAAGAAATGCTGCGCCAGGAACGACCAGATCTGGGGTTTCGTGCCCGGCGTGAACTAGGCGCAGCCGCACCGCGGCTGCCCGTGCCGATGAGCCTTCTGGTTTAGAGTCCCTTGCCACGATCATCGTATCATATTGATAATAATGAATTTAACAGGCTATTGATGTAACTGTAACATTCCACAAGAGGTTGAGCGAAATCCAGCATCTCCGAATTCGTTTCGTAACTGTTGAGTAAATACAATCCACCGCATGCTTTCAATAACATACGAGAGCAAATCCATAGTTTTCACTGTGATAAGTCGTTGATTAATTAACACTTAGTTAATTGCCTACGTTTTTTTTCTGATTGACACCCGCCTGCCGACCTCGTAGCATCTTCAGATCGTCTGACCAAAGGAGCATACGACCAGAAAACGACTTTCCACGATTGAGAGGTAACTGAATGCGACGACGTTTAGCCGAAGGCCTGGCGGTGGTTTTATCAGTCGCCAGTCTGGGGGCCGGAGCCGCATCCAGGCCAAGCAGCCTGGAAGCCGCCAAGGTCACACAGCCGCAGGTCATTGCGACCAGCGGGCAAAAAACACGTAAGACCAACAACCCGAAGCCGAAAGCCTACCAAGTAGGGACCGCGTCCTGGTATGGAGAGTATTTCCAGGGCAAACAGACCGCCAGCGGCGAGCCCTACGACATGCGCGACTTCACGGCCGCTCACCCCAGCCTCCCGCTGGGCACGTTCGTCAGGGTGACTAACCTGAGGAACGGCAAGGCAGTGGTGGTTCGTATCAATGACCGGGGTCCCGTGGTGGACGGCCGGATCATCGACGTTTCCTACAACGCCGCGCGTGCCCTGGGCTTTAAGGAGCACGGTTTGCAGAAGGTCCGCCTGGACCTCTACCAGCCCAAGGTTTACCGGACGAATTCCCGGACAACGACCCTGGCGCTGCTGCAACCCGTAGCCAAGCCAAAGTAAACCCGATACACTCAGCAACGAGAGTTCGAAAGCATAGCCCGAGAATAGAGTCCGAGAATATGGACCCGCGCCAGCGTCTCATCGTTGCCTTGGATGTATCTACGGCCGCAGCCGCCCGGAAGATCGTGGCGGCTGTTGGCGACTCTGCCCACGCTTACAAGGTCGGCATGCAGCTCTACACTGCCGAAGGTCCTTCCATCGTCCGCGAACTGGTCGGTTCCGGCCGCCGCGTCTTTCTCGACCTCAAATATCACGACATCCCAAACACGGTTGAAGCCGCCGTCCGCGAAGCGGCTCAACTGGGCGTGAGCATGCTGACCGTGCACGCCTCCGGCGGCGGCAAGATGTTGCGAGCTGCCGTCGAAGCCGCCCGAGCTTCCAAGCCCGACCTCCTCGTTCTGGCAGTCACGGTGTTGACCAGCCTCGACGACGTCGACCTGGGCAAGATCGGCCTGCGCGAAGGGGTGCTCGATCAAGTCCTGCGCCTGGCCGCGCTGGCGCTGTCGAACGGATGCCAGGGCGTGGTGGCTTCGGCACAGGAAGCCGGGCCTTTGCGCCAGGAGTTTGGACTCGATTTCACCATTGTGACGCCGGGCGTCCGCGCCGCCGGAAGTGGACCGCACGACCAGGTGCGCATTGTCACCCCCGCGGAAGCGATTGCTGCCGGAGCCTCGCATATCGTGGTCGGCCGCCCCATCACCGAAGCCTCCGATCCCGCAGCCGAAGCGCGCGCGATTCTGGGACAGATCGGGTAGAGCAGTTGTCAGTTCTCGGTTCTCCTTTTTCGAAAAGGCCCGGACGATTCTCTGGGGTCGGATTGTCGGGAAGGCAGCCCCGGAGGGATGACCGAGCTTCAGCGCTGGGAAAAGCGGAAAAAATGACCAAAGTCCCGGAGGAACGACCGAGTTCTCACCCACACTCTTCCGCCCTACCACTAAGCGCGGCTCGCGCGCACTTTCCGTATCGACGAACTGAATGGGTCGCGGAGCATGGCCCGGACCGCCGCCGTGAACACCGATCGCAGCGCCGCCTCCTGTCCGGGCGGAACTGCCTTCCACAGCAAGAGCGTGGCGGTTCCGTGCATCAATGCCCACAGGGAGAGCGCGAGGCGCCGGTGATCTTGCGGCGCTCCACCGAGTTCGTCCGACAACATCCTTTCCAGGGCAACGAAGTTGGGCCGCGATTCCTTTAAGGAAGGCGTGCGCCCAGAGTGGTTCGGCCGCGATAGTTCGCGGATGTATTGATAGAAGAGTTCGTATTCATGAGGTCGAGCCAAGGCGTGCCGCAGGTAGGCGGCGGCCACTTCTTCCACCGAACGGCAGATTTTGAGCATGCTGCCGAAGTCTTGTTGGCTGCGGCGCAGCAACGCGCGCACCAGGTCCCGCCGATCGTGGAACCGCCGGTACACGGCCGGTGTGTTCGTACCCGCGGCCCGCGCCACCGCCCGCATGGTGAGAGCTTGCGTGCCGTCTTTTCTCCATAGCTTCTGCGCGGCGTCGAGAATGCGCTTCTCCAGGTCGGGGTCGGGCGGTCGTGCCATGGTTGCCTCCAAGGACATCCTAGCAGCCGCGCGCGCTGGGGCCAAGAAATATGTTTACAACGTACACGTAATCCGGTAGAGTAGCCAATGGGAGCCCTTCCCCGCCTCCCCGCAACGCGGGCGATGGGGGCAAGTCAAGCCTGGATTGCCCCCGCCCGGCGTAACCCCAACGCCCACCCGGCTCGATCGCACCTTCCGGCACCGTGTTTTCACCGCCGGCCCGGGGGTTCGTTGATTATGTTTACACCGTCTATATATCTCTTATTATTATGTTGACATTGTCTATATAATCCGGTATAAGATAACAGTATTTGGGACCCCTGCCTGGCAGTCCTCGCCAAGTCAAATTTTCAGGAGTGTTGTCGGATGTATTCGTGGAATAAAACAGAAGACCGAGCCGCCATTGTCCAAATGAATGCTGCGCTGCGCCATGCTCAGTTGGAGCTGCTCAGCGCCCATTGCGTCACCCATCAGCTTCGTATGCGCTTTTCCATCGGAGATCTCGCTCGCCACGGCCAGCGCGACGTGCTCCACAAGTCTGTCGAGACCGCCAGATTTTTGAGCGAGTATTACTCTTCCATCCAGGACCAGATCCCGAGTGAAGAAGAGACAACCTCCATGCCCGCCCCCGATCTCAGCGAAGAGAAGGTGCGGGAAGGCATCGATCTTCTTTCCTCATGGTTGCGCCAGCAGCGCGAGCACTACCTTGCTTTCGCCGTACCCCTTCCCGAACAACCCAAGGCCCTCATGGGACGCTACTTCTCTCGCTCCTTGCTTGACCAGGTGGGGGTGGTGGAACTTGACGGACAACGCCTGCCCAATCCGCCTTTTTACGAAGAAGCGAAAACGTTTCTGGCAAACTTGCCGGATCTCACGCACATGGCATCTCTGACGTTTCTCGATGTCATCGTATTCAACGAGAGACTGGAGGAGAGATCGCTGTTTCATTCCCTCGTCCACGCGGTGCAGGTGCAAGTGCTAGGCGTGGAGCGTTACGCGGAGCTCTTCGTTCGCGGCTTCGTGAACACGAGACTTCATTTCACCGTCCCTCTGGAAGCTCACGCCTTTTCCCTGGAGTCAAAGTTTGTCGTGCCCGGCCATGAGAGCTTTTCCGTGGAGGATCAGGTGCGGTTGTGGATGCAGCAAGGCCGCTACGAATGGAAACGGGAACCGGAATCCGTTCACAACTTTTCAAAAAACTCGCAGGCCGAGCAGGAAATATAGATTCCGCCGGGCACGCCGCGCTCGCGATCTTTCATGCGCTTGACGATGCGGGTATCCTTGCCGCACTTGGGACATGCGGTCGATTTCGTGGTGTCCATGACCTTTTTCCGGTCGGCTGTCTTTGCAATCTTCGCCATTCAGTTCTCTCCTGACAGGAATGTGCCGCTGGCCCAAGGGCTGCGGTTCTACCTGGGTATTGGGGAGTATGCAGGAACGCCGGGCTAACTCGAATCAGCCTTGAATCAGACCGGCAGGATCAACCGCGCGGAAGCGGTCGACTGTACTCGCCTCTAGAATCTTACACGAAATTAGCTGTCAGCTCTCAGCTATCAGCTATCAGGAAAAGCAAAAGACGCGGCGGCAGGGCGCTTCATTATTATTTTGTATTCCGGTTTTGACTGAGAGCTGAGAGCTGACAGCTGAGAGCTAAGACAGTGGCGGCGCTTGCCACGGGCCGCGCTGCCGTTCGAGTCTCGCGGCGACCGCCAGCACGATCTCTTCTTCCCAAGGCCGTCCGACAATCTGCACGCCGATCGGCAGACCTTCTTCCGAGCATCCCACGGGAACGACGGCGGCGGGAAAACCCAGCAGATTAAACCACTCGCAATAGCTCCAGGCGTCAAGATACTTCACCGTCTTCCCCTCCACCTGCCACTCCCGTTCGCCATGGCGAAACGCGGGGATGGCAGCGACAGGGCAAATCAGCACGGGATATTTCCGCATCTGCAAAAGAATCTTTTCGCGCACCGCGTCCCGTCCCAGCCATGCGGCCAACAGAGAGTCGCCCGTGTGCGCAGGCGCGGCATTCGTCCAGGCTTGAAATTCGCGGAGAATCGGGCTTAGCTCAGAATCGTGACCGCTCAACATCGGCCCGAGGATCATTCCTCCAGCGGTGCCGAAGAATTGCCACCATAGCTGCCGCGCTTCTTCAAATCCCTTGGGACGAAATGGCTCGACTCGAAATCCGCAGCTCGATAACAGCGACGCCGCACGACTCACCGCCAACCTGGTTTCCGGCGTGACTGGAGTTCGGCCATCGTCTTCGAAGAACCCGATCGCGACGTTCCGCGCCACCGTTTCGCGAACCCCGCGCACCTCGACCGGGGCGGCACACGGATCGCCGTCGTCCGACCCCGCCATCACTGCAAACATCGTCTGCACATCTTCGACGGTGCGCGCCATCGGCCCGACCACGCCGATCAAGGCAAAGGGCCCGCCAGCTTTCGGATAGTGTCCGGTCGAAGGAATGCGCCCGGGAGTCGGCTTCAATCCGCAGATACCGCAGAAGTGCGCCGGCACGCGGATCGAACCGCCGCCGTCACTGCCCACGCCGCCGGCGGAAAGTCCCGCGGCGATGGCGGCGGCCTCTCCTCCGCTCGATCCGCCCGGGGTGCGAGTCAAATCCCAGGGGTTGTTCGTGCGTCCATAAAGAAGGTTGTCGGTCTCCCAGGCCATGAGCAACTCAGGCGTGTTGGTGACGCCCAGGATCACAGCTCCCGCCGCGCGCAGGCGCGCGACCAGCGGCGCATCTTCGGCGGCGATATATCCAGCGCGCAAGCGGGTGCCTGCTTCACATCGATGCCCGGCAACGTCAATCGAAGACTTAATGGAAACGGGCACACCATGCAGCGGGCCGAGTTCCCCTCCACGCAAGATCGCTTTCTCCGCCTCGCGCGCTTGGGCAAGTACAGCATCGGGCTGGCAATCGACGAACGCGTTCAGCTTGGGATTCAGGCGTTCGATGCGATCGAGGTGAGTGCGCGCCACCTCGACGGGGGAAACTTCCTTCCGGCAGATTTGTGATGCAATTTCGCGGGCGGAAAGAAGCGTGCTTGAGGTCATGCGGAGTGAAAACGTCGCGACGACATTCAGGATATCAGCGAAGGTGTTTCCTTCGCGGAGTTCCTTCGTGAGACTTGTGGGTAAGGCCTCGAAGATTGCCTATCAATGAGTGCTGTTCTCGACACTCACGCTGGAACGAGCCGACATTTCGGCGTAGAGTGCTGCTCTGAAGGGAATAAGCATGAAATGGACAATGACGAGTTTCATCTTCTGGTTACTCCCCCTATTCGCGCCAATGTCGGGACAAGAGACCAAGGTCCAGCAGGCACCTATGCTGGAGGTATTTCCGAAACACTTCCTGCTGCACCCCGGCGAGCAAATTCACTATACGGTCTGCGAATCCCGCGAGGGCAATCAACCTCGCTGCCCCGATGCCGAGTTCGCTACCAAGGACCCTGAGATCGTGCGTCTGATCAAGCCGACGGGGCTGTTCGAGGCCCTACGGCCGGGACGTACCGAACTCGTCGTGCGTACTCCGACCTCAGAACGGCGAGTGGCGGTCGAGGTGGCCGGTCCTGCTGAGACCCCCATGATGGCGGTCCCTCACAGTACCGTTAAGGAGATTGTCGCGAAGGAATTGCTCTTCGTCGGACATGCCAACCTCGACGGGTACGACCATACGGCCGTCGCCAAGCCCGGAATCGACCGTCTCGTGCAAGAGGCCAAGAAGAATGGCTGGACTGTGGTCTATTGGGTCAGCCAAGAATACCCGGACTGGTACACCGCCGACCGGCACCCTGACTACGCGATCATCAGCGAGGGACAAGAACATCAAATCCGTATCGAGGCTCAGCGCGTTGTGTTCACCGGCGGGGGTTTCATGTTTTGTCTTCTGAGGAACGCTCAGATGACGCTCCACAGCATGCTTAAACACAACGTCGGGCCGCGCATCCATTTTGTTTTTCCGGCGCAGGCCATCTGGAGGGGACCGGTTGATGCGCGTCCGTATCCAGCACCGATGGTTTTATTGACGACGTGGTTCGCCCGCTCTGGGAACGACGCGCGGGCCTATGACGAAGTCGTCGTCCCGTTCCTTGAACGCATGATCCTGCAATTCCCGGTAGCCGGCTATCCTGCCGACCCACCAGCGCCGGCCTTGAGCGAGTTGCTTAAGGATTGGAACATTGTCGTTCGCTTCGGCGCCCGGTTCGAGCGGGTCTACCGACGGACGGATTCGAACAGGACCCTGCTCGTCGAGTTCCAAGGCGTGTGAACGGGCATTCCAATTCAACGTATTCATTGACGTACGATTCGCCTCCAGCCACCGCAAGTTCAATTTGAAAAAAGTGACTCGCCAAAAGGAAGAAAATGTCTGTGCGTAACGCAATTACTCCGGATCAGTTGACGTAGAGTCCCGATATCGCTCATTGAGGCGTTGCGAGCGCAAGGCGAAGTTGCCAATTGTTGGCGAAACATTTCCTTTTCGCTCACGACCGCTCCAGAAAACTGCTCCTCAGGCCGTCAGTTTAAGCTGTGGAACGGGCGGCGGAGAAGATTGCGGGACGGTTTCGAGAGCTTCGAGCCATGAACGGATGGCCACGCGAAACGGCGCGACCACAACACCACCGAAGACTTCTGGATACGTATCCAGGCGGCTCAGGGCCGAGCGCAGAAGCGAAATGGTTCCGGCGCAGTTGCCACGCTGAAAATGGTGGAACGAGGCAGCGACCTGGATCAGTCCCTGCAAGAAAGTCTTTTCCGGTTCTTGCGCCGCGAGCCACACTGATTCCCAGTGTTCGTGGGCTTCGAAGAACGCGCCAGAATGAAAACAGCGCAGTCCTTCGAATAGGTCGCCGTGAGTCCAGTCGAGCGGCATACGCGGAGAACATAAGGCTTGGGGCCGCGCCGAATCTTACCAGAACTCAGTGCGCCGGCGTGCAGCTTTTCCAGTAGAGTAGGGAGTTACATCATCACTGGCAAAGCACAAGGAGCGAGGACAGCCTGAGCGTGAAGATTCGGTTAGCGGTGTGTCTTTTCCTGGCGACGGTCCCGGTCTGGGCTAGATCGCACAACCATCCAGCCAAGCAGGAAAGTACCTCGGACCCCGCTTACGTGTATGCCCTGGCCGCCGCCAACCGTTTCCTGCATGCCTGGCAAACGGGAGACGTAGAAGCCGGGACGGTTCTGCTCGGCGATCGCGTCCGCCGCTCGCAGAACGCTGACCAGTTAGAGCAATTCTTTGCGAACGCGACTGACCGGGCATACGAGATTGAGCGCGGCCGCGGACATCACGGGCGCTACAGCTTCCCGGTCGTGCTGGTTACCTCCGCAGGGTCGCGTGTCACCCGCCGGTCGTCCGAAATAGTCCTGGTCAACGCTGGCAAGAACGACTGGGTGGTGGATAAACTTCCGTAGAAGAATTAAGACGAATTGTTCTTATTGCAGGAGTCGCATTCATGAAGCGTATTCACAAAGTTGCTGTTCTCGGCGCCGGTACCATGGGCGCCCGCATCGCCGCCCATTTCGCCAACGCAGGCGTGCCTTCCCTGCTGCTTGACATCGTGCCCCCAGACGCCGACGGTCCAGCGCGTAACAAAATCGCCGCTGCCGGACTCGATGGGGCCAGGAAATCAAAGCCCGCTGCGTTTTTCGAAGCGTCGCTCTCGCGGCTGGTCACGGTGGGAAATTTCGAAGACGACCTGAAGCGCTTGGCTGACGTCGACTGGATTATCGAGGCCATCGTCGAGAACCTCGACATCAAACGCTCGCTGCTAAAGAAAGTAGAGGCGATCCGCAAGCCCGGCACCATCGTTACCACCAATACGAGCGGACTGCCGGTAGCGAGAATCGCCGAGGGATTTGCCGCGGACTTCCGGCGCTCGTGGTTTGGCACGCACTTTTTCAATCCGCCGCGCTATATGCGGCTGCTGGAACTGATCCCCACGCCAGACGCCGACCCCGCGCTGATCGACTCCGTCGCGCACTTCTGCGACACACAACTCGGCAAGGGCGTGGTGCGGGCGAAAGATACTCCCAACTTCATCGGCAATCGCATCGGCACATTTTCCGTGCTCAACGTGATGCGGCTCATGCAGGAAATGGACCTGACCGTCGAAGAGATCGACGCGCTCACCGGCTCCGCCGTCGGCTGGCCGCGCTCGGCCACCTTCCGGACCATCGATTTGGTGGGCCTCGACATCCTCGGACACGTGGTCAAGAACATGACCGAGAATGTGCACGACGAGCGCAGCGAATTGCATATTCCCGCTTTTTTCCGCCAGATGCTGGAACGCAAGTGGCTGGGCGACAAGACCAAAGGCGGCTTCTATAAAAAGCTCAAGAGCGGCGACGGAAAAGAAGATGAGCGCATGGCGCTCGACTGGAAGACGCTGGAATACCATCCGCGGCAGAAGCCGAAATTCGCCGCCCTCGATATGGCAAAGAATGTCGAAGAGGCGGGCGCGCGTGTGCGAATGTTGCTCGGAATGGATGGTGGCGGCGCATCGCAGAAGCCCGATAAAGCGAGCACATTCCTGTGGGCTGCACTCTCTGACCTGTGGACGTACTCGGCCAATCGCATTCCCGAGATTTCCGATTCCATCGTCGAGATCGACCGCGCCATGCGCATGGGCTTCAACTGGGAACTCGGCCCCTTTGAACTCTGGGACGCGGCCGGCGTGGAAGCGACCGTCGCACGCATGAAGAAAGAAGGCCGCCCAGTCGCGGCCAACGTGGAAAAGCTGTTAGCCGCCGGCAACAAGTCCTGGTATGCCGACGATCCCAAAACGCCGAGCGGCCGCAAGCACTGGGATCTGGCAAGCGGCAACTGGCAGCCGACCACTGTTCCCGACGGAGTCTGGTCGGTCGAAGTCGCAATCAAAACGAAGTCCAACAGCGTGGTCAAGAAGAATCCCGGCGCCTCGCTGGTTGACCTGGGCGACGGTGTGGGCTGCATCCAGTTCCACTCCAAGATGAACGCCCTCGGCGCCGACATTATTTCGCTGATCCTCCAAACTCTGAAGCCGGGCGGACCCGGAGACGCCTTCGACGCCTTCGTCATCACCAACGACGCGCAGAATTTCTCCGTTGGCGCGAACGTGATGCTGCTGCTCATGTCGATCCAGGAGGAGGAGTGGGACGAGGTTGACCTCGCCATCCGTCAGTTTCAGGGCATGACGCAGGCCATCAAATTCTCTCCCAAGCCGGTCGTGAGCGCGCCTTTCGGACTCACACTGGGCGGTGGTTGCGAAATCTCGCTGCATGCAGCCGCTCGCCAGCCGCACGCCGAACTCTACATGGGGCTGGTCGAGGTCGGAGTCGGCCTGCTTCCCGGAGGCGGCGGCTGCAAGGAAATGCTGCTGCGCGCGGTCGACAGCGCCGCCTCGATTCGTCCCGATCTTCCTTCCAACGCTCGCGGCGAATCGGTGGAACTGATGGAGGCCATGAAGAAAGCGTTCGAAACCATCGCCATGGCCAAAGTCGCCACCTCGGCGCATGAAGCCCGCGGGCTCGGCTTCCTCTCCAACTCCGACCGCATCACCATGAACCGCGAGCGCCTTCTTTCCGACGCCAAAGCGCGCGCCCTCGAGCTAGTACGCGCAGGCTATGAGCCCCCGGTGATGCGTACGGACATCCCCGCACCGGGCGAGAACATCCTCGCCGCTCTGAAACTTGGAGTCCACATCATGCGGCAAGGCGAGTTCATCACGGATCACGAGCGCAAGATCGCCACCAAAATCGCCGAAGTCCTCTGCGGAGGAAATGTCACGCCTGGCACCCCCGTCAGCGAACAGTACGTGCTCGACCTGGAGCGCGAGGCCTTCAAGTCCCTGTGCGGAGAAAAGAAGACGCAGGAGAGAATTCAGTTCACGCTGAAAACGGGCAAGCCGCTGAGAAACTAGCCCGTGTGGAGGACTTAGCTGGGGTGGAGAAATTAGCCCGTGTGGGGACGGGCGCCCTCGCCCGTCCGAGCCGAGCGAAGCTCGGCAGCAACCCGTGGACATGGCAACTCTTGGACCTTACTTCGCCAGCGCCCGGTCCAGCGAAAACGCCCCCGCCCCGCGCAGCAGCAGCGCTGCAGCCATGGCCAGCGCCAGTAGATGGAATTCGATTCCCTCGCCTTTTTGCGTCCCAGTCCAGTTCATGAAGAAGCCGTTCGGCAGGTGAACCATGAAGATCGCCCCGATCATCAAGCCGGCGACGCCAAGCGAGGCGATTCGCGTGAGCAATCCGACAATCAGCGCCAGGCCGCCGAAGAATTCGGTGCACATGATCAGAAGCGCCATTGGGGCGGGCATTCCCAACTGGGCAAACGATCCGATCGTTGCGTGAAAACCAAAGCCTCCAAACCAGCCCAGCATCTTCTGCGCCCCATGTGCGAAGAACACCACGCCCAGGACTGCCCGCAAACTCGCTAACGCTACGTCGTTACTTGTACCCATCAGCCTCTTCAGCATTCTTCCTCATTCCTCCGGGCAGGATGTATTCATCTGCCTCCCGCAATTGTCGTTACCACAATCTCTAGATTCGATTCTCTTCCCTATGGCCGGGATTTATTTTCCCCGGCGGAGCCAGAACTTACCCTGGCCGTGCTTTGCGGAAAAGGCGAATCGGGTCCCCATGCGCGGTATAATTTCAACACAGACCCCTCGAAGGACGGTACAAACAAAAATGTCCGCAGGCAATGGTGGTAACGGCGCGAACGGCAGTGCTTTGGATGCGGTCTTGAAACCGCGGGCGGCGTGGTTGGCGAAAAGAAAGGCCGAGAACACCGACGGCAACTTCTCGCAGATGCATTACGCGCGCCGGGGCGTGATTACCGACGAGATGCAGTACATCGCCCACCACGAAAAGATCGCGCCGGAACTGGTGCGCGATGAAGTCGCTCGCGGCCGCATGATCATCCCCGCGAACATCAACCATCCCGAACTCGAGCCCATGGCGATCGGCGTCGAGTCGCTGTGCAAGATCAATGCCAACATCGGCAACTCGGCCGTCACGTCGAACGTGGAAGAAGAGCTCAAAAAGCTGCACACCGCCGTTCACTACGGAGCCGACACCGTGATGGACCTCTCGACTGGCGGCGACATTCACACCATTCGCGAAGCCATCATCCGCCATTCGCCGGTCCCGATCGGCACCGTCCCGATTTACGAAGCCATCTCGCGCGTCAAGCGGGTAGAAGATCTAACCGCCAGCGTGATGCTGGAAGTGATTGAAGAGCAGGCGCAGCAGGGCGTGGACTACATGACCATCCACGCCGGCGTTCTCATTCAATATGTGCCCATGGTTTCGAAGCGCATCACCGGGATTGTGAGCCGAGGCGGCGCGATTCTAGCCCAATGGATGACGCATCATCACAAGCAGAATTTCCTCTACGAATGTTTCGAAGACATCTGCAAGATTTTCGCGAAGTACGACGTAAGCTTTTCGCTGGGAGACGGCCTGCGCCCCGGCTGCCTGGCCGACGCCAGCGACGAAGCGCAATTCGCCGAACTGAAAACTCTCGGCGAACTGACTCGCATTGCCTGGAAGCACGACGTACAGGTCATGATCGAAGGCCCCGGGCACATTCCGATGCACAAGATCAAAGAGCAGGTGGAGAAAGAAAACGAGTGGTGCGACGAAGCGCCGTTCTACACGCTCGGCCCGCTCGTCACCGACATCGCTCCCGGCTATGACCACATCACCTCCGCCATTGGAGCGGCGATGATTGGATGGTATGGCGCGTCGATGCTTTGTTATGTCACGCCGAAAGAACATCTCGGCCTGCCCAACGAAAAAGATGTAAAAGACGGAATCATCGCCTACAAGATCGCCGCCCACGCCGCCGACGTTGCCCGCCAGCGTCCCGGAGTCCGCGACCGCGACGACGCCCTGAGCTACGCCCGCTACAAATTCGACTGGGAAAAACAGTTTGAACTCTCCCTCGATCCTGAGACCGCCCGCTCCATGCACGACGAA
>Ga0187819_10000751_pt1 | contig 16327 bp, 15 predicted proteins | sample NC_wetland_sal_i_15_FD_132411 | JGI IMG/M metagenome (GOLD analysis project Ga0187819, IMG submission 132411) | Wetland sediment microbial communities from Neuse River Estuary, North Carolina, USA - SO4_4 | ecosystem: Environmental > Aquatic > Freshwater > Wetlands > Sediment | place: USA...
ACTAAGGGAACACGGAGAATACACAGTCGCGACAGGCCAGCGGCAAATCGGAGGGCCCAAGCGGTTCACTTTGGCGATGAAAGCGTGTCGGCGAGCATGGCATCGGGCCGAAATCTTGTTTTTTCCACCTGCTGCCGCTTTGCATAGCTCTGGCACGCATTGCAAAAATGGCAATTCAGATTACTTGACCTAGTCAACTATTTTAGTGGAAGATGTCAATGATAGTGTCCGCTTCCAATGACTCGACTCAGCCACCTCACCAGCGAATCGCGGATCCAGGCGGTCCGCCACTTTAACCGCTTTTATACCCGGCAGATCGGCGTGCTGCGGGAAGGACTGCTCAATAGCCCGTTTTCGCTCACCGAGGTTCGCGTCCTGTATGAGTTGGCCCACCGAGAACAACCCACCGCAACTGAACTCGGGAAAGACTTAGAACTCGATGCCGGCTATCTTTCCCGCATGCTGCGCAGCTTCGAAAAGCAGGGGCTGATCTCACGTACGGCCTCGGAAACTGACGGCCGCCAGAGCCGCTTAGCCCTGACTCATCGCGGGCGAAACGCCTTCGCTCCGCTGGAGGAGCGTTCAAACCAGGAAGTTGGACGCATGCTGAGCAAGCTATCTGCGGAACAGCAGAAACATCTGGTAGAGGCGATGCGCACGATTGAACAGCTGCTCGGGACTCAGCCTCCACAAAGCGTCCCGTATCTACTCCGCAACCATCAACCCGGAGACATGGGATGGGTGGTGCATCGGCACGGAGTTCTGTACGCGCAGGAGTACGGATACGATGAACGTTTTGAGGCGTTGGTGGCAGCGATTGTGGCAGAGTTTGTCCAAAACTTTGACCCTAAACGCGAGCGCTGCTGGATTGCGGAGCGAGATGGCGAAAATGTAGGCTGCGTATTTCTGGTCAGGAAATCGCAGACGATTGCCAAGCTGCGCCTGTTGCTCGTGGAACCGAGCTTGCGTGGCCTGGGAATCGGGAAACGGTTGGTGAGTGAGTGCGTACGCTTTGCCCGCCAGGCCGGTTACAAGAAACTGACGTTGTGGACACAGAGCGAACTGCACGCGGCACGCCACCTGTACCAGGAGGCGGGATTCCTGCTGACTCACAAGCAATCACACCAAAGCTGGAACCGCGACGATCTGGTCTCGGAAACCTGGGAGCTGAACCTGTAGAGCTAGTGCGGTGGATTCGGGAGGGGGGCCGCTACCCAGTAATAGTCCAGTCCCTGTGGAGCGAAGCTGCCCAGATAAGAAACGCGGCGTCCGGCCACCTGTTTGGCAATTTCGATTTGCGATCCTTCCAGGGCCAGCAAGAGGTGTTCGACGGGCGGCACGTGTCCGAGTTCATAGCGATCAATCGCCTGATTGCGGTAGAACGCTAGCCCAAACTCCATCTCGCGTGAAGTGTGGAACACTGCCAGGGGCAGAGGTTTCGTCTCCAGACGGCTGAATTCGGCTGCCAGAGTGCGGGCGGAGAGAGTGCTGTCCAACACAGGGCCTCCCAGACGAAGCACTGCTGCAACCGACAGCACCACGGGTACCAGCGTGATGAAGCGCAAACCCCTCCAACCCATCTGGGTGCGCAACGTGACGGCGATTCCGATCGCCAGGACGCCGGCAAGCGAAAACGAAATTCCTGCAGCCTTACCCCAGGGCAAGCGATGCTGCAAGACCACGTACTGGATCATCAATGCTGGCACCAGCACGGCCGCAGCCACGATGGAGTGCGCAACCACTAGCACGAACCCGGGCCGGTCATTCCCGGTCAGATGTTGCCGCATGTATTCCGCCAGCAGAATAGCTCCGGCGGGCAACGCCGGAACGATATAGCCCGGCAGCTTCGACTGAGAGATGGAAAAGAACACAACCGGAACCACTAGCCAGATGACCAGAAATGCATTCAAGGCGCTCTCTGACCGGAGCATCTCTCGCCCTTCGGACCACCAGACCCGAACGCTTTGCCACAGCGCCGCCAGTCCAAACACGGTCCAAGGGATCCATCCGAGAATGACCACCGGACCGTAGTACCAGAACGGCTCCTTGTGGTGATAAAGATTGCTGTCGAAACGCGCCAGGTTGTGCTCCAGAATAAAGACACGAAAGAATTCCGGATTTCTTATCTGTACCGAGATGTACCAGGGCAGAGCTACGGCGCAAAACAGGAGCACGCCCGGAATCCAAAGGGTCCGCGAAATTACCCGGTAATCTCCCTTGGCGATGGCAAAGATCACGACGATTACACCCGCCAGCACTGGCGCGACCGGTCCTTTGGCGAGCACTGCCAAGGCCAAGAACGTGTAGGCGAGCGCCAGGAGCCGTTTAGAGCCGCTTTCATACCATGCGTACCAAGCCAGCAGACTCAGTGTGAACATCGCCGCCAGGGGCATATCGGTGGACGCAGCCCGGGCAAATCCAATCACCCCCGCAGCAGAGGCGGTTATCAGCGCGCCATCGAGATGGTATCCGGGACGAAATCGCCGCAGAAAAAAGTAGACACCCACGACCACTAACGTAGCGTCAACCGCGGAAGGCAAACGCGCAGCCCAATCGCTCACTCCGAAGATGCCGTAGGCCAGCATCGCTTGCCAGTAATACAAGGGCGGCTTCTCGAGCCAGGGCTTACCGCCGAGAGCGGGAGTAATCCAGTCGTGGCGGGAGAGCATCTCGCGGGCAACCTGCGCATAGCGGGGCTCGTCGGCGCCAATCAGGCCGAAATAGGCCAGTCCAAAGAAAAACAGGAACCCGCAGAAGCCGGCGAGCACCAGCCCGTCGGTAAGCACACGAGAGCCCGACATGCTGCTTCCAGTTTCGAGTTTTGCTGCTGGATTGATGATGTTTGATTGCTGCTTGAGCCCGAATGAAGCGGTAAATCAACAGTCACGCTATTGTACTGAAGGATGAGAACGAAGCTCGGCTACTACCCTGGCGACCGCCATCGCCAAAGGACCTTCCAGCGAGCAGCCACTGGCGCATTCATGACCGCCTCCGCCGAATCGCGCAGCCACTTCGGCCACATTGAGCTGTCCTTTACTGCGCAAGCTCACGCGGAAGGAACCATCGGGCAACTCACGAAAGAAGGCGGCCACCTCAACGTCCTGAATAGAGAGCGCGTAGTTCACCAGCCCTTCGCAATCTTCTTCCCTGGCGCCAGCATGTTCCATCTGCTCGCTGGTAACCCAAATCCAGGCCAGGGAGCCTTCGCGGTGAAGATTGGAGAGCGCCGCGCCCAGCAGACGCATCTTGGCCGTGGAGTGTCCAAAATATACGTTGCGGGCACAATGGACGGGGTCGGCCCCGGCCAGCACCAGGTCCCGCGCCAGTGCAAACGTGTGTTCATTGGTGCCCTGGAACATAAAGGAACCGGTGTCAGTGAGTACCGCGGTGTAAAGGCAAGTCGCAATGCCGGGGGAAATCGCCACGCCGGCTTCGCGCGCCAGGCGGTACACCATTTCCGCGGTTGCAACCGCTTTGGGGTCAATCCAGTTCACGTGGGCGAACGGGCGGCCGCTCACATGATGATCGATACTGATCAGGAAACGGTCTTCCAGTCCTTGCAACCGGGTGCGTTGGATGCTGTCGCATTCCAAGATGATGGCGGCTTCATATTTCCCGTTCACCCGTTCCGCCGTGATCACGGTATCGGCGAAGGGCAGCGGCTTGTAGATTCTCGGGACCCCATCGTGCAGGACCACTTCCGCTTCCTTGCCCATCAAACGCAGCACCTGGCAGCAGGCCAGGGCTGACCCAATGGCGTCGCCGTCGGGGCGCGCGTGCGAGGTCAGCAGGAACCGGCTGCGCTGTTCGATTTGCTTGAGGACTTCCTTCAACATGAGTGCTGAATCCCTGGAACTGGCTACCTTCTCCTTTTCTTGTCGCGATGCAAGAGTTCGTCGATTCGTGCCTGATATTTCTGCGACCGATCCAACTGGAAAAACAGCTCCGGCGCCCGGCGCAAGTGCAGGCGCTCCGCCAGTTCGTGACGAATAAAACCCAGCGCCGCCACTAAACCCTCCAGTGAGCTCTCCGCTTCGCTGTCGTCTCCCTCGACGACCACCAAAACCCGCGCGGAGCGGGAGTCTTCGGCCAACTCTACACTGCTCACGTTGACCAGCCCGATGCGCGGGTCTGCCAACTCGCCCTCTACGATGGTCTCGAGCTCCTCGCGCAGGGCTTGTCCCAGTCTTTCGCGATGGTATTTCTGCCCGCGCCGCTCCACCAGTTTTCCCTCGGAGTAAAACGGATGAGAATATCAGAAAATCGGCCTCGGGTGTGCCTGCCGCCAGGGCGGCAATGGTACTAAGGTTTTTGGGTGATGCAAGTGGCGACGGTAGAAGCAATTGCAGCCGAGGCGGGCAACAAAGGTGAGCTCCGTGCTCTTACCACCTTGTCATCCTGAGCGAAGTTCGTCGGCCGCGAAGCGGACGATGAACGCAGTCGAAGGACCCCGCGTTTTTCTGCAAGACTGGCGGTCCATCTGAGAACTCCCCCCTGCCGCATCGCGAGAATGCCTAACATCATTCGCTCTCTGTCCGCAGCCCAGGGTCCTTCGACTTCGTGACTCGATTCGCGAGCGAATCGACCCACTCCGCTCAGGATGACAGTGGATAGCTTGGAGGGGCGTCAGAGAAATTCGATAAACGAATCGGCGATATCAGCGCCGCCATTGTTCGCGATCCGCGTAGCCTGGCGTTCCACATTCTTCATCAGGCCATCCAGGTAGTCGCGCGAGTCGGACACGCTGACGACGCCCAGCGTCGCCCGGTTCCACAGCCCGCTGGCATCGAGTTCGGCTACGGCAACGTTGAAATGGGCTCGCAGCTTATCTTTCAAACTACGAACCACCTGCCGCTTATCTTTCAGGGACTGCGCCCCTTCGATGTGGAGTTCGAGGGTGAGAAAGGCAATCATGCGGTCGTTGGCCGTTGGTCGTTCGTCGTTGGCCAAAGACTTCTGCACGAGAGGCGAACGACCAACGCCGAACGACCAATGACAGTTCCTACGCAATCACTTCCGCAGCAATCTTTTCCGTCACAAAGGCTTCAATCACGTCGCCGACCTTGACGTCGCCGTAGTTGGAGATGGCGATGCCGCACTCCATGCCGTTGCGCACTTCGCTGGCATCATCTTTGAAACGGCGCAGGGAACCGACTTTACCTTTGAAGATCACCACGTTGTCGCGCAGCAAACGGACTTCGGAGTCGCGCTTGATGATACCGTCGGTCACGCGGGAGCCGGCCACTGTCCCAACTTTGGGGATACGGAAGGTTTCGAGCACTTCGGCCCGGCCCTGGTAAGTTTCCTTGATGGTGGGTTCAAGCAAGCCGCTCATGGCACGCTTGATTTCATCCTGCAGCTCGTAAATGATCGAGTGCAGGCGGATGTCGACCTTTTCCTGTTCCGCCAGTTCCTGCGCCTTGCGCTCGGGACGCACGTTGAAGCCGATGATGATGGCGTTCGACGCCGAGGCCAGGAGCACGTCACTCTCGGTGATCGCTCCAACTCCGGTACGAAGCACCTTCAGACGGACTTTGTCGTTGGACAGTTTGGAGAGCAAATCGCTGAGCACTTCGACGGAGCCTCCGACATCCCCTTTCAGAATGATGTTGAGCTCCTTCGTGCCCGCTGTCTTCAGCTGCTCAGCCAAACCCTCGAGCGATACGCGAGAACTCTTGGCCAGGGCCGCTTCGCGCGCCTTCTGCTCACGATAATCGGAGATGCCGCGGGCTTTATCGCGATCGGCCACGACCAGGAACTGGTCGCCGGCTTGCGGCAGTCCTTCCATGCCGAGAATCTCAACCGGAGTGGAAGGAGGCGCCTCCTGCAGCGTGTTGCCGCGATCATCCAGCATGGCGCGCACCTTGCCGTACACATTGCCCACAACGAAGTTGTCGCTGTTCCGCAGCGTGCCATTCTGCACCAGGACGGTTGCCACCGGTCCACGGCCACGGTCGAGTTTGGCTTCGAGAACGACGCCAGTGGCCGGGCGGTCGGGGTTGGCTTTGAGTTCCTGCAGATCGGCAACCAGGCAAATCATTTCCATCAGCAAATTCAAATTCGTCTTCTGCTTGGCCGAGACGTCCACGAATACAGTGGTCCCGCCCCAGTCTTCCGGCATCAGACCGCGGTCGGCGAGTTGTTTCTTGACGCGATCCGGCAGCGCGTCCGGCTTGTCAATTTTGTTGACTGCGACGATGATTGGGACTTCCGCGGCGTGGGCGTGATCGATGGCTTCGAGGGTCTGCGGCATAACGCCATCGTCGGCGGCCACTACGAGCACCACGATGTCGGTCGCCTTGGCGCCGCGCGATCGCATGCGGGTGAATGCTTCGTGACCGGGCGTATCTAGAAACACGATTTGACGGCCATAGGCTGGGGACTGCTGATCCTGAATCGTGACTTTGTAGGCGCCGATGTGCTGGGTGATGCCTCCCGCCTCGCCGCCGGCCACGTCGGTCGAACGGATGGAGTCAAGCAGAGTGGTCTTGCCGTGGTCCACGTGGCCCATGATCGTGACTACCGGCGGACGCGGTACGGCTTCCGAACCTGTGCCTTCTTCACCCACGGCAGCCTCGGAAACATCTTTGGCAGCTTGCTCTTCAAAACTAATGACGTTGGTGTCCGCTCCGAAGAAGCGCGCCATCTCGCTGGCCAGTTCGGCGTCGAGGGCCTGATTGACAGTGGCAAATACTCCGCGCGCGAGCAAGCGGCCGATCAGGTCCTTGGCCCGGATGCCGAGCTTTTCAGCCAAATCCTTAACGCTGATTCCTTCGGTGATGGTGATGCTGCGCGTGATCGGCTGCGGCTCGTTGGAGAGAGTGAGGCGCGGCGGCGGAACGAAGCCCTTCATCGGGCCTTCCTTCACACCGCGTGGAACATAACGCTGCCCCGGCCTGCGCGAAGGCGCGCCGGGACGGCTCCCCGGACGAACGGGACCTGGCGGCGGCCCGCCTGGACCAACACCGATCGGGCGCACACCGCTGGGCGACTGGCGAGTCGGATGCATCGGCCTGCGCTCCCCCGGACGCATCGGCGGACGCGCTCCTGGTGGTGCCGTGCCGCCCGGCCGAGGACGCTGAAAAATCGGCTGCCCGGGCACCGGACGTCCAGGAACGGGCCGTGCTGGCGCTCCCGCCTGCGCCGTGGGTGCACTCGGTCTGATCGGCGCTTTGTACACGGGACGGGGGCCGGTCTGAGGCACGATCATGCGCGGCGGTAAGAACGGCGCACGCGCAGGCGTTTCTGGCGCTACCGACCTCACTCCCACGGGAGCCGCAGTTTGAACTGGAGATGCGGGCGGCGCAACGACCGGGGTAGCTGGCGCCGCACTCTGGACAACCGGCGGCGGCGCAACCAGAGGCACAGCAGGACGCACGACGGCACCAGCAGGAACTGCTGGCGGCGGTATCACTGGGGACACTGGCAGCGGGACGCTCGGCGCAGCGGCCGCCGGAGCAGGAGCAACGACTCGCAAGGGCGGCGCCACCGAAGGCACAGGCGGTACCGGTGCCTTGACTGGTGTTGGAGTTACGGCAGGCTTGGTCTCAACGGGTGGGGGCACCACTGTGGGCCGGGGTGGAGGTGCAACCGGAGTGGGAGGAGTTTGCTGCTTGCGGATGGCGTTCAGAACATCGCCCGGCCGGGAAATATGCGATAGATCGATCTTGGTCTTGATCTCATCCGCGCGGCTGGGACGCGACGCCTTGGCTGCAGTCGGGCTTTCTCCTGCGGCCGCACGAAAGTGCCCGCGCACCTTCTCCGCCTCGTGCTCTTCGAGAGAACTGGAGTGCGTTTTTTTCTCGGTGACTCCGACTTGCTCAAGAACATCGAGAATCATTTTGCTTTTGACTTCCAGTTCTCTGGCCAGATCGTTGATTCGAATCTTGCTCATCCGCCCCTGTTTCCTCCGGACTTTCCCGCTTAGTCTGTCATAGCAACCTCACGGTTTATGTTTTCCTTGCCGCATTACTCGTGTCCCTCGGACGACGCCGGCTCCTCTGCCGGTTCTTCCGCGGGCTCCGCGCTCGGCACTTCACTCTCGGTGAGCGAAGCGGCTACTTCACTTTCGCCGGCGGACTCCAACGGTGCCTCGCTGGACGCTTCCATTGGCGGTTCTTCGCCAGCAACCTCGGTAGCTACTTCTCCCGCAATTGGCTGAACCTCGGATTCCAGCGCCGGCTCCAGTTCGGCCACGACCGCCTCACCCGCTTCCAGACTCGAAAAATATTCGCTCACGGCCAGGCTGATCTTTTCCACCGTCTTGGGACCGATGCCGTCGATCGCCTCCAGCTGCTCGGGCGTCATATCCGCCAGAGCTTCGACCGTGGTCACGCCCGCCGCGCTCAGCTTCTCGATCAGGCCTTCGCCAAGTCCAGAAACACTTTCCAACGGGGTGGCAGTGGGAGTCACCAGCTGGGACATCTGCTGCTCCACTTCCTGCCGCTTCTCCTCTTCGCTCTTGATGTCGATCTTCCAGCCCAGGAGTTTTGCGGCGAGACGAACGTTTTGTCCCTTCTTGCCAATGGCGAGCGAGAGCTGGCTGTCGTCGACCACAACTTCCAGGTGCTTCTCGGCCGCATCGATGACGGTCACGCGGCTCACCTTCGCCGGCTGCAATGCCTTTTCCGCAAACGTGACCGCGTCTTCGTGGTACTCGATGATATCGATCTTCTCGCCACGCAATTCACGGATGATGGATTGCACGCGCATGCCCTTCATGCCGACACAGGCGCCGACGGCATCCACGTCTTTATCCTTCGACATGACGGCAATCTTGGTGCGCTCTCCCGCCTCACGCGCAATGGCCCGGATCACTACCGTTCCGTCGTAAATTTCAGGTACTTCCGTCTGGAAGAGATGTTGCACCAGTTCCGGCGCGGCACGGGACACAACCACGGCGGGCCCTTTAGAAGCGCGCTCGACGCGCGCAATCACCACCCTTACGCGCTCTCCGATGGCAAACGATTCCAGGCGGGATTGTTCCTTGCGCGGCATGCGCGATTCCGCTTTGCCAATATCGAAAATCACGTCCGGGCCCTCGATGCGCTTTACCGTGGCATTGACGATCTCACCCACCCGCCCGATGTACTCGTTGTACACGGTGTCGCGCTCGGCTTCCCGGACTTTCTGAAAAATCACCTGCTTGGCGAGTTGGGCTGCGATCCTGCCCAGAATTCCCTCAGTGGGCTTGGGAATCTGCAATTCCCCACCGACTTCGACTTTGGGATCTAGTTTGCGGGCATCGTCGAGCGTAACCTGCAGCAGCGGATCCTCCACCTGCTCCGGATTCTCTACCACCGTTCGGACCGCAAAAGCGCGAATCTTGCCCGTGTCCTTGTCGAGCTCTGCGCGCAGGTTTTCCTGCGTCTTGTAGTACTTGCGCGTGGCCACCACAATGGCGTCTTCCACTGCGCTGACTACAATCTGCGGATCAATCCCCTTTTCTTTGCTTAGGGCGTCGATCGTGTTGTAAAGCTCACTTGCCATAAATAAATCCGTATTAGCCGGGTCACCCGGTCGCGAGCATCCTGACTACTCGCTATTAGATCTCCGGCACCAGGTTCGCCTTCTCCACGTTCCCCAACTCGATCTGCAACTTCTGCGGCGCTACTTCTGCCGGTCGCGGCTTCTTCCGCCGCGGGGTCACATCCAGCGTCAGAAGTCCGTCCTGAAAGTTCTCCAGACGGCCTTCAAAGTGCCGATTCCCGTTGACCGGGTTACGCGTGGTCACTTTCACGCGGCTGCCGGTGAAACGCTGGTAATCCGCCGGTCGGCTCAGCTTGCGATCGAGCCCCGGAGAGGAAACTTCCAGCACATACGATCCGGCTCCCATGACATCCTCGACGTCGAGAATCGTACCCACCTCGCGGCTCAAGCTCGCACAGTCCTCGTGCGTCACGCCGCCGGGTTTGTCGATGAAAATGCGCAGCATGCGGGCTTTCCCGCCTCCGAGCATCTCCACTTCGACGACCTCAAGTCCGCTGGAGGCGGCTACCCGCGCCACGATCTCGCGCACTCGCTCGACGTCAAATGCCATTCTTCCAATAACTTACCGGTCTGCTGTGCATTCCCGAAAGTGGCCGAAACTAAAAAGTGGGCTTGCGCCCACTGGTGTGCTTCGCCAAAACTGGTACCTTACACAACAGTTTCCAAACACCAATATACGCCGCTTGCGGGCAAAAAACAAACCGGGCAACAAGAAAAGCCGCAGCGGGCTGCGGCTCTCAGATCGAACGAAAATGGGCGAAGAACCAACCTACTTCTGTTCGTGCTTATCCTTGTAAATGCTCTTGCTGATGCGGTTCTGCTGGCGGTTGATGCCGTTCTGCTCGGCCTTGGTCAGATGGCCACCGTTCTTGGCCATATCTCTCTTTTCCCGGTTATCGACCGAGGCTTCGCGCTTTTCCAGATTCGCCGTCTGTTGCGGGGTCAGCTTACCGTTCTTAACGCCATTGGCGATGCGGTTCTGCTGATTCTGCTGCCGCTTGTTGACCTCATTCACCCGCGGATGTCCGGGATCAACAACGCCCGGGCCGGCACCAGAGGTATTGGTTGTGGTTTGGGCAGCGGCGGACCCGGCGAACATCAGTCCCCCCACCGCCAGGACTAACAGCGAGTTGGTGATCTTGTTGGTCATGCGTGTAGAAACCCCCGCCGCTGAGAGTAGTTTTGAAGGTCTGGGGCGGTCTAGGTTACCAAAGTCCTTGGACGGTAACTACTGGCATACCGGCCAGTCGGCGCGCTTCCCGCCTTTGATGTCCAATTGGACGGGCGACGCCCGTCCTCCATCACTTCTCGGTTGTGGAGCTTTGCTCGGCTAGACGGCCGAGGGGCAGCAGTCCCACGAGCCGAAAGGACTCATTTGCCTGATCTCGCGAGCATCTCTAGAATAGAAATTACTTTTTACGGCTGAGAAAACTATGATTCACTTCCCGGTTCCTGAGGCTCTGACTTTCGACGACGTGTTACTGCTGCCCGCCCGCTCCGATGTCGTACCGGCGGTGGCCAATACGCAGACGCAACTCACGCGCAACATCCGCTTGAATATTCCGATCCTCAGCGCGGCCATGGATACGGTCACCGAATCGCACATGGCCATCGGCCTGGCCCAGCAAGGCGGGGTCGGTATCATCCATCGCAATCTCACCATCGACCAGCAAGCCAATGAAGTGGACAAGGTAAAGCGTTCCGAGAGCGGCATGATTGTTGACCCGGTAACCATGTCGCCCGATGCCAAGGTTTCCGAGGCCCTGGAAGTGATGCGCCAGTACAAGATTTCTGGCGTGCCCATCACCAAGAACGGAAAGCTGGTGGGCATTCTCACCAATCGCGATCTGCGCTTTGAGACCCGTTTCGACATTCCTATCGCCAAAGTGATGACCAAGGAAAACCTGATCACCGTGCCGGTGGGCACGACACTCGAGGATGCGGAAAAAATTCTGCATGAGCACCGCGTCGAGAAGTTGTTGGTCGTCGACAAGAGTTACAACCTGAAGGGCCTGATCACGGTAAAGGACATCCAGAAGAAGCTGAAATATCCGAATGCGGCCAAGGATTCGCAGGGCAGACTGCGTGTCGCTGCCGCTATCGGAGCCACCGGCGATTTCCTGGAGCGAGCGCAGGAGCTGGCGAAAGCGAAGGTGGACTTGCTGGCGATCGACAGCGCCCATGGCCACTCCACGCGGGTTTTGGAGGCAGTCAAGTTGGTGAAATCCAAGCTTCCCGAAGTCGAGCTGATCGCCGGAAATGTTGGCACGTTCGACGGCGCGTGTGAACTGGCACGGGCGGGTGTGGACGCTGTGAAGGTGGGCATCGGACCGGGATCCATCTGCACCACGCGCGTGGTGACCGGCGCCGGCGTTCCGCAAATTACCGCCATCGCCGAAGCTTATCGCGCGACCAAAGATGCCGGAGTCTCGGTGATCGCAGACGGCGGAATCAAGTACTCCGGCGACATCACTAAGGCTTTGGCGGCGGGAGCGTCCGCCGTGATGATTGGATCGCTGTTCGCTGGAACCGACGAGAGCCCGGGTGAGCTGATTCTCTACCAAGGGCGGACGTTCAAGTCGTACCGGGGCATGGGATCTCTCGGGGCCATGGCAGCCGGTACCGCCGGAAGCGAGCGTTATTTCCAGAATATAGATGGCGACGCTTCCACCGCCATGCCCGTGGCCGGCGAGGAGTCCAATCGGTTGGCAAAACTGGTTCCGGAAGGCATCGAAGGCCGCGTTCCCTATCGCGGCTCCGTCAGCATGATTGTTCATCAGATGGTCGGCGGAGTGAAGTCAGGTATGGGCTATTGCGGTTGCGCCAGCATTCCAGAGCTGCAGCAGAAAGCGCGCTTCGTGCGCATCAGCGTCGCGGGATTGCGCGAAAGCCACGTGCATGACGTGGTGATCACCCGGGAAGCGCCCAATTACGCCGTCGAGTAAGTCAACCGAGTGAAAGGATCAATTTTGTTGCAATCCGCCGGGGAAGCTCGGGCTTGACGCCAGACCACAAAGAGGAACTCAAAGTTTGGATCGCGGCTGGTTTGTGGATGGTGGTGATCGCGATCGAATCGACCGATTATCTTTCCTCAGAACACACCAGCAGGATTCTCTACCCCATTCTGCATTTTCTGTTCAACATGGACCTTGAGCACTTCAAGGTCTGGCATCACTACATCCGGAAGACCGGCCATTTTGTGGGCTACTTCATTCTGAGCGTCCTGTTGTTTCGAGCTTGGAAAGCGACGCTTCGTTTGCCGTCGTTGTGGGCGATGCGCTGGGCGACGATTGCATTTTTCATGTCAGCCTTGGTGGCCAGCCTGGATGAATGGCATCAGACTTTCATACCCTCCAGAACCGGAGCATTCCGGGACGTCTTGCTGGACAGCACGGCGGCTTTGACTGCGCAATTCCTGATCTTTCTCTTTTGGCGAAGGAAGACAATGACAGCGCAGATGGCCGGGGATTGAAAAGACTCCGTGCAACCGAAGTGGTGTCCCTGCGAAGTGTGCGTCGCAACCATTCTTTCGCCCTTTCAGGGCTGTTTCATCTCCCGTCTTTCACCGGGGCTTACGCCCCGGGCTCCATTCTTGCGCCGCTTCGCGGCTATGGGCGGCGATTTCGATCTGCTTGTTCAGGACGTAAGACTGGCGGCACAGGCAGGCGGCTTCAATACATGGCGTCGTACTTGGTCACTTCCCAAGCGCCGCCTTTATCTTCCAGTGTGACGGAGAACAACTCCTTGTAGGTCCCTGAAGTGACCACGTTGTTGCGGCGTCTGCCGCGATAGTGCAGAATGCGGAGGGGCGGCGCATCTTCCCAGTCGACCAGTTTCCAGGAGAGCAACGGATGCTTGGTTTCTGAGTCACAGATAAAACGGGCGTATTTCTTGCGATAGTCCTTTTCCCAGACCGCAAGTTCTTCCTGGCAGTGTCCATCCCGTATGGCGTCGAGATACTTGGCAGCCACGCGCTCGGAAGTGCGGTCACGCAAGGGATTCAGCGAGATGGAGTTGGGAGTGCCAGAAAGCGGATCAACTTCCTGGGAGCGGGACAGGACCGGACCCTGGTTGTTCAGCCAGATAAGATAGCCGAAAAATACCAGCAAGATCAAAACGCCGGCGCCGACGGCAATGGCGATTTGGGTGCGAGAAAACCCCATCCTAGTGAAAGTTTATCTCGCGCGGAAATCCGAGGTAGATTACCGTGGTGACCTGTCAGGACATGTACGGAAGGGCGAACCGCTGATGCCGCGGCAGGCAAAAAAAATGCACCCCCAAGCGGAGGTGCATCGGTCTGAGCCCGCATTTTACTCGGCCTTGCTTTCGCCCTCTGCACCGGGAGTTGGATGCTCCACACCGCCTTGCGCCTCGGCTTCTTCCATGGCCTTCTTGGCTTCGGCAGCCCGTTTGGAGCGGGTTTCGGCGCGCTTCTGGCGCTTCTCGTCCAGAATCTTTTCGCTGCCCAGCAGTTCGATGAAAGCTTTGTCCGCTCCATCTCCCTTTTGCCAAGCGGTGCGAACGATTCGCAGATAACCGCCGTTGCGGTCACCGAAGCGGGGTCCGATGGTATCGAACAGCTTGTCCACGGCAGCGCTGGTCATGAGGTAAGCGTGCGCTTGACGGCGGGCAGCCAAATCGCCACGCTTGCCAAGCGTGATCATCTTCTCCACCTGCGGACGCATGGCTTTGGCTTTGGGGACCGTGGTCTCCAGCCGCTCTTCCAGAATGAGGGAAGTCACCAGGTTCCGCAGCAAAGAACGGCGGTGCGACGTGTTCCGCCCCAGTTTCCATCCGGCTACTTTATGACGCATAGAAAACCTCAGTTGTCGGCAGTGTGAAAAGACGGGCGAGGACGCCCGTCCTCCACAACCGTTTTATAGATCGCTGTCCCCGTAGGCCGATGCCGGGAGAATCTGATTCGAAGTCGGGCCGGGTACGGCATTGCCGTGCTCATCGATCTTCATCCCCAGGCTCAGCCCCATAGTCGAGAGAATCTCTTTGATTTCATTCAGCGACTTGCGTCCGAAATTCTTGGTTTTGAGCATTTCGGCTTCGGTCTTCTGCACCAGCTCGCCGATGGTCTGAATGTTGGCGTTCTTCAGGCAGTTGTAGCTACGAACCGAAAGCTCCAGCTCTTCGACCGAACGATTCAGGTTCTCGTTGCGAATTTCGGGCTTGCGCTCCTCGGCAGAAGTCGAGGTCTCGATATCCTCCTCGAAGTTGATGAAGATGTTCATGTGGTCTTTCAACAGCTTCGCCGCCAGACCGATGGAATCGGCCGGCGTGATGGAGCCGTTGGTCCACACTTCGAGCGTGAGCTTGTCGTAGTCCGTGATCTGCCCGAGGCGCGCCGCTTCCACGGTGTAGTTGCACTTGCGCACGGGAGAGTGCACGGAATCGATGGGAATGAAGCCGATGCCGAGGTCCTCGTCGAAATTCTTATCGGCGGAGACGTAGCCGCGGCCACGCTTGAGGCGCATTTCCATGTCGAGTTTGCCACCTTCGCTGACGGTGGCGATGTACACGTCTTTATCGAGCACTTCCACGTCGGCGTCGGCTTCGATCATGCCTGAGGTGACGACACCCGGCTGATCGGCGCGCAGGTAAATCGCCTTAGGCGCATCGCCGCTTAGCTTGAACGGAATCTGCTTGAGATTGAGGATGATGTCGGTCGCGTCCTCAACCACGCCGGGAATCGACTGGAATTCATGCAGCACGCCTTCGATTTTGACGGCGGTTACAGCCGCGCCTTCAATGGAAGAAAGCAGCACACGCCGTAGAGCGTTTCCGATGGTGGTGCCGAAGCCACGTTCAAAGGGCTGGGCCCAGAAGATGCCGTACTTATCGGTAAGGGTTGAAGTATCGACTGCGAGACGTTTCGGTTTTTGAAAACCTTTCCAAAGCATTACGTTATTCTCCTTCGGCCGTTTGGCTCGGTTCCGGCTCCCTGAAGCGGTCCAACTTCAGGTCAAATGCTGGAAACCGGCTGATCTGGCTCGAAATGGTGGACCAGAAAAGCTGTTAACTACCTGCCGAGCTTCGCTCGGCCTGGACGGACGAGTCGCCCGTCCCCACACAAACAAATCCAACAAAAGATCCTTCCCTTACGCTCAGGATGACGCCGGCTGGGCTCGGACGCCCAGCCAAGCGGCGTCACTTACTGTAAAGCTCTACAATCAGCTGCTCGTTGACCGGCAGCTGAATCTCCTCGCGCTTGGGCAGCGACAGCACCTTGCCCTTGTAGTTGTCGCGATCGATCTCCAGCCAGGTGGGTGCCGGCTGATGGCTGGCAAATTCCTTGGCTTGTTCCAGGATCGCCAGCTTGCGACTGCTCTCGCGAATGGAGATCTCCTCGCCCACACTCACTTCGTACGAAGGGATGTTGACCTTGCGGCCATCCACATGCACGTGCCCGTGGCGCACCAACTGGCGGGCCTGGCGGCGTGAACTGCTGAAACCAAGGCGATGGACGACGTTGTCCAGGCGCCGCTCCAGCTGTTGCAGGAGCATTTGGCCCGTAACCCCCCTGGTCCGAGCCGCTTTTTCAAAATAATTGCGGAACTGGGTTTCCTGGGTAAAATACATGCGCTTCGCCTTCTGCTTTTCGCGAAGCTGCAGACCATAGCCCACGACTTTGGCCTTGCGGTCCTTGCCATGCTGGCCGGGAGCGAAGTTACGCTTCTCGATGGGACATTTGTCGCTGAAACACTTAGTGCCTTTGAGGAACAGTTTCATGCCCTCGCGGCGGCAGAGGCGGCAGACAGCATCAGTGTAACGTGCCAAGTTGCTTCTCCTTTAGATGACCGGTTTACAGGTTTGGCTTCACCCTTCGTCC
>Ga0187819_10000752_pt1 | contig 16323 bp, 14 predicted proteins | sample NC_wetland_sal_i_15_FD_132411 | JGI IMG/M metagenome (GOLD analysis project Ga0187819, IMG submission 132411) | Wetland sediment microbial communities from Neuse River Estuary, North Carolina, USA - SO4_4 | ecosystem: Environmental > Aquatic > Freshwater > Wetlands > Sediment | place: USA...
GCTGGCTACGAGGATGCCAACGACGCGGATCGGCTACGTCACGATCCGGCTTTTCAGATTCTTGCTGATCAACCGCTGGGTGAACCTCGCGGATCACAACCAACTCTCAGTCGCTGGGAGAACTCGCCCGCACCTCGCGACCTCCTCAAACTGCAGGATGCTTTACTCGATTGGTTTGTGAACATCTGCGGAAAGCAAGTCCGGAAACGAGGAGAGATCCTGGGAGACCTGGAGCTACATCTCGACTGACCTATCGTGTTACCTTGCTCGCCTGCGCCCGAACTCCTATGGATAGAACGATCCCTCCCAGCCTGCGGCGGTGAACGATGAGGTCCCGAGGAGGATCGGCGGATGGTTCACGCGCGGAGTGTACCGAGGATTTTCGCCAGTCGGAACCTTCCGCTACATTATGACGAAAGGCGACCGGAGCTAAGGTTCTTCCTCTTGCACTTCGACAAGAGCGGTGGTATCGTCCCCTGTAGAAGGGTAAGGGGAGCGCATGCGAGAACAGAGCATCGATCTTCCGCAAGGCACGCTCGATCTCTTGATCCTCCGCGCTCTGGCGCTCGGACCTAAGCACGGCTGGGCCATTTCCGAGCGCATCCACCAGGTTTCCAGCAAAGTTCTCCAGGTCCAGCAGGGGTCCTTGTATCCGGCGCTGCACCGCCTCGAGCGCCGCGGCTGGGTCAAGGCGCACTGGGGCGCATCGGAGAACAATCGCCGCGCGAAATACTACGAACTCACCAGGAGTGGGCGGAAACAGCTTGCAGCGGAAGAGGGCGAATGGAAGAAGCTGGCGGCTGCCGTCGCCCAGGTGCTAGAGACGGCCTAGGGACTTTCCCATGCTCAAGGACTCAGGGGGATGGAGGATGCTGAGTGACCTGCGGATTCGCCTGCGCGCCCTGTTTCGTCGCCACGCCGTCGAGGGTGAACTCGACGACGAGCTGCGTTTCCATTTTGACCAGCAGGTCGAGAAGTACGTCCGATCGGGCCTGATGCGCGAGGAAGCGCTCCGGCGGGCGAGGATCGAGTTCGGCGGCCTCGATCAGGTCAAAGAGGAATGCCGCGACGCCCGCGGATCGCAGTTCCTCGAAACTCTCGCACAGGATGTTCGTTACGGGCTGCGCATTCTGCGCAAATCTCCCGGCTTCACAAGCGTCGCCGTACTCACGCTAGCGCTCGGCATCGGCGCGAACACGGCCATCTTCACGGTGGTGCACGCCGTGCTGCTGAATCCGCTTCCTTACCCGGAGTCGGAGCGGCTGGCGATTCTCGGGTTCGGCATAGGCAATGAGCATCGCGCGCCCGCCTCCGGATATCAACTGGAGCAGATTCGCGAACGGTCGCGGCTGTTTGAGCAGGTTGGCGGAATTTGGGTAACGAACTCTGTAGTGCCCGGTGAAGGCGAGCCGGAGCAGGTAAGGCTGGGAGTAGTTACCGACAATTTTCTTTCGCTGCTATGCGCCAAGCCCGCCGCAGGGCGGCTATTCATGCGCGAAGATGCACAGTCGAACGTGCCTTCGGCGTTGATCATTTCCTACTCGCTGTGGCAGCGTCGCTTTGGGGGCGATCCGGGCGTGATTGGACGAGCGTTACGCGCGGGGGAAGGTTCGATCACGGTGGTGGGAGTACTGCCGCGAGATTTCCGCCTCGTTTTTCCAGATGACTCGAACGTGCCACTCAATGTGGACCTTTTTGTGCCGCTCCAGGGTGACTTCTCGAAACCCGGTGGACCCTCATTCATTCACACCATCGTAAGGTTGAGCCGGGGAGCGAGTGTTGCGCAGGCGCAAGCGGAGGCGGACGAAATTGCCGCACAGCTTCGGCGGATCGACCCTCAGCTTGTGCAAGACAATTTCTCGATTGGCGTCGCGCCGCTGCACGATGACGATGTGCGAAACGTCCGCCGTACGATTTTGCTTCTGTTTGGAGGCGTGGCCTTCGTGCTCGTCATTGCCTGCGCCAACGTGGCCAATTTGCTGCTTGCCCGTAGCGGCGCGCGCATGCGCGAAACTACGATTCGCGCCGCACTCGGCGCACCGCGCAGCCGCACCATCCGGCAGTTGCTCACCGAGAGCATCGTTCTGGGTCTTCTTGGAGGAGTCGCGGCGATCGCAGTCGGCTGGGGTGCGCTACAGGGATTGCTGGCATTGCGCCCGGAGTCGCTGCTGAGACTGGCTACGCTTCGCCTGGACGTGACCGTGTTTCTTTACACGCTCGCTATTTCCGTCCTCACCGGCACCGTGTTTGGCCTGGTTCCGGCATTCGCGGCAAGCCACGTCGATTTAATTGCGGGACTCAGGGGTGCAGGGCGCGGCGCCACTCCACAGAAAAAGCGCTCGCGCGCGTTATTGATTTGCGCTGAAGTGGCTCTCAGCTTCGCGTTGCTGGCCGGGACGGCTTTGCTGGTGCGCACGTTCATCAGCGTGCTTCGCGTGAATCCGGGATTCCAGGCCAAGAACGTTCTCACCTTCACCACTTCGCCGGGCGACTACAATTTTGTGCGCGAGCTTCAGAGAGGTCTGCTGACGATTCCAGAGGTGCAATCGGCTTCTCTCGTTTCGCACCTGCCGCTTGACGATAGCCATGGTAATTGGTACGACGCTTACTATCCCGAGGGAACTCCGCCCGCGGAGCAGTCTTCGAACCTGGCAGATAGCCGATCCATCTTGCCGGGCTACTTTGCAACCATCGGCGCCACGCTGATCGAAGGCCGGGATTTTACGGATGCGGACGACGCGGCGCACCAGCATGTGGCGATTATTGATGACGCGCTTGCGCAGCAGACGTGGCCCGGCCAGGAACCGCTAGGCCGCAAGCTGAACATCTCCGATTCACCCAAGGGGCCGTACCAATTCGAGCGCGATTGGGTCGTGGTCGTAGGCGTCGTGAAACACGTGCAGTACCACTCGCTTACCACCATGGTGCGCCCACAGGTCTACGTGCCCTACCAACTTGCGCCACGACCGGTTTCGTTCGTGGTGCGATCGGAGGGGCTGGCTGCCAGCCTGCTCGGGCCGATTCGCGAACAGGTCGCCAAACTAAACAAGGGGGCGCCGGTAGCGCGAGTGATAACTCTTGACGACCTCGTGGAGCATGCGCGTGCGCAGAACCGCTTCGTGGCGTTTCTCGCCGTTGTACTGGCGGCCATTGCGCTGCTTCTGGCATGCATCGGAATCGCAGGTGTCACTGCTTACTCCATCGCACAGCGCACTGGAGAGATTGGCATTCGTTTGACACTGGGCGCCCAGCCCACGGAAATCTTGCGCATGATTCTTAGCCAGAATTTCGCGCCGGTAGCCGTGGGGCTCGCGGCTGGGTTGGTATTGTCGATGGCGCTTGCGCCGCTGCTGCAAGGGCTTTTGTTTGGCGTGAAGCCTGGTGATCCCTTCAACTACGCGGCGGTCTTGGCGTTCCTAGCGTTTGTTGGCGCACTGGCGTGCTATCTTCCCGCGCGGCGGGCAGCGCGCGTGGATCCGGTCATAGCGCTGCGATACGAATAGTTGAATCAGACTTGAAGATTGCGAAGGTAGGGGACGCTGGTTCTTAAGGACTCGCCAACCGGCACCTAACGTACGGATTCAGGCAGATAGGGCCGACGATTGCTTCCGAGCAGGGAACGGCGTTTGGCGCCGTCAGTGATGACAGGAGACAAACGACTTACGCGTTTGTTTCCTGGAGAGTGCAATACGATACAGCCGGAATGCGACAGGCGCGAGCGGACTTCTACGGTAGCGAGCTAGTCAGAGGGCCGTTCCGCGCTGCAGTCGGAGAGGAGTGGAATGAGTTGGATGCGCTTTGCTCTTGCGGTATTTGCCAGTGGCCTAGCGTCCTCGCTCACGGATTGGTTTTTCATGGGCGATCTGCTTTACAAGAGATTTAATAAGCATCCCGAAATCTGGCGATATCCGGGCGACAAGGGAGAATCCAAAGCCATCGCTTGGTCCGCCCCAATGCCGTTCTTGACGTGCGCCGTCTTTGTCCTTGCGTGCACCCAGTTGCACCTTTCCTCCTATGGTGCCACGGTTAAATTGGCGTTCGAGATGTGGCTCATCGCACCCCTGCCCTGGATTATCACAACGTCGCTTTGGATGAAACTGCAACCGATGATTGCGGTAGCTTATTCGCTTGGATGGCTCGTGAAGCTCATTCTGGCAGCCATCGCAGTTGCCTTGATCCTGCGCTAGCATATAAATGGAGGCGAAGAAGTAGCGAACAGTCCTGCCTCGGGAGGCATGCAGATGCAAGTCGCACTGGTGACCGGAGCCAGCCGTGGTGTGGGTACCCTCGGACGGCATTACGTCCGAATACGACCGGGACGCGCACTTGAGCCAGTTGAAACTTCCGCGTGTTGCGCTGCTAAGAGGAAGTTCCAGCAGCTTGTTGCTTAGGAGCATGCGTCGGAAGCGCGGCCAGCAAATCATTTGTGGTTATGGATGCGTGGGCGTACAAGACACTATTAACGCGCGCGGCCTCCATGCCCTCAGGATTGAAGGCGGCCGTTGCATCCTTGATGAGGGTGACCTGGAAACCCAATTCCATGCCGAAACGCGCTGTCGCCTCCACGCAGGAGTTGGCGATAAAGCCGACGAGAACGATCTTCTGAATGCCGTGTTGCTTGAGTTGCACTTCGAGGTCTGTGCCCGCAAAACCGTTTTGTGCCCAATGCTCCAGAACGACGACGTCGCCCGGTTTAGGGCCAAACTCAGGGTGCCATTCTCCACCCCACGTATCGACGACGAAAGACTGCGTGGCCTTCGATTGCACCTGGATTGGATTCACATACATCCACTTCTCGAAATCATCTGGGCGCGAGCGATGATGCGGAACAGCGAAAACCTGGATCCCCGCTGCGCGTACCGCCGGAAGCAGTTTCCGCATGTTTTCGTAGAAACCGACCGAGTCCGCAGTGGGTTTAGTGGCGGCGTACATCTTACCGCCTTCGCTCATGAAGTCGTTATACGGATCAACAATCAAGAGCGCGGTATGCTTCTGTTCATAGATGGCTGTCATGAGACTCCTCCTGTGAGATACCTCGTATGCTACCTCTGAGTTGAGGCTAACCCGGCAGCAGGGGGTTCATTCTATGTAATCCGATACAGCTCTCAAAGAAACGTGTGCGTATCCGAGCAAGCTATGGATATGCGACGCCCTCCGCTGTGGGAACAATGCAGAGGGCAGTCGCCGAAACATGAAACGTGCCCCCTCAGGTCGCAAAACGCTGCTTTGGGGGCCACTCTCTGCTCAATCGAAAACAAGGACGAGGTTCTCGGCAGATTGTCGGCAAAGGAGAAGTAATTCGGTTCCTTCCTGTTTGCCCGTCACCCGCCCGGGGTAGGATATATCCCTGAAGTTCGAACGTCGGAGAATACGCCACCGACGATTTCCTCACACTTCTTCGCGTGGACACCGATTCGATCCCCACATCGCGCAACGAATCCAGCTTTCTTGTGGCGTGCAGTTCGAAAAGCGTTATTCTTTTGACAGTCGGAACAGTTTCACGCTAAACAACCTGGTCAGGAGGGGATCATGTTGGGAGGTTTGCTCTTCGTAGTGTGTGTCATTCTGCAGTTTCACTATCACGACCCGATTCCATGGTACATCTGGGTGCTTGCGTTGATCGCGCAACTTGTTGCCTTCGGCGAACCAGCGATGAGATCAGCGGTAGCTTCGAAGAAAAGCTGAATCTGCGCTTACTGCTGCCTGCAAGTAGCTTGAACTTCGGTCAGCATAGGTCCCGAGAAGCGCCCAAATGTTCCTATGAACAGGATCATTGCCGATTGGTCACTCAGGAGGAAGCCCTGGGAGGGTTGCTATCGCTGTACGATGATGCCGGGCTTTGGATGGGGCCATGCTGAAATGTCCATTGCGTCTATGCCCGATCGGAGGCACTCGCAGCGCGGGCTGCCTGTTGGCTGGCCATTTGTTCCTTCATCTTCAGTTGCATTTCCTTAGGTGTGGGTTGTGCAATGTGGGTAGCGACCATCCAAGTGTAACCCTCTGGATCGACAACGGTTCCACAGCGGTCGCCCCAAAACATATCCATCACGGGTCCCTTGGACGCGGCGCCTAGCTTTACGGCCTTGGCAACCGCCTTGTCTACGTTCTCCGTCAGCAGATACAGAGTCGTCGGCGAGGCGCCGATTGTTTTCGCGCCGCGGGAACCCATCTGCGGCATTTCCGGCCCCAACATTAGTGTCGTGCCGCGGAGTGTCAGCTCGGCATGGATCGCCTTGCCGTCTGGGCCATTCATGATCCCCCGTTTTGCAAAGCCGAATGCCTTTTGATAAAAGGCGGCTGCCGCTTTCACGTCGGTCACCGTTAGCATTGCCGTTACCGAACCGTAGAGCTTTTTATTGAGCGGATCGATTTTTCTGGGCATAACACTCCTTTCGTGAGGCGAGTATTCGAGCTGAATTGCGGCGGAAGTTTCTCATGATGCACCGCTTCAAGGAACTGCGGAGAGCAAGAATACTTCAATGAGAAACTTCCGGTCAACGTGCGAGTCGATGGCACAGCACACCACAACTCGCCCAGACTCTTCCCGCCCCCGAGGGATGCTGACGAATATCCAGCCATCACCGTGGTTCGTCGGCAAGCCGGAAGTAATGGCGCAATCAGTTCTCCTGGAATCACTTCCGGTTGGCGTCAGTCGGACTGAATCTCACACTGCAACTGACGACCCTGTACGTTGGCCTGACGGGTTGAACGGACTGTCTACTCGTCGGCAAGAGCCTCCATCGGGGATATTTGCGCGGCGCGTTGCGATGGCAGGAGGCAGGCGGCGAGACACACTGCTGCCGTCACGCAGGCGGCAGCGGCGAGGACCGCGACGTTAAGCGGCGGTACCTGGAAGAGCAGCGACCGCATCGCGCGGCCCGCCTGCCATGCTCCGATCAAGCCCAACACGGTTCCGGCGGTTAGCAGGCGTAGTGAGAGTGAGAGAAACTGGATTCGAATCTGCCCGGGTTGCGCCCCGAGGGCTATCCGCACTCCGATCTCGCGGCGGCGCTGTGCCACGGCGTAACTCAGCACTCCATAGGTGCCGATGGAGGTGAGCAACAGAGCTATCCCTGAGAAGAAGCCAGCCAGCAGCGCCGGTGAGCGACGGGCGACCAGGCTGTCGGCAATGCGAGTGTCCATCGACCGAAGATCACTGACCGGCACGTCGGCGTCGATTTGTCGAACCACCTTCTGCAATGTCAACGCGAACGATTCCGGTGGCAGGCTGGTGCGGACGGCGACGAAGACGCTGTCACCGATGCGGAAGGCGTAGGGATAATAAATCGCGCCCTGGGCTTCGTTTTCTGTGAGCCCCGCTTGTTTCACCCCACCAACAACGCCGACGATAGTGAATGCTTCGGCATCCTTTCCCGCTTCGGAGCCTTCCCACAATCGTTGGCCAATCGCGCTGGCGTGCGGCCAGTAGTATCGCGCGAAGTCTTCATCCACAACGCAGACTCGCTCGGAGCGACGTGAATCGTCGGCGGTTAGGAATCGTCCTGCCCGCAGGGAGAAACCCATCGCGCGAAAATAGTCGCCGGCGACTCCGTAAGAATAGTGCCCTCGCGCGGATTCGCCAGGGCGCCGAACGTGACCCGCTATCGTGGCGGCGCTTTTGCCGATGTTGCCACTGAAAGGCACATTGTTGACCACGCCCGCGGACAACACTCCCGGCAGGTGGTCGAGTTTGTCCATCAAGCTTTCCACAAATTTCAGGCGGCCTGCCTCCGAGTAGTCTGCCCACGGAAGCAAGATTTGCCCGGTCAGGACGTGGTCGGACTGGAAGCCCGGAGAAATGGCCATCACTCGCTGAAGACTGAGGCCGAGCAGACCCGCTCCGGCCAGCAGAATTAACGCCAGGGCAATCTGAGAGACGATAAAACTGTGACGCAGGATTTGAGCGCCGTGCCCGCTCGTGCCGCCACGGCTCTCCGATTGAAGCGCATTTCCGAGATGCCGCCGAAGATGAAACCAGGCGACGGGCACCGCGAACACGATGCCCATGACGATGGCTGCGACCAGGCCAACCAGTGCTAATCGCGCGTCGAAAACGGTGTGACTTCCCAAGGGTAGACGATCAGCGCCCAACCCGCGCAGCAGATGGATTCCGCCGGCGCCGACGGCGAGTCCGAGTAATCCTCCGGCGAACGTGAGCAAGGTGGTCTCGACGACCACTTCGCTCACGAGGTATCTCCAACCTGCGCCAAGCGCCTGGCGAACGGCTAATTCCTTAACTCGGCCGCTGGCACGGATAAGAAGCAGGTTCACGAGGTTGACTGCGCCAATCAAAAGAAGAACGAGTACGCCTGCTTCCAGCAGCAGCAGCGTGGGACGCACGGCTGCGACGTGGTCCGCGCGCAATGGCACCACCAACGAACGAAAGCCCGCATCGGCAATCATCTTGGCCTGCGGGTCGTCGACTTCCAGTGCCGCGTTCTGCGCGTCGATCTCCGACTGGGCTTGTGCGAGCGTGGCGTCCGGTTGGAGGCGCGCAATCATTTGGATCACATTTCCGCCGGAATGCCGCCGCGATGGCGCGCGATCTTCCGGGCGCGATGCAAGGGGCAGGAACACCCGGGCATCGGAAGAGAGAAAGCGGAAGCTGGGAGGCAACACGCCGATCACCGTTCTGGGAACGCTGTTTACGCGAATCTGCTTTCCAATCACCTTGGGATCGGCGTTGTATCGTTGCCGCCAAAACGCGTCGGAAAGAATGGCAACGTGGTCGGTTTGGGAAGTGGTTTCCTCGTCCGCGAAAGTGCGTCCGATCGCGGGGCCGAGCCCAAGAGTAGAGAAAAAATCCGGAGACACGCGCATGGTCTGGAGGCGTTCCGTCGAGCCGGGCTCACCGACAATCTCCGTTCCATAGCCGTAGATCGAGAGCGAGGCGAAGGCAGGAATACGACCGCGGCGTTCGTAATAGTTGGTCAGCGAGGACCCGTCGCGATCGACGCCAGCTTTCGGATAAGTATTGAATATCATCATGAGCCGGTCGGGCTCGGGAAAGGGCAGGGGACGGAGCAGCACCGAATCGATCACGGCAAAAATCGTCAGATTCGCGCCGAAGCAAACGGCGAGCGTCAGAAGAGCGGTAGCTGTAAATGCCGGGGTCTTTCGCAACAATCGGGCGCCGTAACTCAGCTGCCTGCGAAACTCGTCAAAGAAGTGCACGCCAAAGGCTTCCCGGCAATCCGCTTTGATGTTGATAGGGCTACCGAACTCCGCCCGTATCACGCGAACCGCTTTTTCCCGTGACATGCCGGAGCGCACGAGGTCGTCCGTGTATTGCTCGATGTGGAAGCGGAGCTCCTCGGACATTCCCTCTTCGAAATCACGCCGCCGAGTGAGCACGCGAAACAGAGAACGAAGGCGCTGGATCATCTCACACCTCCTCCGACGTTGCGCTTAAGGCCGCGGCAATCGCAGACGCCAACCGGTTCCAGCCGGCCGTTTCCTCACGCAAGCGGCGACGCCCTGCAGCGGTCAAGGTGTAATACTTCGCCCGGCGGTTGTTCTCGCTCTGACCCCATTCAGCAGTGATGAGACCGTGATGCTCTAAGCGGTAGAGGGCCGGATATAAGGACCCTTGGGGAATCTCAAGCGCATCCTTTGAGATCTGGCGTATGCGCAGCAAGACACCGTAGCCGTGCAACGGTTTCAAGGACACCGCTTTGAGAATCAGCATATCGAGTGTGCCCGGGAGTAGTTCCGCGGCTTTGTCCACTGTGTTGGTCTCCTAGTTCAACTAGGAGTGTAGCGAATACTCTCCTAGTTTGACAAGGGGAATGCACGGCGACTGGTGAATAGCGTCACCGGCAGGATTCCGCAAAAGGGCGCTCGCGCGCTTGTGGTTGGATCGTCGACAACCCTTCCCTTACCGGATTTTGGAAGGTTTGCCCGTCACTCGGGCGCAAAAGCAAAGGTGTCAGGTCGGACCACATCTGCGGTCTACCGACTTGGAGGTTGATCCGACACTTTGCGAGAAATACGGAATCCACCAACTACAGCGGCCGCAGTGGTGACGCGAAAGGCAGATCAGACTTTGGATAAGCGGTTCAGCTCGTCGGCCCAACCCAGCACCACGACGATCTGCTTGGACGTGGCCGCGTCCTGATCGTCGTCCTTGATCATCAGGAAACGCTTGCCGTCAGCCGTCACATCGTAGTTGGACGAAGTAGCTCCCGGTTGTCCGCACGAGCTGCTCATCCCGTGCGAATAGTGCCCCTTCCACAGTTCCTTGGGACGCCCGGCCGAGAATGTCGAGGCGGTCGATACATCCACTGCCATTATGCTGTCGCCATTGCGATGGTAAAGCTCGCCGCCCGTTCTCTTCCACACGGGATCGGTACCACCGTCGGCCGAGACCTGGATCTTCGGACCTGGCCCTGGGTAAGCTTGCACGTACACCTGCGGCTTCCCCGATTCATTGGAACAATATGCTAGTCAGCGTCCATCCGGCGAGAACTTGGGTGAGCCTTGTTCGAATTTGGTAGGGTTGAACGGCTGAGCAGGACGGCCTCCCTCAACCGACACGACCATGATGCTCGGAGGAATTTCAATACCCGACGCCGTATACGCGATCGCAGTGCCGTCCGGAGACCACGACTCTGCGCTTTGCGCAACCCCCGTGGCCGGCAGTTGCTCCGGCGGGCGGCTCCGATCTGCGGCGACGTGCCACAACTTGAACTGACCCATGGGTCCAGACCGGTACACGAGCTGACTACCGTCTGGTGACCACACTGGCCAGTGACTCACACCGTCGGTAGTCATCTTCGAAAGTACGCCGCGAGCGAAATCGTAGACGTAGAAGTCATGGTTGGGTCCCTCGACCTCAATGGCGAGCAGCCGGGCGTCCGGTGAGAGTCGTGGATGAAGGTAAGATCTGGGCGGCAATGGCACCGCTTCGGCCTTGCCCTTTCGATCCACCCAGAAAAGTGTTCTTGCCCCTCCGTCAGCTTTTCCGGGAGCGTAGATCAAGTCCCCGCTGGCCGAAATATCATAGTTGGCGGCACCCGTGTTCCGGCTCATCAGTACGCCCTCCAGAACAGTGAAGGGCTGCCCCTGCACCTCAAGTCGCTGTGGGTCGAAACGAACGGCCAGCAGATTCCCGTTCCTTGCGTACACAAGATGGCCGGAGGGCGAATAGCGCGGGTGCATGCCGGGCTCAACCAGCACTTTCCTGTGACCCGTTTGCAGCGAGAAAACGGCGATGCGCGCGTCGTCAAAAGTCTCGGTATCTGCGTTAGCTACCGTGAACAATACCGCCTTGCCTCCGGGAAGTGCGCACGGGTCTCTATGCTGGTGTTCACCTGAGGCAAAGTCGATCTTCGCGACCTCCTTCGGCTGCCCTCCGCTGGCCGGGACGCCTAAGACGCCGCCCGGCATCTGCGAGACGAAATAGATGGTATCGTCATCCGCCCATGTCTGCCCGGCGACGGAGCCCACACCGCAAATGTTGGTGGGCGCGCCGCCGCTCAGCGCCATTCTCTGTATCCTGATGTTGGGCTCGAAGAGGACGAACCCGAGCGACCGGCTGTCTGGAGAGAAAAACGGAGCATCGCCTTCACTTACCGCCACACCCTCGACCTTCACAGCCTTCAGATCGCGCAGCAGCCGAATGTAGAAGTTATCCGCGCTGTGGGCAATGTGGTTGCCATCTGGCGACACGGCGACGTGCCTTTCAAAGCTGGCCCTAAGGAACTCGCCCTCAGGCATTGCGATGGAGAACCGCGTCAGGTTGCGGGGCACGGGGCCGCGATATCGGCGGATGGCAAAGATGCCCGTGGCGGCACCCACTGCTGCTCCCGCTAACGCGCTGATGGCGGTTCGCCGTGTCATTATGGCAGGCTTCTGCAAGTCAGCTTGCGCTGGACTGGACAGCGCGTCGTCCACTTCAAGGCGTGCGTCACCGATGTCGCGCAATCGGCGGCTGGGATCTTTTTCGAGACAACGCCGCAGTAGGCGCGGCACGGGCGCGGGCGCTGCTGCGGGCAGCTTCGTCCAATCGGGCTCACGCTCGAGAATCGCCGCGATAGCGTCCGATGCTGTCTCGCCCGCAAACGCCTTACGGCCAGTCAACATCTCGTAAAGCACACACCCATAGGCCCAGATATCGGTTCGTTTATCGACGGTCTTGCCGCGGGCCTGCTCCGGACTCATGTAGGCGGCTGTGCCGAGAATCGCGCCTTCGGAGGTGCCACTCACGGTCAACGTTGGCGATTGAGTCCCCCGTCATCCGCCCAGAGGCGAACCCGAACCTTTGTGCCAGCGTTTTACTAGTCCAAGGAAACGGTCCTCGGTCTATGTTGTGCCTTCAGTTTATTCGGCCTCTATGCGTTGCGAGTGCAAATTCCTTTCGCCAACTAGAGCCAATTGACAACTCGATTCGGCGTGCTTACGATTCGACCGCGTTTCATTTCTGAGGCTGAAAGATCCCCGATTCCCACCCGGCGAGTAATGTCGCCCTCATTCGGCCGCACGGGAGATGAACATGATGACTAAGAGAGTCCTGTATCCGCTGATCGCTACAGGCGTGATCCTATTAGTTTCGTTAAGCGGGCTGAACGCGCAGCAGTCCTCTGGGGAAGCGATCTCAATCGGCGGCGATGACATCGGCGGCGTGGTTACGAGCACCAAAGGCCCGGAGGCGGGCGTTTGGGTGATCGCGGAAACGGCTGACCTGCCGACCAAATTCGTGAAAATTGTCATTACTGATGATAGGGGGCGCTACCTACTGCCGCAGCTTCCCAAGGCGAACTACAAAGTATGGGTGCGCGGCTACGGGCTCGTGGATTCCCCGCCGACGCAGGCGGCGCCTGGCAAGGCTGTCAATCTGACTGCGGCAGTGGCGCCGAACCGGCGTGCAGCAGCGGAATACTACCCGGCCATTTATTGGTTTTCCTTGCTCCGTGTGCCGGACAAGAGCGAGTTCCCCGGCAGCGGGCCCAAAGGCAACGGCATCCCGGAAAACATAAAAAGCCAGGGCCAATGGCTGCATTTTTTGAAGACCGATAGCTGCTGGTCGTGTCATCAAATGGGCGACAAGGCCACGCACGAAATTCCAAAGAGCCTGGGCCATTTCGACTCGTCGACCGCGGCCTGGGCGCGACGCATACTCTCGGGACAAGCCGGCAACAACATGGTCAACGGCCTCGGCCAGCTAGGCCCAGAGCGAGCGTTGCAGATGTTCGCGGACTGGACCGACCGCATCGCTGCCGGCGAATTGCCGCCCACACCTCCGAGACCGCAAGGTGCCGAGCGAAACGTCGTCATTACCGAGTGGGACTGGGCCGATCCTAAGGCATATCTGCACGATGAGATCGCCACGGACAAGCGCAATCCCACGCTGAACGTCAACGGACCCATCTACGGTGCTGGCGAACTCAGCATTGATTATCTGCCGGTCCTCGACCCGGTGGGCGCTGTAGCGAGCCAGGTTAGAGTGCCAGTTCGCGACCCGAAGACGCCATCGAGCGCAGACGACAAGATCGCGGCACCTTCGCCGTATTGGGGGGACGAAGCCATCTGGCACAGCCAAGCCAATGTCCACAATCCGATGTTCGATGCAGAGGGACGAGTCTGGATTACCTCCAGAATTCGCCCGAGCGAAAATCCAGCGTTCTGCAAAGAAGGCTCGAGCCACCCTTCCGCAGTCTTATTCCCCCTCAAAACGAGTGGCCGGCAACTCGCTGTGTACGATCCAAAGACAAAGCAAGTCACGCTCATTAACACCTGTTTTGGTACGCATCATCTAGTGTTTGCCGAGGATGCAAACAATACATTGTGGATGAGCAGCGGTGGCGGCGGAGGAGCGGTAGGTTGGCTGAATACGAAGATGTTCGACGAAACCCACGATGAAGAGAAGTCGCAGGGCTGGACGGCACTTATCCTCGACACCAATGCAAACGGAAAACGCGATGAGTATGTGGAGCCTGATCAGCCCATCGATCCCACTAAGGACAAGCGGATCAACGCCGCTTTCTACGGCGTCACTGTGAGTCCAGTGGATGGGTCGATCTGGGGAACGGTCCTGGGATTCCCAGGCGCAGTCGTTCGGTTAAACCCTGGACCAAATCCCCCGGCAACCGCCCTTGCGGAAATCTACGAACTGCCATGGAACAATCCAAATGCGCCTGTTCACGGGTTCTCGCCGCGCGGGCTCGACATCGATCGCAATGGTGTTGTGTGGACGGTGATTGCCAGCGGTCATTTGGCGAGCTTCGACCGGCGCAAGTGCAAAGGGCCGCTCAACGGGCCAACTGCGACAGGGCAACATTGCCCTGAGGGTTGGACGCTCTATCAACTACCGGGGCCGCAGTTGCAGGGGGTTACCGATCCAGGAAGCGCCGAGGCCAGTTATTACGATTGGGTGGATCAGTTCGACACTTTGGGACTGGGAAAGAACGTGCCGATTGCCACCGGCAACGGAAATGACGCGCTACTTGCGCTGTTGCCCGACAGCGGGAAGTTTGTTGTGCTTCGTGTCCCGTATCCCATGGGATTCTACGCGAAAGGGATGGACGGCCGGATCGACGATCCGAAGGCTGGTTGGAAGGGAAAAGGCCTGTGGGCTACCTACGGCACTCGAACTCCTTTTCACGCGGAAGGTGGTAAAGGAACGACGAGCAAGGTCTTACATTTCCAGCTTCGCCCCGACCCTCTCGCGCACTAGACGCTAACGCGCGACAAACGCATTCCTTCTGGCGCTAAGTTCCGAGTTGCCCGTCAGAACCCTCACAATCCTCTACAAGGGCCAATGGAGTCTGACCTCACACAGCGGACTTCGGGGGCTCCGGGCGCTAACTCGTTCGGATTGCCGTTATGGCAGGGGTGCAACATCCTCGATGCTCGGGAAGGCTGCAAACTGTGACCGGTTGCTCTCAATCGCTCACGGCCGAGCTTCGTAAACTATGTTGAATGGCGTTTCCGCGGCTCGCCGGAAGCGAGTGAACCCGGCCGAAGTCACCACTTGTCGGATGCGTGTCTCGCCGGCTTGCGCGCCGAGGCAGAGACCCACCTCCTGGGACCGTGAACACGGAGTACACAGCAGCGTCGAGAAAGAGTAGTAGACCCGACCCACAGGATTCAAGTTGTCCTTCAACTGATCATTCGCAAAGGGTTCGACGATCATCCATGTGCCGTCCTTACTGAGCGACTGCAGGACGTGTGCGGCAGCCCCAATCGGGTCGCCCATATCGTGCAAACAGTCGAAAACGGCAACGAAGTCGTAGTTCTTTCCCGGGTACTCCTTTGCCTTAGCCACCTCGAAGGTGACGCGGTCGGCGACACCTTCACGCTTGGCGGATTCGCGCGCTCCTTCGATCGATTTGTCGTGATAGTCAAATCCGAAGAACCGGGATTTAGGGAATGCTTTGGCCATCAACAACGTGGAAGCGCCTTTCCCACAGCCCACGTCGGCCACTCGCGCTCCCTCCTCCAGCTTCTGCTGGACTTCTTGGAGTGCGGGAATCCATGAGCTTACGAGATTGGCGGCATAACCTGGACGGAAGAACTTCTCGCACCCGTGAAAGACGCCGTCGTCATGCTCATGCCAACCCATTCCGGCGCCGGTGCGAAAGGAGTCGGCGATCCGCGGAATCGCTGCCAGCGACCCCAAGGCAAGTTCGAATGCTCCGGGGAGGTACGCTGGGCTGTCTTCTTTCGCAAGCGCGAAGGCCTGCTCCTCACTCAGGCTGAATTTGTGCGTCTTCTCATCGTAGGTGACGTAGCCACCCGCTGCTTGCGAGGCCAACCACTCCCGCACGTAGCGTTCATCGGTTTGGGTCTTGGCGGCGAGTTCCGCCGAACTCATCGCCTCGGCAGCGAGTGCCTTGTACAATCCGAGCTTCTCCCCAATTACAACCATCCCCGTGTGGACAGCGGCACCGAGATCGGTGACGAACTTCCCGATAAAGGCATTCAGTTTATCCATGTCCAGTGCGGGGCGAGGTGCGGTACCCATAGGGGTCTCTCCTTTCGAAGAGCTGCCTCAGATATTGAGAGTTTGACTTGGACAGGGAATCTTGTGAGGCACGCTTTGCCGCGAATTCTGAGCCCGGAAAGTGTGAAAGTCAAGCGCAGGACGGTCGGAGCACAACGAGGTAGCGCTCCGGGACATTGGGCGCGTGCGCTATTAGGGGCATGTGCCGCAGCGATCTGAGGGTCTACAGACGCGTTGTCGGAAGGGAAAGTCGGGGTGGTTCTGGGCGGATTGTTTGAATGAATAAGTCATGGAGGAGCGCTTGGTGTAAAAAAGCTGAACTCAGCGACCACGCTGATTCAGATACAACAAGGAGGCTCCCCCATGGAGACTATGCACTA
>Ga0187819_10000753_pt1 | contig 16308 bp, 15 predicted proteins | sample NC_wetland_sal_i_15_FD_132411 | JGI IMG/M metagenome (GOLD analysis project Ga0187819, IMG submission 132411) | Wetland sediment microbial communities from Neuse River Estuary, North Carolina, USA - SO4_4 | ecosystem: Environmental > Aquatic > Freshwater > Wetlands > Sediment | place: USA...
GCAATCCTCTGCATTGATAATACATTCATTCATGGCCCGGCGGGTGCCCCCAACGAATTCCGCAACGATTGCGGTATGGGTGATCCGTCTTTTGACCCGGACCGTGCGGCCCATGCGACACGTCGTGCTCGGAGGCGGTGACGCCTCTTGCGAATCCGAGGAAACCGCCGCTCGTAACCAGAGGCTTCCTTTCTCTAGAAACCGTTGCCATTGAAAAGACAAATCGAGAAGCAACTACCCTGGAGGCTCTTCGATGTCAACAATGCTGGCGGCCGTGGAGCGCAGCCCATGGTTCCGTCCAAAATACTTGCTGTTCGCTGCCATTGGCCTGATGCTCGCCTACGTTATTCCTCACGATGAGAGCTTTCTGGTTCACCCGAAGGATCCGATCTGGCTGCACTATGAGCCCTTTAAGTGGTGGCTGCTGCCCCATGGCATCGCCGGCGCCTGCGCTCTGCTCCTTGGTCCAATGCAGTTCTCCGACCGCCTTCGCAATCGTTTTAGGCGGCTCCATCGTGTAGTCGGCCGAATCTATGTCGCAGGCGTGTTCGTCGCTGCGCCACTCGGCTTTTACATCCAGTACTTCCAGGAACGCATGGGCGATCCCCGCTCCTTCAGTATTGCTGCAGCCTCCGACGCCGTGCTGTGGATGACGACTACCGGGATTGCCATCGTCTTCATTCTCAAAGGCAAAGTTCAGGAGCACCGGCAATGGATGACTCGCAGCTTTGCGGTCGCACTGGTCTTTCTTGAGGGGCGAGTGATCGGCGGTGTGACCGGATGGGAGGATCTCGGCGTCCATGCCAGCGAGACCATCGTTTGGGCCTGTCTCGTCTTCTCGATCCTCTTGGCGGATCTTGTGCTTCAATGGCAGAGACTGCCGCGCTCACGCCCCCCTGTTTTGCCGGCTCAGGATTGACCGTTCCTGTCAACGGCCGGCGAATCCATCCTGGCACCATGCCCCGGATGACCACGCACAATACGAAGCTAGTTCATTTTTGCCTTAACTGCCACATGACTGGCCCGCCCAGCAAAAAATAGAAGACGGAGACAAGAAAAATCACGGCAAAGCATAGAGGCACGACCAGCCACTCAAAACCGTTGAAATAGTTTCCTCTACCACTCCAGTAGAGGAACAGCGGAACGAAGCTAACCGAGATTCCCTGAAGGGCTGCAATCACCACGTACACAGGACAACGCGCGATCTTAACCCATCTTGAATCTATCTCGACCGATACTTTGTCCATTGGCAGTACCTCCAGCAGCGGTCTGCCGCGCGAAATACGCGCGCGTGTCCATGGCAATCGGCTTAACACCTGACAAACGCGGCACTCGGGAACTGACCGAATACCTGTTTCAAGCGTCTTGGCTGCCAACGCGCTCGATGCGCGCACCGACCTTGATGAGCTTCTCTTCGATACGCTCGTAGCCGCGGTCGATGTGATAAACGCGGTCGATCCACGTCGTGTTTTGCGCGACGAGGCCGGCGAGCACAAGTCCCGCGCTGGCGCGCAAGTCAGACGCGGTTACGGGAGCGCCGGTGAGCGGCGTTGGCCCAGTAACGGTGGCGAGATTTCCTTCGATGGTAATGTTCGCGCCCATGCGCATCATCTCGACCGCGTGCAGATAGCGATTCTCGAAGATCGTTTCGCGGATATGTGAGACGCCTTCCGCCTGCGTGGCCAGGGCCATAAACTGCGCCTGCATGTCGGTGGCAAACCCAGGATATTCCTGCGTGATCAAGTCCGCCGACCTTAACTTGCTCGGCGCGCGCACATGTAACGCTCGCGAACCTTCCGCGCGTACCTCTACGCCGCATTCGCGGAGCTTGGCGTTGAACGCAGTCAGATGATTGGGCTCGCAGCAGGTGAGAACCAGTTCCCCGCCAGTGATGGCTCCAGCCACAAGAAACGTTCCCGCTTCGATGCGGTCGGGAATAATGGCGTGGGTAGCGCCGTGAAGCTTGTCGACGCCTTGCACGCGAATCGTGGATGTTCCGGCGCCTTCGATTTTCGCGCCCATCTTGGTGAGCAGGTCGGCGAGGTCGGTGACCTCCGGCTCGAGCGCCGCGTTTTCGAGAATGGTCTCGCCTTCCGCGAGGACAGCGGCGGTGAGGATATTTTCCGTGCCTGTTACCGTGATTTTGGGGAATCGAAACGTGGTTCCGCGAAGGCGGTCAGCGCGCGCTTCGATGTACCCGTGATCGACGGAGACGGTAGCGCCGAGTTTTTCGAGGGCTTGAATATGCAAGTCAACCGGGCGTGTACCGATGGCGCATCCGCCGGGCAACGAAACGCGAGCGTAACCGAACCGCGCAACCAGCGGACCGAGGGTCAGGATTGAGGCGCGCATTGTCTTCACGAGCTCGTAGGGCGCCTCGGCGTGCGAAACGGTTTCCGCCTGAATCATGAATTCGCTGGGGGGAAGGTCGGGGCTCTGAACGGTGCAACGCATGTGCGCCAGGAGCTTCGCCATGGTGATGATGTCGCGGACTTTGGGGATGTTCTGCAGCCGAACCATTTCGGGCGTAAGAAGCGCGGCAGCCATGGCCGGCAGAGCCGCGTTCTTCGCGCCGCTGATTCGGACTGCGCCTTCGAGGGGCTTTCCGCCTTGGATTTTGAATCGATCCATACTACTTTCTCCGCCCGCGCATTCGATTCTCCGGAGAGCCTGCGATTGCCTTCTGCAAAGCTTCGCGAACGCTCCCGGCTGATTTCTTCAGCAGTTGGCGCGCTTGCGCCGCGCTCGAGCCTGTTTTCAGCATGACCAGCGCGAGAGGCAGATCGTGTCCCGTTTGCCGCAGTGTGTGTTTCGCCGTCGACGGGCTTACGCCCGCTGTCTCGGCGAGAATCCGCGCGCCGCGGCGGCGCAACTTCTCGTTTGTGGCAATCACATAGACCATTCGGTTTTCATAAACCCGCCCGATTCGCGCCATCGAAGCGGTCGAGAGCATGTTGAGGACCATTTTCTGCGCGGTGCCCGCTTTCAGGCGGGTCGAACCGGCCAAAACCTCCGGCCCCGTTTCCGTGACGATCGCAATCTGCGCCCGTTTTGCGAGCGGCGACCGGCGATTGCAGGTCAATCCAACCGTCACTGCGCCGCGGCGTCGCGCGAACCGAAGCGCTCCAAGAACATACGGGGTTGTGCCGCTGGCCGCAATGCCAACTACGACATCGCCGCGCTTCAATCCGGTCTTGGCGAGATCGCGAGCGCCATTCGCGGCTGAGTCTTCCGCGCCTTCGACAGCGTGCACTATGGCGCGCCTGCCTCCGGCTATGAGAGCTTGAACCATGCTCGGAGGCGTGCCGAACGTCGGCGGGCATTCCGCCGCATCGAGAACAGCAAGCCTGCCGCTCGTTCCCGCACCGACGTAGAAGAGCCTTCCGCCTTCGCGAAACGCGCGAACGATAGCGTCGACCGCGCGTGCAATCTCCGGCAGCGATTTGCGCACCGCGGACGCAACGCGCGCGTCCTCGCGGTTCATCAACCGCAAAATCTCAAGCGTCGATTTCCGGTCGAGTCCCTGCGATTGTGGATTGTGCTGTTCGGTCCTGAGGTGTTTCACGCCGGTCTCGCCACAACGCCCAATTATAGCGGGTGCCGAAGGCCGCAATTGAGGTCGAAGCGGATTCCGTCGTAATTTGTGCTGAGGAAGTTATCGTCCGTTTGGAGGAGGGGCAGGCGCAAGGCCTAACGCCTGAAAGACCGCATCGTGAAGGGCGGGACGGACCTGGCGGATTTTTTCGTTGGCGCGCATGGGGTTCACGCGATTCGTGAGCAAAACGACAAACAAGTCGCGGTCGGGGTCGAGCCACAAGGATGTGCCGGTGAATCCGGTGTGCCCAAAGGCGTCCGGGGGGAAATCGTGCCCCGCTGAGGATGGTTGGACGACAACATCCCAGCCGAGCGCGCGGGCTGAATTGCCGATCTCGTCCCGTTTCGTGAACTGCTGAATCGTGGCGCGGTTGAGCAGGCGATGATAGTCAGAGATTCCGCCGTTCAGCATCATCTGGCAGAACGCCGCGACGTTTGGGGCGGTCGAAAACAGGCCCGCGTGGCCCGCCACGCCTCCCATGGCCCACGAGTTTTCGTCGTGGACTTCGCCGATGATGAGCCGCTTGCGGTAGGTGGCGTCGAATTCAGTGGGTGCGACTCGCGAGCGCAGGCTACGCGGCGGCTTGAACATCGAGTCCTTCATCCCCAGCGGCTCGAAAATATGTTCCTTTGCGAATTCGTCGAGCGACTCGCCCGTCAGCCGCTGGACGATCTCGCCCAAGAGCATGAAGCCCAGATCTGAATATTCCACTTGCGTCCCACGCTCGTGCACGAGCGGCTCCGACATCGCGCGCGAGATAACGGCATCGTAGCCCTTCGTCTCCTTGAAATACTGGCGAATGCCGGGCAAGCCGGAGTCGTGCAGCATCAGATTGCGAATCGTGATGTGAGTGCGCCAGTTCGGGTTCGGATCCGATTTTGCCGCTGCCGCAAATTCGGGCAAATAGCGCGAGACGGGCGAGTCCAGATTCAGCCGCTTCTGTTGCACGAGCATCATCAGCGACGTCGTAGTGACCACAACTTTTGTTACCGACGCCATGTCGTACATCGTGTTCACAGTTACGGGAGGTGATTTTGCGTCGCGCGTTAACTTGCCAAAGGGGTGCAGCGCAAGCTGATTGTTCCACCCGATCGCAACTACGCCTCCGGGAAAAGCGTCATCCGCGACTGCGCGGTCGAGCAAAGCAAAAACGGGACGCAGCCTATCGACCATGGATTGCGGAGCGAGCTCGAGCGTCATCGGCTTCGCCGTGGTGCGCAGGCCGGCGCCACGATTCAGCGTTCCCGGAACCGTCACGGGAATTTTTCCCACGAACGGAACTTGGCCAAAGATTGCGCGCGCCGCAGCTTTTTGCGAGACGTCATTCGTAGCGAATTCGGCAACGAACGTCTGCGCGTTTGGAAATCGTTCGATCATATAAGGGCTGCCGAACGCAGCGATCACCGTCGGTTTCCCGGCGGCGAGCAGTTGGTTGACGAAGTCCCGTTCGTCGTCCGGAAACGCGACGTTGCCTTTGCGATCGGCCACGCGCACGAATAGCGCGGCAATCGCCACGTCGTACGTGTCGGGCGGCGGCAGCTTGAGCTGGCTTACACCGAAATATTGCGTGTCGGCGCGCAACGCTGTAAGCGAATCCACTCGCCAGCGAATTTCCGGCTCGAGCGTTTCGCCGGGATACGGATCGGGATCAGCCGAAAGCGAAACGAGCAAGACCCGCAGCGGCTTCGTCGAATCGATGGGCACGATGTTCTGCGAATTGCGCAAAAGCGTGACGCCGCGATCCGCAATCGATTGCGCTTCGTTTTCGTAATCGGGCTGGGCGAACGTCTCGTTGATGCGGGGGACGTCAACGTAGCGCTTCTTGTCCAGGCCCAGCCGCGCTTTTGCTTCCAGAATCCGCCGCACCGACTCGTCAATTCGTTTGACGGAGATGCGTCCCGACCGCACGGCGTCCAGCAGCCCCTTCATCGCTGCATCCGGAACAGGCGGCATCAGCAGCACGTCCGCGCCCGCTTCGATGGAGCGCGCCGCCGCGTCGCCGGGAGCATACAACGAGGTCACACCGCCCATGTCCATGGCGTCCGTCACAATCAGGCCGCGGAATTTCAATTCGCCACGCAACAGGCCAGTCAGAATATTCTTCGACAGCGTGGCGGGAACATCCGGGTCAGGTTCAAACGCCGGTACAGACAAGTGGCCCGGCATGATCGAACTCACTCCAGCGGCAATCGCCGCGCGGAACGGCACCAGCTCGACGCCCTCGAGTTCATTGCGGTCACCAGGAACGATGGCTAGCGTCAAATGCGAATCCGCGTTGACGTTCCCGTGACCCGGAAAATGCTTCGCCGTGGCCAGCGCTCCGTTTTCCTCCACGCCGCGCACAAAATTCGAAACGTACTCCGAGACCTGCGCCGGATCCTCGCCGAATGATCGCGTGTTGATGATCGGATTGTCGGGATTGTTGTTGATGTCCGCTACCGGAGCGAACACCCACTGCACCCCGGCTGCCCTTGATTCTCGCGCGACGATTTTTCCTTCGTCGTAGGCCAGCCTCGGATCGCCTGTCGCACCCACGGCCATGGCCGCAGGAAAATTCGTTCCTTCATCGAGGCGCTGGCCGGTGCCCGACTCGAAATCGGCGCCGACCAGCAGCGGAACCTTCGCTCGCTTCTGAAATTCATTGATGATCACGGCGCTCGGATATACTTGGCTGCGTTCGATCCCCAACAGCCCGCGCGTAGTGCCAAGAATCAACCCTCCCACATGATTGACCTCGATCTCATGCAGCATTTCCTTGTATTCGGGGCTTTGCGTCGAAGTGAACGCGCCGAAGTAATACACCATCATCATCTGCCCCAGCTTTTCCCGCAGTGTCATCTTCTTCAGCGTCTGTTCGACCCATGGCGAACTGACGAATACGCGGCGGGACTTCATGGACGAGGTTTTCTGAGCGCGGGCAGACAATGTCATGAGAAAGATGAAGGCCAGAGTGAGCCGGCCGAAATTACGCATTGATTGTGGCCTCGGACTTCCATATGGATAGGTTGCAGGTTGACGCCTGCATGCAGCGGCTGTATATAACACACGGTTCCATGCGGCACAACCAAACGTCAGCGTGGCTGTTTCGTTTCTGTCCTCTCATCGTGCTCGTTCTCCTGATACTGCTGGCCTGCGTGTTGTACCCAACGTGCGCTGTCGTTCGCGCATCCGGCGCCGGATCGCGCGATGCTGTGGCTAGCCGCCACACGAAAACAGGAATCGACGTCCTCGAGGAGCAGAATTTCGCACCCTTGCGCGGCAAACGTGTCGGCCTGATCACCAACCACACTGGTGTCGATTCCGCCGGACGCCGGACGATTGATGTGCTGGCCCACGCGGAAGGCGTCAAGCTCGTTGTCCTCTTCAGCCCCGAGCACGGCCTTGCCGGGCGCATGGATGCTTCAGTTCCCAACGCTACCGATGCGGCAACCGGCCTGCGCATCTACAGCCTGTTCGGCGAAACACGCCGCCCCACTCCTGAGATGCTCGCGGGGCTGGACGCGCTGGTTTACGACATTCAGGATGCCGGCGTGCGCTTCTACACTTACGTCACCACGATAGGCTACTGCATGGAGGAGGCCGCCAAGCTTCACATCAGTTTTTTCGTGCTCGACCGCCCCGATATTCTTGGCGGCGAAATCATCGAAGGACCTATGCTCGATCGCGACAAGACTTCATTCGTCGCCTATTTCCCGACGCCCGTGCGCTTGGCGATGACGCTCGGTGAACTGGCGCAAATGTTCAAAGCGGAGAATCACATCGGCGTGGATTTGCACGTCGTCGCCATGCAGAACTGGCGCCGCAGCGAATGGTACGACCAGACCGGGCTCGCCTGGGTCGCACCTTCACCCAACCTGCGCACGCTCCGCGCGGCATTTCCTTATCCCGGCATCGAGATTCTGCAGGCCGCCGGCGTTTCGGTCGGGCGCGGAACGGATGCGCCCTTTGAACATTTCGGCGCGCCGTGGATACATGGCGCGGCGCTTGTCGATGAACTTAATCGCCGAAAAATCCCGGGCGTGAGCTTCACCCCGGCGCATTTCACGCCCAATGATGGCCTCTATAAAGGGCAGGGCTGCGAAGGTGTGTCGCTGGTGGTTACAGATCGTGCCCATTTTCGCTCGATACTTATGGGGCTGGAAATCATCGAAGCTTTGCAGCGTCTTTATCCGCAGAATTTCCAGATTGCAAAGACGATCGAACTGCTCGGCTCGCAATCGACCGTCGACCAACTCCAGCGCGGCGTTGATCCGCGTCAAATCGTCGCTAGTTGGTTCGACGACCTCACCGCGTTTCGCGCGATGCGCCAAAAATATCTGCTTTATCATTGAAGTCTTTCCCTTTTTGTTTTTTGGTTTTTGGTTTTTGCTTTTTGTTTCTTTGTTTCTTTGGTTTTTTTTTGCGGTTTGGGTTCGTGTGGTTTGGTTTTATGTTTTTTCCTGAGTTTTGCATCTGTGTTTATCTGTGTTCATCTGTGGTTTAACGTTCCCCTGAGTCCGGCGCGAAAATGAGCAGCGTTCAACGTCCGAAAGCATGGCTGGCCTGGAGCAGCGGCAAAGACAGCGCATGGGCGTTGCATACGGTCCGGAAAAGCGGCGAATGCGAAGTGGTTGGACTGCTGACGACCATGAATCGCACGCACCAGCGCGTCGCCATGCACGCCGTACGCGAGACGCTCGTCGAAATGCAAGCCACTGCGGCCGACTTGAAGCTGATCAAAGTTCCCATTCCGTCGCCTTGCCCAAACGAAACCTACGAGCGCGCTATGAGCGAAGCCATGGCGGAGGCTAAGGCCGAAGGCGTTCGCCACATCATTTTCGGCGATCTTTTTCTCGAGGACATTCGCGCCTACCGCGAAAAGCATCTCGCCGCCTGTGGCATGACGCCGGTCTTTCCGCTATGGCGCAGGGATACGCGACGGCTCGCACACGAGATGCTGGCCGGTGGGCTTTCTGCATTCTTGACCTGCGTCGACCCACACAAACTGGGACGGGAGTTTGCCGGCCGCCGCTTCGATGCAGAACTTCTTCGCATGCTCCCGCCAGAAGTAGACCCCTGCGGCGAAAATGGCGAATTCCATACGTTCGCGAACGCCGGGCCGATGTTCGCGGGCGAAATTCCAGTGACCGTTGGCGAGATCGTCGAGCGCGATGGCTTTGTCTTCGCGGATCTCGTTCCGTCAGCCAACGCCGCACAGGCTTGACGCTACTCGTAGGTTACTGTCCCGTGTACCTGGCCCGCCGTACTATTGACGGCAGACGCTGGAATATAGGATTCCTATATTCATCATGAAGATTCGCATTGGCAAACAAATTCCATCCAAGATTGCGCGTGGCAGCGCAGAGCTTGCCATTCTTTCCTTGCTGTCAAAGCAAGCCTTCTATGGTTTCGAAATTGCGCGCCGCATCGAAGAGGAATCCGGAGGGGCGTTGCGCTTCAACCTAGCTTCACTCTATCCCATGCTTTACGAACTCGAAAAGCGCGGGTGGATCAAAGGGCGCTGGGAGACGAATCGCGCCGGACGCGACCGCCGCTACTACAGCATCACGGCACAGGGCAGAAGGCGTCTCGCGCCGCTGCGGCGCGAGTGGCGTTTCTTTTTCGCTGCACTCGAGCGTCTCGCGGAGGTGTCGCGTGCCTGACTGGCGGGGAGTTGTCGACCAACAGCTAAACATGCGCGAACTCACTTCGGCGCAGCGAGATGAAATCGTCGCCGAACTGGCCGGCCATCTCGAGGAAATCTGCGACGAGCGGCACGCGGCCGGATTGTCCATCTCGCAAGCAGCTGACACCGCGCTTGCCGAAGTCGCGGATTGGCCTGCGCTCAGCCGGCGAATTGAGGGAGCGAAATTGAAGGAGGGCGTCATGAATCAGCGCACAAAGAGCATTTGGATTCCCGGGCTCATCACCCTGATCTTCACGAGCGGCGCGTTGGCCATGCTGGAGGTATGGCGCGTGCAACCGCATGTCACATGGATGCGCGCTGGAATTGGCCTTGTGTTTTATACGCCATGGCTGATCGCGCAGCCTACATTTGGCGCTATCGGTGCCTATCTTTCGCGCCGGGCAGGCGGTGGCCGGTGCGCGCGTCTCACTTCCGGGTTGTTTCCCGCGCTTATGATGCTCGCCTCTTTCTTCGTTATTCTTGGAGTTGGGTTCGTGCTCAGGATGCTTCGAGTCAGCGATGATTTTCGGCCGGAAGTATGGCCCATTCTAGCCGCGCATTTCGGAGTATGGGTCGTGATCCCCGGGTTCGCGCTAGCTCTGGGTGCGCTTCCCTTCTTGGGCGCGGCAAGACCCCAAGAATCTTAGCCGCCAGCCGGCAGGTCTTCCGCTGATTTGGCGCGTCCTCTTCGCCAGTGGCGATAGAAGACGAAACCAAAAAGCATTAGCGCAAGCCCTAGGCAAGATGACAGCGGAAACTGAATCACACGATTCACAGTAAATGCCAGCGCGCCGATCACAGAAAGGATGGGCAGCACAGGATAGCCCCATGTGTGGTACGGCCTCGCCAGCTTCGGCTCCTTCATTCGCAGGCGGATGACTGCGGCGGTCTGCAGCGCGTAGAACATCCACACGATGAAAACATAAAGCGAAAGAAGGTCCTCGAAGGTTCCTCGCAACGCCAGCAGGGACGCCAGAATGCCCTGGAAGATGAGCGCGCGCGATGGCGTGTGAAATCTCGGATTCACTCCGCGTGCGACGCGAAAGAACAAGCCGTCGCGGGCCATCGCATAATCCACGCGCGCGTTCGTCAAAATCGATGAATTCAGCGTCCCCAGCGCGCATACGATCAGGGCCAGCGTCAGCCAGTTGGCCGTGTTGTGGCCGGTTGCGCGTGCCACAACATCGGATGCCACGAGCGACGACGCAGCCACTTTCGAGAATGGCAGCACGAAAAAGCACGCTGCGCTCATGGCCACGTACAAACCGCAAACCAGTGCCACGCCGCCGAACAGCGCAAGCGGAATATTGCGTTCGGGATTCCTGATCTCCGAGCCCACGAAGGTCAGGTTGACCCACCCGTCGTAGGCCCACAGCGCCCCGGCCATCGCGGTCAAAAAGCCCGACAGGCCGACTGCCGTCGTGCCCGCCAAGGCCGTGGAATGAAAATTCGCGGTCGTGCCGTGGCCAAAGAAAAATCCAGCGGCAATGACCGCTATGATCGCAGCAATCTTCACGACCGTCAGCGCAACCTGCACTTCTCCGCCGAGCCGTACCCCGAGGTAGTTGATGAAGGTGACTGCAGCGATGGCGAGGACCGCCAACGGCTGCGCCCAAATCAAAGTCACCGTATGCGGCTGCGTCATCCAGGGCAGGCTCACATGCCAGGAAAAAATCGGCGTCGCGGCGAATGGGAAAAAGAATCCGACGAAACGCATCAGGCCGGCGGCGATGGTCGCAATCGAAGTCGGCGCGCCCAAAATGCAATAAACCCAGCCGAACAGAAAACCCCAGGCTGGACCGTACGCGCGGTTCAAATACGCGTATGTCCCGCCCGCTTCAGGCAGCGCCGCGCCTAATTCGGCTGCAGCCAATGCGCCAAAAAGCGTAAGCGCGCCGCCCACCACCCATACAAGCATCACGAGCCATGCCGATCCGGTGTCGCGCGCCATCCGGGCGGGAACGATGAAAATTCCGGTGCCGATCATCGTTCCCACAACGATCGCCGCAGCGGCCCAGCCGCCCAAGCCGCGCACGAGCCCCGCAGTTGATTTGGACGTTGTTGGTACTGCAACGGATTGACTAGCTTGCTTCACGTCTTCATCTGCACCCTTCGCACCTTGTTGACAGCTCTATCTGTGTTCATCTGTGTCCGTCCGTGGTTTGGCGTTCTTTGTACCGCCGGACCCCGAACGCTCGCTTACCACGGAACCAACCGTAAACGTCACAATCGTTCCTGCCAGGACATACCACGTCCACGCCAGCGGCACGTGAAACACAGCGATTCCAACCATGATGCAAAGGCCCGCGACGAATCCGCTTAGCGCGCCAGTTTCATTGGCTCGTTTGTTCCACGTGCCCAGCAAGAAAACGCCGAGCAACGCGCCATACGTAATCGACGCAATCGTCAAGCCAGCAACGAGCACGGGTCCCCATCGCACCAGGCCAAGCGAACAGAGCACAACGCCCCAAACCAGGGTCATTTCGCGCGACCGCCCAAGCGATCGGGTCCCTGCGTCGCCCTGGCCGCCTCGGCCCAAATCCATAATGCTGGACGATGCCAGCGAGTTCAATGATCCGCTCGCGTTCGACATCGCAATTGCAAAGATCGACGCCAGCACGATTCCAACCAAGCCCACGGGCATATCGCGCACAATGAATTCGGGGAAAATGCGATCTGGATCGCTGGTTGACAGAACAGGCCCGGCATGCTGGAGGTAAACGAAAAGCATGACGCCGATAACCAAGAAAAGCGCGAATTGCACCAGAACGATAACGCCGCTGGCGAGCAGCGCGGTCTTGCTGTCGCGCTCGTTGCGCGCTGCAAGCAGCCGTTGCACCATGGTCTGGTCGGTGCCGTGGCTGGCCATCGTCAAGAAAGTGCCGCCGATGAGGCCGGACCAGAAGGTATAGCTTTGCGTCAAGCTAAATGAGAAATCGAAAATGGACAGCTTGCCACCCGACGCAGCGGCCGTCTGCGTGACCATGCGCCAACCGCCGGGGATTTTGTGCAGCAGCACGAAAAAAGCGGCGATCGACCCGGTGAGGTAGAGGCAAAACTGAATCACGTCCGTCCAAATCACCGCGCGCATTCCGCCCTCGAACGTGTAAAACAATGTCAGCAGCGCGACGATCAGGATCGAAATGCGGTCGCCAGTGCCGAACGCCACGCTCACCACTTTGCCGATCGCGGAGATCCGCACACCCTCAGCCAGCGCCCTGGTACCCAGAAAAACGACCGCCGCGGCCGACTTCATTCGGGTGCCAAACCGGTTTTGCAAAAGCTGGTAAGCCGTGTAAAATTCGCCTTGAAAGTATTGGGGAATGAGGACCACGCAGAGGATCACCCGGGCGACCAAGTAACCCAGCACCAGTTGCAAGAAGCCGAGATTTCCGCCGTAAGCGATTCCGGGCGTACTGATGATTGTGAGAGTCGAAGTTTCGGTGGCCACGATGGAACAGGAAATCGCCCACCACGGCGCGCTGCGGCTGCCCAGAAAGTAATCGCGCAGGTTTTTTTGTCCGCGGCGGAATCGCGCTCCGAAGAGGGTGATACCCGCGAGGTAAAGCACGAGAATGACGAGATCGATTGTGCTGATGTGCATGATTCCGCGGGCCGCGGCGGGCCGATGCTAACCGCGTGGTTCGAACAGTGTCAAGCAATCCGCGTTGTACATGAGCGGATTATGCCGTGGCCTAACAAATCTCGCGCCTCAAGGGATGAAAGGTAACGCGATGGCAGAAAACCGCTCCAATTCAGAGGCAACGTACTTCCTGGGCTTCGATGGCGGAGGCACGAAGACCGAATGCGTGCTCGCTTCCGCCGATGGCCAAGTGCTCGGTCGCGCGGCGGCAGGCCCGTCGAATCCGCTGCGTGCCGGATACACGCGCGCGTGGTTTTCGTTGAGCGAAGCTGCCGATATACTTTTGGGCCGCCACAAAATTACGTCGAATGATATTCGAGGTATTTGCGCCGGCATTGGCGGCGCGGCCCGCACCTCGGTCGCCCGCAGAGTCACCACATTCTTCGAGCGCAGCTTCCCCAAAGCGGATGTCGAAGTGACTACCGACATCGAGATCGCTTTCGAGGCTGCTTTCGGCGCCGGCGAAGGAATCATTCTCATCGCGGGAACGGGTTCTGGCGCGCTCGGCCGCGACGCCTCGGGGAAGAAAGAGCGCGCAGGCGGGCGTGGGCCCTGGTTCAGCGATGAAGGCAGCGGATTCGACATTGGCCGCCGTGCAGTTGCCGCCACCCTGCTCGCTGAGGAAAATCGCGGCCCAGCCACCGAACTGACCGGCCGACTCTTCGATTATCTCGAGGTGCGTAACTGGAATTCTCTGATCGACTACGTGAGCAAAGAGCCCGACGCCGTCTTTCCGCGCGGCTTTCCCTTGGTCGCAGAACTCGCGGATAATGGCGATGAAGTTTCGCGCGAGATCCTTTCCGGAGCCGCGACGTCGCTCGCAGGGCTGGTGGCAAGCGTTGCCGAAAAACTCGGCTGGCAAGCCGCGCACGTGACTCGCGAAATTCCCGTCGCTCGAATCGGCGGGATGCACGGGCGTTCCCGATTTTTCGATGCGGCTCTTGATACTGAATTGACGCGGCTCCTGCCGAACAGAAAATATGTTGAACTCGCGGTTACTCCCGCTGAGGCCGCGGTCAGAATCGCCAGCCACGCTAAAGGAAATGCCTCTTCCGTCCGATGATGCCACCGGCCCACGCGCCGATGAGCCTGCGAACAAAACCGCGGCGAGCGAAAAGCTGAATCGCGCGCGTTCTGCATCGCAAGATGAACTGAAAATCCTCCTGCACGATCCGGACGAATCCGTACTGCTCGCCCTGCTGGAAAACCCGAATTTCGACGAGCCGCACGTCACGCTACTTCTCGATCGCCTCGATCTCTCGATGAATGTCCTGAGCGCTGTCGCCGAAAAACGAGCATGGATTGCGAGCGAAGCGGTTCGCCTGCGTCTGGCTCAACACCCGCGCACTCCCAAGCGCGTGGCTCTCGCCCTCGTTCGCCAACTCTTCCTTTTCGATTTGGTGCGCCTGAGCCTGCTTCCTTCGGCGCCCGCGGATATTCGGCGCGTGTCTGAGGAAATCATCCTGGCGCGCGTTCCACATCTTCCGGTCGGTGAGAAGCTCACGCTTGCGCGTCGCGGTCCATCCCGAGTCGTGGGCGCAATACTGGCAGAGGGCCACCCGCAAGCGATCAAGCTGGCGCTGAACAGCGCATTCCTAACCGAAAGCCAGGTCCTGAAGATTCTGGCCAAGCCAGGAGTGACCGAACGTGTTGTTGCTGCCATCGCGCAGCATCCCAAGTGGTCGACGCAATACAATGTGCGCGCCGCCCTCGTCCGCAATAAGCACACACCGCCGCCATGCGTGCTCGCGTTCCTTCCCAATCTGACCTTGCGCGATTTGAAGGACACACTCGGCCTGCAGGATTTGCCCCCTCACACGAAGAAGTACATTCAACAGGAACTCGCACGGCGCGAAGGCGGCGCACACCATCGCGCCTCCTGAACAACCTGCAAACACCCTCTTATCTGTGTCCATCCGCGTTCATCTGTGGTTTCATAAGTCATGCCCAAAAAGAGCCAAACTCGCTGGATCATCCTCGTGGCGGGGCTCGTTTTCTTCGCCGTGATTCTCTATAGCACTCTTCAGCAAACTCGCCGCGAGTACGAAGTCTGCGTGACCTTTAAGGGCAACAGCCACTGCGCTACGGCCAAGGGCGCGACTCCCGATGAAGCCATACATAGCGCCCACGACATCGATTGCGGCCTGGTCGCCGACGGCCGCGACGACAACATCGCCTGCATGAATACTCAAGCGACCAGCATCCGCGAAATAAAATAGCCTCGCGACTCAACCGTTCGGAAATGCGTGAGCGCTTCTGTTATTCTTTCGATGTTCTCGCCAGGTTTAGGAGAAGCTGTTTATGCCTTCGCTCATCGAGACTGCTCGTTGGGCCGCCGCGCAACGCGCGCGCGAATCGGAACGCCCTGATCGTCTTTTCCTCGATCCGCTGGCGGCCGCCCTTGCCGGATCGGAGGGCATGGCTGCGCTCGGCCTGTCCGAGAAGTACAACCCGCGACACGAGGACACTGCCAACTTCATCTCCAACCGCATTCGTTTCGTCGACGACTTCGTGCAGGACGCTGCCGCGCGAGGCATTCGCCAGATCGTTCTGCCCGCCGCCGGCATGGATGCGCGCGCTTATCGGCTCCCGTGGCCCGACCGCACCACGCTTTACGAACTCGACCACACCGAGTTGCTCGCCATCAAGGAGGAGATCCTCAAGCATCAAGGTGTCTCGCCGAAATGCAAACGCGTAACGATTGGCGCTGATCTAAAACACGACTGGGCCAGACTTGTCGTCGATTCTGGATTCGCGGCCAACGAGCAGTCGGCGTGGCTCATCGAAGGGCTCTTCTACTATCTCGAGGAATCCGCTGTGCACCAGGTGCTGAACGAAGTCTCCAGTCTAGCGACGCCGGGCAGCGTGCTTGTCACCGACCTCGTGAGCCGAAGCTTGCTCGCTAGTCCATGGATGCAGCCAGCACTAAAAGCCATGGAGGAACGTGGAATGGCGTGGCGGTTTGGCTCGGATGATCCGGCCGCACTCTTCGCCAAGCACGGCTGGGACGTCCAGGTCAAACAACCGGAGCAAGAAGGGGCGAAGTACAGTCCACAGCGGTTTCCAACCCAGCCCCAACAGTCGTGGAACTTCTTCGTTGTTGCGCGGCGAACCTAGCCATTCGTCCTTGCCAACCAGACTGAATCGCCAAGGCGACCCTCGCCCAAACACGGGATCTGAGTAAAGCGGTGAAATTCGCTATTGAACAGGACCGTTTTGGCCCCTCCCGGTGTCTAATCTAGAATAAGGGAAGGTTCTGTCTGCGCGTGGGGGCGAATTTTCGAACGACTGCCGAATTCGATCCTGCCCGGATTAGCTGTCTCGATTTATCATGACTCGTTGCCTCAATTGCGGGGCTGAACGCACTAAGGACGTTTGCGATTCTTGCGGGTTGGGCTCCGCCGC
>Ga0187819_10000754_pt1 | contig 16291 bp, 12 predicted proteins | sample NC_wetland_sal_i_15_FD_132411 | JGI IMG/M metagenome (GOLD analysis project Ga0187819, IMG submission 132411) | Wetland sediment microbial communities from Neuse River Estuary, North Carolina, USA - SO4_4 | ecosystem: Environmental > Aquatic > Freshwater > Wetlands > Sediment | place: USA...
ACCTGGCGGAAAGCGGCAGCGGACTAGCGGAAACTCCTCGATAAAAAAGGAACTTCTCCTGCTGCTCCCCCGCACTGGTCTGGACGCGGAGCGGCGAGGAAGCGGTCTCGCGAGCGGCGTAGTAGCGATTCGTCTGCGCGTCGCTGGGGAACTCGCCTGCCAGATTCGGAGAAATCGCGACGTGGTTCCACGCGATGCTTCCATCCGACGGTGCCCGATTCAAGCTGGTATCGGTCAGGACTCCGGCTGGCTGGACGCGGTCGGCATGGGGATACCACTCGGTGATGAGTCCCTTGGAGAAGGACACTCTCGCTGACACGGTCACGTCGCGTGGAGAATAAAAGTAGAGCACTGGCGTCTCCATGCGAATGGTGCCGCGCAGCCCCAGCTTGAAGTTGACGCCGTTGATATGCTCCACGAATTGGGGCAGATCGGTGGACGGAGGTTTTTGTGGCAAACCTAACGGCAGCCACTCGACCGCTCGGCCGTCCTTCCCGGCAATCGCGGTGAACGTTCCCCACTCGTGGACGGTGAGGTCAGGAAGCGTGTGCTCGTCTGCGGTCCAGCCCGCGAGCGAGACAACCAACAGTCCACATGCCAACAAGCGGGGAAGCCAGGATCTGACTTCCCCTACGGTAAGAGACGTCCTCATTGCGGGGTTCATCGCTAAAGCCTTCCTGCCGGGGCGACCAGAAGTTCGGAGATCGTCTCGTGGTTGAAGTTGGAGGCCAGGTTCTGAGCGAGAAGAGAATCGCTCTTTGCTCCTGCCATCGCCTTCTGAACGTGATCACGGTGAGCGCTATCGGGGCCCGGCAAGGTGATCAGGGCAGCCGCGAATTCCATTTCCGGATCGGAACCGCGCAAGCTGATTGCCTTTCGCACCAAGCTATAACCGTCGAGACTGGCCGCGGGGTTAGGCTCGCCCCTGCCCATCCATTGCTTATAAGCTTCGGCCAGGTAGCCGACGTCGAACCAGGCGAGGGCGTCGGGGTGACCAGCGGCATCTGAGTTCGCTGCCCGTTCCTGAAGTCGCGTGATCAGCTCTTTCGCTGCTTGTGGGTCCTGGCGAGCGTAGATTGTGGCCCGGCGTAAGGTCTCCATGCGCACCAAGACCGGCGTGCGCGAGTCGAGAATGGCCAGCGTGTCACGGCTGAGGTTCTTCAGGTCATAGTCCGACCTTCCTTGGTGGTTGAACTCGACCCAGGGCAGCGACTTCGCTTGCCTGATTTCGATGGGATGGCAGATCAGAGGCGGTCCGGCGTGCGCGAAAGTTGTGAACCCGAGCAGAACGGCCACGGTGCTGATGGCGAGGCGTGAGAAGGTGCGTGCATTCATTTTTGGATTCTTCATTTTTGGATACCCCAGTTTGCTGATTTAACCCACGCTTCAAGAGACGCCGAGAGAAAGTGGAGTGTTAACAAAACGAGTCGCACCGGGGAAACTCGAGAGTTGAATGTACGAGGTAAGGATGCTGCAGATCACTTTTCGCGGTCACTTTTCGGGAACGGGCGTGGCCGTTCCAGCCCAGGAACGCTCCCAATGGTGCCAGACTGAGATGTCGTCAAAACCAAGTTCATTCCACCACTGGTCGAGCATGGGCTGATCGAGTCGGAGGATGCCTTCTTTCGTGACGGTGGCAGGAGGAGGCACGAACTGGCTCAGCCGGTCGTAGACGAGGACTCGCTGCTGGTCATCGACACGCGCCAGGAGATGCCACAGCGTGAGGGCATCGCGGTTGCGAGCCTCGCTCAGTACGATCGCGACATCGTGCGCGCGCTGCCCCGGTGTGCTGTCCTCAAAATCGAACCTCGTCAAAGCAGCGCGAAACTCTGCGGATGAATCCTCGAAGTACGGCGTGCCGGGGCCGACCTTCGGCCGGGTCGCGCAAGCTGCTCCGGCCGGGATGAAAGACTCATGGCCATTCAGTTTGAATCCGACCCACCCGAGGGATGTGCGCACCATGCCCGCGCCCGAATCGTCGACCCGCAAGGTATAGGCGCAACCCAGGTCCACCGTGACGGCCGATGGCGTGTCGACCACGAATTGACCGGGAGGCGCCCAGATGTAGGTGTGAATCGTTCCCCGGTCCAGAGCGATCCGCTTTAGCCCCGAACCCATGCTCAGCAGGCGCAGGCGCGTGCTCGGGTCCACCTGGATTTTGCCAGTATCGTCCTCCTGAAGGCTGGCCCGCGACTGACTGTCGGTCTCAAGCATTTGGCCAATGCCGAGACGGCTCCTTCCCTCGTTCGCGCTGAGCGTTTTTCGTCCGATGCGAGGTGCCCCTTGCACTTCGGAAACGTCCCAACCGGCAAGAGTGGTTGGCGTGGGATTTGCTCTATAAACCAAGAATGTCACTACAACGATCGCCGCTACGGCAACCGCTGCTGTAGCCAGAGCGGGAAATAGTCGCAGGCGCCAAGAAGAGAATGTCCATCGCCGCTCGGGGACAATCGCGGGAAAAACTGGGGTGGGCGAGTCATGTCGAAACTTCCCGAGTAACGATTCGAGCTTCTGAATCTCGGGATCGGGTTCGCCGGAGCGGTCCCACAAATAGTCGCCGCTTTTTGTCGATGGTCTGTTTTCGGCTCGGTTCTTTCCCGTATCCATGACTAGGACTTCTCCTGTTCTGGCCCTGTGCGGCTCGGGCTCGCAATCATCTTGGCGCGGAGCTGCTCCATGCCGCGATGCAAATTGACGCGCACCGAGCCGTGCGTCATGCCGGTGCGAGCCGCAATTTCAGGACCGGTCATGCCCTCGACGAGCCGCAGAATTAAAGTCTCCCGATAGGTCTCGGACAGACTCATGACTGCCGCGAGGATTGCGATGGCCTGCTCATCCTGATCTGCGCAGGACGTTCCGCACTGAATTTCTTGGTCCGAGGCGTCATCGGTCAGTGGTTCCTCTGGCACCGATCGACGGTGGTAGTCATTCGCCACGTTGCGAGCGATGGCTGCCAGCCAGGCGCCAAAGCTTGCGGTCTCCCGCAGAGTTGACAACCGACGGAGTGCCCTGATGAAGACATCCTGAACGAGGTCATCAACCTCGCCGACCGGGACCTTCGCAAGCAAGACTCCATGGACCATGCGAGCGTAGCGCTCGTAGAGCTGCCCAAACGCTGCCCGGTCGCCGTCCTGCGCCGCCGCCACCCACGTCACGTCCTCGGAGATTTCGGACGCGAACTGCTCCCTCACAGGCCCGGGTCCCAGGCCTGCCGCGAGCAGGTCACTTCTGTCGCCGGACCTGGCCATTCGCGCAAAATCCCCACAAGATCATAGACGTTCGTTGGGAAAGGAGTGTTAACAACCCCCCGGGCGGTTTTGCAAAGGGACTTTGAAAGGGACGACCCATCATGCCGGCGACGAAGTGAGGGATGGCGTTTGCCGTAACAACGCCTCCAAAGAAATACGACACAAGCCAAAGCCAATTCATAATGCAGCACTCCTTTTTTCCAACGGCCTTTCCATGAGGAAAATGATTTCCTGCGTAGACCCTGTCTCGCCAACACGTGGAAAGACCCTCCTGACGCTGTACTCGTGCGCCTCTGCTCGAAGATCGGTCATCGCATCGAGTGCGAGGGTCACATTGAATCCCTGCTCGTAGGCCTGGCGGGCGGTTGCCTCAACGCCACCGGATGTCACCACTCCAGTCACCACCACCTGGGTAACGCCGCGGGCCTTGAGCTGACCTTCAAGATCCGTAGTTGCGAATGCGCCCCAGCTTCGCTTGGTGACGACAATATCGCTCGGTTGCTGATCCATCTGCGGCAGCAGGTCAGTCCATCCCTCGGAAAACGATATGTCGCTGCGCGGACCCTGCTCCGTCCGGCCCGGCGGCCGTCCCGCCACATTGACCAGCACGACTGGAAGGTTCTTCGCACGGAAAACATCTATTAACGCGCGTGTCCGGTCAATGATGTCGCCGATGGGATGAATGAAATTTCCATTGACGATGCCTTTCTGCAGGTCAATGACGATCAACGCGGTATTGGGGTCAAGAGTAGTAAGCGGCATCGGATTTTCCTCGAATGCGAAGTTGGCGAATACAAACTTGGCATGGGTAAGACGCAGGACAGTGGGTTCACTCCTCAACCAGCCGCGTAAGCAGTTCGAGTGCTCTCTGAAGCTTCTCCTGCTCGTGAACAGAAAGCTTCTGGGAGATGGTCGTGGTGAGCCAGTCTTGTCTCGCGGCCCTGCCCTCCTGAAGCCGCTTCAGACATTTGGGTGCGAGAGACATCAGAGTTTGCCGCCCGTCGCTCGGGTCAGGTGCACCACTGACCAGGCCGGCTTCCTGCAGCGACGTCACCACAGCGCTCATGGATTGTGGACGCATGCCTTCCGCTCGCGCCAGACTTGAAACCGTAGCCAAACCATCCTTTTCGAGTCGAAGAAGAACAGAAATCTGTGACGGCGTCAGATCGCCGCGTCCCCCATGCTCGCGTAAACGCCGCTTGAGCTTACCGCCCACCGTACGGATCTCGGCAGCAAGCGTTGCAGCGAGCCCGGTCTGAGTAGAAGACTTTCGATTGCTCACCAGATCAATATCTCATATATACAGGCAAACTGTACAGTTTAACTGTATACATGTTTAGCCGCCCTTAGTGGAGTTCTCACGCGCATGTCCGGAGACGCTAGTCCTTATAAACGCGCTTCTGGGTACTTTACTCCCGGAATCGTCGGCAATTCGGAAGTTGGCCAGAAACGGGTTTCCGGGAGATCAATTAGCAATCTTCGCGAAGCCGACTTCTGGCCCGGTAATCTTTGATTAGATTGCCGTCCTACCCGCTCCATGATGCGGAGATGCGACAGCGAAGAAGAGCACACGTCCTGCGCTCGAAACGCTCATGGTCGACACACGGAAGGTTTCTCCGGCTATCCCCGAATCTGCTAGGGAGTTGCTTCGATGAATATCAGTTCAGAACTGTCAGGCAGCGGAAGCGTCACCTTCAGGCCCTGTTTCATGAGTTCCCGGCCCGTGACTGTCCGATCGAGAACACTGTGATCGTAGAACCGGAGCCGGTAACGTTCTGACGGCTGCAACCCGTTCAAGGGGAATGAGTGTGTCTTCTCGCCTTCGACCGTTCCGTGAAATGCGTAGACCACACCCCGCTGGCGATCTGGGTCCCAATATTCCATCGCATCCCAGTGGACGCCATCAGGCCGCGGCGACACGTGATAAAGGTTGGCGTCCCGAATCAGCGGGCGGAGTTCGTTCTTGTAGAGATCGATTTCTCGCTTGGCCTCGCTGCGCTGTTCGGGAGACCAAGCATTGGTGTCGATCATGATGGTCAGCCACCCCATCATGCCGCTGCGCAGCATGTAGCGGAAGTTCTCGATGCGGGGCGTCGGCCACTTCTCGACGTAGCTTTCCAGCATAGCGGAAGGCAGCAAATGACTGGTGTCGTAAAACGCCCGCCGGTTCGAGAGCGGATCATAGGTGTCGGTGATGGAAAAATAATCGCCATGGGAGGCACTGCCGAAGTCGACCATCCTTCCGCCATCATTGCAGATTTCAAACAGCAGCCCGGGATGGTCGCGGCGCATTTTGGAATAGATATCGTAGTAAGCGTGAACCGCGTGGTAGCTGACGTCGGTGGAATTCGAACTGTCCACCCAGTAAGAGCCCCAGGACTTGTAGATGCACTTGTTCAGCGGATCGGGAGCGGCGTGGGGATGGTCGGTGCGGTCGCATCCGTGAGCGACGAGGTAACCGTCATGTTCCAGCATGTCGAGGTGGTAATCGGTGACAATGCGCTCGACTTCGTGCTGCGCCCACTGCTTGGCCTCAGGTACTCCAAGGTCGATGGTCTGTCCTTTGAAAGGTTCAGGCTTCCAGTCGGCAGGAAGGTCGGTCACCATCCAGTCATGAACTCTGGGATCGCGCGCGTTCAGGGCTCCGGGTTCGGTGGACAGGCCCGCTTGGGTCCAATCCACCCAGAGACCGAATTTAAGCCCATGCTTGTGAGCATCGTCGGCAATCACCGCAAGGCCGTGGGGAAATTTCTGCGGGTTGGGATACCAGTCGCCCACACCGCGAAACCAGCCCGCATCGACGTGGAACATCTCCACTCCCAGTTCCGCGGAATCACGAATCATCCGCAGAGCCACTTGTTCATCGACGGCCATGCCCCCGCCCCAACTGTTGTTCACCACCAGTGGATAGTTAGGATTCTTCCAGGTTTCAGGGTTGCCAAGAACCGCCCGCACCCAGCGTCGCAGGACGTTGCCTGCTCCATCCAGACCGTCGCGAAATCCGCCAAGGAACACCACTGGTGTTTCAAAGACTTCTCCGGGCGCCAGACGTGTCTTGAATGGACTGGGATCCGGGTTGAGTCCGAGTACTCCCTGCAGAGTATCTTTATCTCTTGTCAGGGCGATGCGGGTGCGACCGCTGAATTCAATGCCCGCATACCATCCCGTCTGAGCCGCGTCTCTTCTTTGGACCAGAGACCAGGGAATGATTTCGCGGGGCTCGCTGTCGCTCAGATCTCCGTAGGTGCTCGAAGTACCAGTCCAGTGATAGCCCTCAACGAGTGGCACCTGATGAGTGCCAAGCGGCGATGGTGTGTTCGCACCTTTCTCAACGAACGAGTGTTCCAGCGGCTGCTGGGGATCAACTTGCCAATTAAACGCGAGGCTATCCTGCATCGGAATCCAGATTTCCTGGTTGTCGAGGTTCTCGATCCGAATCTGATGTTCGACGGGCCCGTAGGATTGGCGGCTGCGCCACTCCCAGGTCAGGCGGAGGTGAGGAGAAGCGCAATCATAGACGAAAGTCACCCTGTCGTTGCCAGACTGGCTGGCTTCACGATTGAAGCTCCAATGCAGTGGAGTCGGCTTGTCCGAGATGTCCACGAATGCGATCAAACCCTCGGAACCCCGGTTCTCCCATGGGGGCTGCCCGGGAACTTTGAGGTTGACGAGTCGCGGAGCTGCGGAGCCTGCCTCCAGCACAAGTTCCGTATCGGAGGTCTGCAGGTGAGCGCTGGTCTGGCCAAGCGCAGAAGCGCAGCATGCGAGGTGCAGCAAAGTGAGCCAGGGGATTCCTATCGTACGCATCATGATGAAGAACACTCCGGGGAAGTGCGGAGCCAGCAATTCCGCCGCAAGCTTCCGGACAATCCTATGCTTTTGCTGGCTTTTTGAGCAAACGTTTACGCCGCTGGAGAAGAGGCCCCGGCCCTCGGATCGAGCACGAAAATATCTTCTTGACATAGGCATATGATGAGAACTAATGTTTAGCGTTCCAAATTCTTCGACTCCAAGTCGCCCCGCTTCCCAACGATTTTAGTAAACGTTTACTTCGGACGACCGCAAGGAGGCGCTATGCCGCAGGCTACACGGTTCGACCTACGATTTCCCCCCCTTTGTGTCCTTTTCGCTCTCCTCCTGGTGATGGCTTTGACCGGCCAGCATGTGCTCGCGCAATCCACCACCGGTTCCATCTATGGGCAGATCACGGATCCCTCGCACGCTCTGGTGGTCGGCGCGAAGGTGACGGCGCTCAACCAGGCCACCGGTGTCACCTACCCGGGCGCCTCCGACGCGCAGGGAAATTTCACCGTGTTCAGTCTGCTGCCGGGTGTCTACGACGTGAGGGTGGAGAAGGACGGCTTCGACACCGCCGCCATCAAAAACGTCCGCATCGACATCGACCAGAAACAGTTGCTGAACTTCACGTTGAAGGTTGGTGCGGTGGCTACAACCGAGGTGGTAACGGCTGCACCGACGATGCTACAGACCGAGAGCGCCGAGACGGGAGACGTCATCCAGTCGCATGACATCCTGGACTTGCCGCTGTTGGGCCGCCACTTTTACGATCTCACCTCTTTAACCGCTGGGGTTGTCTCGAACAACACAATGAACGCCTTCGGCTTTCAAGTGAATGGACAGCGGGAATACGCCAACTCCATTCAGGTGGATGGCATCGAGTCGACCACGAACCGTACGCAGGACATCACTGTGACGCCGAGCGTCGATTCGGTGCAGGAGTTCAAGGTCGACACGTCTTCTTTTTCCGCGGAATTCGGCAAATCAGCCGGAGCGGAAGTCATGATTCAAACCAAGGCGGGGAGCAATCACTGGCACGGCGATTTGTACGAATTCTTTCGCCCCAACTTCACCACCGCCAGGAACTATGGGTTTCTCGGCATTAAGACTCCTCCATCCACATTGAAGCAGCATAACTATGGCGGCACGTTGGGCGGTCCCATCCGGCGCGATAAGACATTCTTTTTTATTTCCTATGAAGGAACTCACGAGAACTCGGCCAACGATGGTGTCTTCAATACTCTGCCCATGAGCCAGATCAAGCCGCTTGCGGACGGCTCCGTGGATCTGTCGGGATTGATTGATCCACTGGCGGGCCAGCCGAACGTTCCGGCGGGCCAGGTGATTCCGATTTTCGACCCTCAGGTTTCATTCAGTAACTACGGCGGTGCGTCGCAGCAATTTCCGGGGAATATTATCCCCGCCAGCGAGGTCAGCAAGGCGGGTCTGAATACAGTTCTCAACTTCTTTGCCCAGCCCAATCGCCCCGGGGATCACAACGGCTGGTTCAACAATTTTCAATACCACTACCCGACGACGTTCCGGCAGAAACAGGCAGACGCACGGCTGGACCACACGTTTTCCCAAAAAGACAGCCTCGCGGTAGTTTTCCACTACAACGACTCGCAAACTCTGGATGAGAACATCTATTACGGACACACCGTCGTACCGGGCGCCGACGACACGGATTTCTCCAACAACCAGACATCGGCCGCTCAATCTTATTCTGTAACCGAGACGCACCTTTTCTCCAGCAAGGTTCTGAACGAAGCGCGCTTCGGATACACGCGCTATTCCATTGACCAGTACAGCCTTCTCGATGGCCACGACTACAGCACACAATACGGCATGGGCAATGTCGGTCTCTCAGGATTTCCGGCGACGCAAGCATACCCGTACATACAGCTCTACTCCGGCTATTTTACGGGCGGGTCAAGCTATAAACCATTGCTGCTTCAGGACCATAACCTGCAGTTCACCGATAACGTCACTTTCAGCAGTGTTGGGAAGCACGAGATAAAATTCGGTGGGGATTTCAGAAGGTTGAACTCGTTTCCATTCTTCACGATCTTTCCCACCGGCTATCAATACTACGGGGCGTATTTTTCGCCATCGACCAGCGACCCAACGTTCGGCTATTTCAATCCCTACGCGTGGTTTCCCAACGGCGGATCTGACATTTCGGATCTGCTGACAGGACTGCCGTTTGTCACCTATATCGGCCTGCAGTTAACGACGCCACATACTCAAAGCTGGGAGATGAACTATTACGTGCAAGATACGTACAAAGTGAACCCTCGGCTAACTCTGAACTATGGAGTCCGGTACGAATATCAGGCACCGTATAAGGACGCAAACAACAACGCTTCAAACTACGTTGCCAACCCTGCAGGTCCTACAATGCCAGGAACATTTCTGCTGGCGGGGCGGGGTTCTAACTCCGCAGCATTGATCAATTCACGCTGGACGAACTTCTCACCGCGATTGGGTGTCGCCTTCCAAGCTCGCCCAAAGACCGTACTGCGCGCTGGCTTTGGCCTCTTCTTTACTCCGGAGAATGATGGTCGAGAGGATATTCTGTCGCGAAACTATCCGTTCTCGAATCTGAGCCAATATGAGAACTACTACTACAACGGACCATGCGCAGCACCCCCGCAGCCTTATTGCGATGGTGTATACAACTACCAGCTGGATACAGGGATACCGCGTAACACGTCACTCAATATTCCGTCGGGGGCGAGCAGTATTTCGTCCGCCTCGATTCCAAACGGGCAGGGACCGCTTCTAACCTCTTATTACATAAACCCGAATATGAAGACGGGGTATTCGGCGAACTACAATCTCTCAGTGCAGCAACAGCTGGGAGCGGATTTTGCCTTCGATCTGGCTTATGTAGGCTCCAGAGGACGGCGACTTTCCTATCAAATTGGAGACATCAATTTCGACCCCACCACCGGAAAGGACGGCAGACTGGATGCGAATCTGGGGAAGATTCAAGGAATGACGGACGTTGGTTTGTCGGCATACAACTCGCTGCAGGCAAAGCTGACGAAGCGGGTGTCGCGTAACTTGAATTTCCTTGCGACGTATACGTGGTCCCACTTGATAGACAACGGCCCGTCGCCGTTCGATCTGGGCAACAACAGCAACTTCCCGCAGAGTGCTTACAATTTGAAATCGGAAATTGCTTCCTCCGACACTGATGTCAGGCATAATTTCACGTTTAGCGGGCTCTACCGCTTGCCCGTCGGACGGGGACAAAAGTTCTTCGGCAACTGGGGGAAGGTACCTGAATTTCTTCTGGGCGGCTGGCAGCTCAACGGCATTATCCTTTTGCGTTCTGGAACGCCGGTCAATGTGGTGAGCGGAGCCAGCGTCAGTACTTGTCCGGGAGTGCGTCCGGATTTGGTCGGCGATCCAAACGGTCCTCCTCCGCCGGCTCCAGCGGGAGCTCCTCCTTATTTCTTTAACGTCAGCGCCTTTAGCCTAGCCCCTTTCGGTTCGGGTGGGCAGGGATGCACTCCGGGTACTGCGGGTAGAAATCTTGTGCGGGGACCGGCATTTCAAAATCTCGATGCCTCCATATTCAAGGAGTTTGGCTGGGCTGAACGGTACAAATTGCAGACGCGTCTCGAGGCCTTCAATGCGACCAACACTCCGCACTTTGGAAATCCGGATGGGATATTTACCGATGGTACCTTTGGGCAACTGACGGCGCCGGGGCAGATGCGCGTGGTGCAACTTGCCGCTAAGTTCATATTCTAAGCGGGACGCCGGAATGAAACAGTCACCGTATAAGGTCGCTTCCCCACGGCCGGTTTGCTTCATCTCTTCATTCGGTGTGAGCGCTGGATGTCATCTTCGGAGAATGGGCTGTTTGATTCTCTTGATGGCCCAGGCTCCTTGCCAACTTGGATTTCCGCAAACTACCAAGCCACCAATCGTCAGCGCAACGTATTACGTGGATTCAATCAGCGGTGATGACACCGGCGGTGGAAGCTCAACCAGCAAGCCTTGGAAGACTCTCAGTAAAGTGAACGCTACCACTTTTCATCCCGGCGACCGGATTCTGTTCAAGTCAGGCGGTGTGTGGAGTGGGCAGCTTTGGCCTAAGGGGTCTGGGGTGGAGGGGCGGCCTATCGTTGTTGATAAGTATGGCGGGGATGGGTTGCCTCTCATCAACGGCGCTGGGTTCGCCGAGGATGCGGTATTGCTCAAGAATCAGGAGTACTGGGAGATTCGCAATCTGGCGATTACGAACACTGGGGCGACTCCCGGTGTGCGCCGCGGGGTGAATCTTGTCGCGGAGAATTCCGGAGAACTGCACCATCTTTATATCGAGGGTCTGAACATTCGCGACGTCAACGGCAGCGAGAAAGACAAGGCGAATGGCGGGATCAGCTATCACGCCATTGGCGACGCGAAGCCCAGCCGGTTTGTGGATCTGCGCATCGAGGGCAACACGATTTCGCATGTCGATCGAAGTGGCATTTTTGGCTGGTCGACACATTGGACTCGCTCGAAGTGGTATCCCAGCCTGGGCGTTATCATCCGCGGCAATACCCTTCATGACATTGGCGGCGACGGGATTGTGAACGTCGCCACCGACGGAGCGATCGTCGAATACAACGTTGTCGCTCACGCCAGTCAACGCTCGCAGGATTACAACGTCGGCATCTGGCCGTGGAGCGCGGACAATACGATCATTCAACACAATGAAGTCTACGGAACTCGCGGACAGCACGATGCGGAAGGTTTCGATTCCGACTGGAACAGCCGGAATACGATCATTCAGTACAACTACAGCCATGACAACGAGGGTGGATTCCTGCTGATCTGCAATGAAGGATCGCAGAGTCCGAACGACAGCGCGGGAAACGTGGGCACGATTGTCCGCTACAACATCAGCCAGAACGATCATCATCGTGGAATCAAGCTTTCGGGTCCGGTGAAGAACACGCTGATCTACAACAACACGATCTTTGTTGGGAAAGGAGAAAACGTGGATGTCGTTCTGCACACCGACTGGACTGGTTGGGCTGCGGACACTTACTTCTACAACAACATTTTCTATGTGGAAGGTACCGGGCGATTTTCGTATGGAGTGTCGGGGAATCCGGACGGGTCCTATGTGACTGCGCCGGGTCCAGGAAAGAGTACGAACAATGTGTACGATTACAACTTGTATTACGGGCTGAAAGCGGCCGACGATCCGCACGCGCTGAGTGGGGATCCACTGCTGGTCAGTCCCGGGCACGCTGGTAGCGGCCGGCTCACTGCGAAGGGCTACTCTCTGCAGGCGAAGTCTCCTGCGAAAGATTCAGGCCGGGTGATCGAAAACGGCGGCGGCAAAGATTTCTTCGGTGTAACTGTTCCTCAGTGTGGCGGAGTGGATCGCGGGGCGGTGGAAGCTTCGGATTGTGGAAGCAGGTAGTGCGGGTTTCGTATGGATATCCGGGAGATCGCAAAACGCGCGAGAGTTTCGACGGCCACCGTGTCGCGGACGATCAACCGCATTCCGACTGTGAATCCGACGCTCGCCAAACGCGTGTGGAAGGTGGTGGATGAGCTTGGCTACTATCCCAACATTCAGGCGCGCGCGCTGGTGTCGGGGCGGAGCCGCATTTTTGGGCTGATCGTATCCGAGATTATCAATCCGTTTTTTCCGGAGATTGTGCAGGTGTTTGAGACCATCGCGGTGCAGCACGACTATGAGATTTTGTTGACCTCGACGGTGCACGATCCGCTTCGGATGGAAGCATCGGTGCGGCGGATGCTGGAGCGGCGCGTGGATGGCGTCGCGGTCATGACCTTCGGCATGGAAGAACTTCTGCTCGAGGATTTGAAGGTGCGCAATGTTCCTCTGGTCTTCGTGGACGTTGGTCCGGACCGGCCGAGAGTGAGCAACATTCGGATCGACTACCTGCACGGAATCCGGCAGGCAGTGCAGCACCTGGCGGCGTTGCGACATCAGCGGATTGCGTTCATTACAGGTCCGCTCAATCTCAAGTCCGCAGCTGCGCGGCGCAACGCTTTCGTTGAATCGATGAAGGAGATCGGATTGGCGGTGGCTCCCCAACTTATTGTTGAAGGAGATCATTCGCTGGAAGGAGGGCGGAAAGCGATGGCCGCTCTGCTGAAAGGGCAAGCGCGGCCGACCGCGATTGTGTGCTCGAACGATATGACCGCGATCGGCGTCATGCGGCAGAGCTACGAAGAGAAGATTTCGATTCCGCGGGATTTGTCGGTGATCGGTTTCGACGACATACGGCTGGCGCAGTTTATTCTGCCGCCACTCACCACGGTGCAAATGTCGCAGTCGGAGCTGGCCAGACTGGCATTCCATGCTCTGCTGTCGGAGGTGCAGCGCAGAACTCCGGCGCCGCATGGGACGGAGTACACGCTTGAGACGAAGTTGATCCTGCGCGAATCGACGGCGATGGCTGCAGCTTAGGAACGTGAAAAAGGGAATCATCAGGAATTCTGAGATGCTATTGAAGATTCCCGTTGGCGAGGGATTGGTTCCGCTCGACGATTACTACCTGTGGTGCGATCACCGGGCCAAGCAGGAAGCTGCGCTGATCACGGAGCTGGCGCGGATAGCGAAGCTGCAGGCGATTGAGTGGTGCGGCGGTGACGTTCTCGCCGGAGGGCGATCAACAGAAAACTTACGACGAACTGTACTCTCTGTACCGACGGATCTATTTCTCCTTCGGGAAGCTGGGTGCGCCGGCTGATTTTTCAGATGTCCTGCCGAAATCGATTCAGATTGCCCGACCGACGCTGAAGCAGTAAGGCGACTTCGCACGGTCGAATCCACAGGGGCCGAATCTTATGAGCAGAGGCTGTCTCCGATTCATTTTTTCCTTATCCGTGGCAACGGCGGTTGCGGGCTTTGCACAGACCAACCGTGTCTTCGCGCCCGACGAAATGGATACTGTTCTTTATGGCGCCGCCTACTATACCGAGTACATGCCTTACGAGCGTCTGGAGCAGGACGTCCAGCTCATGCAGAAGGCTGGCCTCAGCGTCGCACGACTGGGCGAGTCGAGTTGGGGCCTGTGGGAACCGGAAGATGGGCGCTTCGAATATGCATGGATGGATCGCGTCATTGATCGCATGCACCAGGCGGGCATCAAAGTCATTTTGGGTACGCCCACCTACTCCGTCCCCGCCTGGATGTACAAGGAACATCCGGAAATCTTCATTACGCGCTTCGGAGGGCAGACGATCACCTTTGGATATCGTCAGAACACAGACCTGATGAATCCGACTTATCGTTTTTACTGCGAGCGGGTGATCCGCGAACTACTAGAGCACTACAGGAATAATCCAGCCGTGATCGGCTGGCAGATTGACAATGAAACTTCCTCGGGGGCGGCGGCGAATCCCGACGTGCAGGCGGGATTCGTGAGCTATTTGCGGAAGAAGTTCGGCACTGTCGATGAATTAAACAAGGTTTGGCTGCTCAACTACTGGGGCCAGCGGCTCAATGACTGGACCGAAATTCCTCCGCAGGAAGGGATCATCAATCCGGGGTGGAAGCTGGAATGGCAACGTTACCAGCAGTGGATGACAACCGACTTCCTGGCGTGGCAGTCGGGCATTGTGAATCAATACAAGCGGCCCGATCAATTCATTACCCACGATCTTGCCGGTCCCCCGCGCTCCGAGGTCAACGAGCGCGACATTGCCGACAGCATGGACGTGATGGCGGTAAATCCATATCACGATACGCAAGACTCATTCGACGGGCTGGGGTCGTCGATGGCGGGCGACTACACCCGCTCACTCAAGAGAACGAATTATCTGGTAACGGAAACTAACGCGCAGACAATCGGTTGGGATTCGAAAGATCAGTTTCCGCCCTACGACGGGCAGTTGCGGCTCGACGTGTACACCCATTGTTCCACCGGCGCAAACATGGTCGAGTACTGGCATTGGCACTCGATTCACAACGGGCAGGAGACCTACTGGAAGGGCGTTCTGTCGCACGATTTGGAGGAGAACCGGGCCTATGAAGAGGTAAGCCGAACCGCGCACGAGTTGCAGCGTATTGGGCCGGAGATCGTTGGCCTTGCGCGCTCCAATCAGGTCGCAATTCTTTACAGCGATGATTCGTATTACGGTATCGAGTTCATGAAGTTCAGCGACAAGGTTAACTATCGCACCATCATGAACCAAATGTATGAAGTTCTCTATCGCAACAATGTGGGCGTGGATTTCATTTTTCCCTCGAGCACGAATCTGTCCGACTATAAGCTCATTGTGGTGCCTCCGCTGTATGTGGCGAGCGATGCGCTGTTGAACCGGCTGGTGGAGTATGTCCGTGGCGGTGGCCATCTGGTGATGGCACTCAAGAGCGGATTCACCAACGAGTATGACTCGGTGCGTTGGAGCATGGCCCCGGGGCCGCTGCGCAAAGCCGCAGGGTTCCGCTATCAGGAGTTTTCTTCGCTCGCACACCCGCTTGCCCTCAAGTACGATCCGCTCAAAGCAGGCGCAGACAACAAAGTATCGGAGTGGGCGGAAATGCTGATCCTGGAAGGCGCTCAGGCGCTGGCGTACTATGACCACCCGTTCTTTGGGAAGTATCCAGCCATCACGCGCAATCGCTTTGGCAACGGAACACTGACGTACGAAGGCACGGTACTCTCAGACACATTACAGGCGAGGGTGTTGCTCGACGAGGTTCAGATCGCAGGCCTTGCCGGGCCAGATCAGGAACTGCCAGCGCCCATACATGTCAAACACGGTACAAACCGCAAAGGCCGTCTCATCCACTATTACATGAACTATTCGAGCACTCAGCAGATTGTCCGGTATCCGTACAAGCACGGTGAGGATCTTTTGACGAGCACAGCGGTAACACCAGCCCAGTCCCTGACTCTCAAGCCGTGGGATCTCGTAATTATCGAAGAGCAGTAGTGCGCGCTTCTTATCAGCGACGGAGTTCCAGTTGTCGCCTGCGGGGGGACTTTGAACGGAAGATGTGGCCACAAACGGGTGTCGATGCTCGGCGTTTTGCTGCTGGTATGTTTTCTGGCGCGAGTATGGGCTGATCCGGTTCTTCCTCACCTGATCACCGATCACGCGGTGTTTCAGCGGGATCTACCGATTCACGTGTGGGGGAAAGCCGATCCTGCGGAAGCGATTACGGTCACTCTTGCGACAAGTACAGCCCGAACGAAAACCGATCGCGCGGGGCGCTGGAGCGTGGTTTTGCCTGGCATGCCCGCTGGAGG
>Ga0187819_10000755_pt1 | contig 16285 bp, 11 predicted proteins | sample NC_wetland_sal_i_15_FD_132411 | JGI IMG/M metagenome (GOLD analysis project Ga0187819, IMG submission 132411) | Wetland sediment microbial communities from Neuse River Estuary, North Carolina, USA - SO4_4 | ecosystem: Environmental > Aquatic > Freshwater > Wetlands > Sediment | place: USA...
CAGCGGGAGGGGTTTGGTTTCCCTCGGCGAGGGCGGCGCGGTCCTGACGGAGAGCCGGACATGAACTCTCAAGAACTGTTTCGGGCCGGGCACTTGGCGGAAGCTCTCAAGGCTCTGAGCGCCGAAGTGCGAGACAACCCGACTGACGCGCGTCGCCGAACTTTTCTTTTCGAGCTTTTGTGCTTTGCGGGCGAGTACGACCGGGCGGACAAGCAACTCGAGGTGCTCGGCCAGGCCGGACCGAACAGTGAAATGGGCGTAGTTCTCTACCGTAGCGCGCTGTTCGCCGAACGGCAACGGCAAGACTTGTTTTCGCGTGGTGAATATCCGAATCAGTCTGGCGCGACTGAGACAGACCGCACTGGCTCCCTTAACGGCAAGCCTTTTACCTCTTTTTCTGACGCAGATCCGAGAATCGGGGCCAGGCTCGAGCTGTTCGCAGCCGGCAATTACTTGCTGCTTCCCTTAGCGCACGTCGCCTCCATTCAAATTCCACCCCCCAAGCGGTTGCGCGATCTGTTGTGGACCCCGGCTGCGGTGCGGACCACTCCGGCGTTCAAGGGAACCGAACTCGGTGAGGTCCTGATTCCTGTCCTTTCGCCTTTCTCCTGGAAGCACCCGGACGACACGGTGCGTCTGGGACGCTCCACCGTGTGGGAACAACTCGAGAACTACGACGATGAGGTTCCCGTGGGCCAGAAAATGTGGCTGGTGGACGACGAGGAAATCCCGCTCCTCGAACTGCGCGCCCTGGAGTTTAATGCGGCCCCCGTGGCCGTGTGACGAGCCATGACCTTACCTGACGATCTGTTGAATCCCATCGAAGGGCCCAACCCCAGCGGGGTCAGCCTGCGTTACGATCCCGTCTACGACAAGATTAAGGAAGCCCGGCGTGAAGAAGATCAGCCGCCACCGGGAATGTCGGAAGAGGACCGGAAGGTAGCCGACAACCCGCTGGTGATCAAACTCACCACCGAGGCCCTCGCCAACAAGACGAAAGATCTGCAACTCGCGGCCTGGCTGACCGAGGCATTACTCAAGCAAAGAGGTTTTGCCGGTTTGAAGGACGGCCTTTTGGTTTGCTCTGGCTTCCTAGAGAAATTCTGGGACACAGTCTATCCCGAGCCTGAAGATGGCGACCCGCAACCGCGATCGGCTCCGCTCGGATTTGTCGGGACGAAGCTGGATCTTCCCCTGAAGCTTGCTCCGGTCGTCGAGAAGGCCGCCTACGGGACCGTGGATTACCAGCAGTCCCGCGAAACCGGCTACGAGGACCAGGCCAAGACCGACGAGGCTAAGAGAAGACGAGCGCAATCTATCAAGGAAGGCAAGCTGGCGCCTGAAGTCTTTGACAAAGCCTTCGAAGAAACTCCCAAGAAATTCTACGCGCAGGCGGAGAAGGATCTCGACTCCTGTCTGCAAACACTCGTCCAACTGAGTAAGTTTTGTGACGAGAAGCTAGGCAGCGAAGGACCGTCGTTTGGTCCTCTGAAATCAGGCCTGGAAGCAACCCGTCACGCGATTCACGGATTTCTGCAAAAAAAGCGCGAGAAGGAACCGGACCCGGTGGAAGTGGTCCCGGCTGCGCCTGGAGGCGAGGCTGGGGCTGCGGCTGGCGCTCCGGGTGAATCTGCGACGATGGGGCCGGTGCGCACCGGGGTGCTGATTTCGGTGGAGACGTCCTCCGAACCTCCCGACCGTCTGGACGCTATCCGTAAGATCGCGGAGGCGGCGGCGTTTTTGCGGCGGCGCGAGCCCAAGAGTCCAGCCTCTTATTTGATGTTGCGCGGGTTGCGTTGGGGTGAACTGCGCGCTGCGATCGACTGCTCCGACCCCACTCTGTTCGAAGCCCCGCCCACCGAACTCCGCAGGCATTTGAAACGCCTCTCGCTCGATAAGAAGTGGGACGAGTTGCTGGAGGCTGCAGAAAGCGCGATGGCGCTGCCTTGCAGCCGGGCCTGGCTGGATCTGCAGCGCTTCGAAATCGAGGCCTGCGATGCCCTGGGCAGCGGCTATGAGGCAATCGCTCGTGCCATTCGCTCGGAGCTGAAGGCCTTGGTGACCGACATTCCGCAACTGCTGGACGCCACGCTCATGGATGATACTCCGGCGGCGAACGCTGAGACGCGTGCCTGGCTGAAGACACTCAGCCAGGGACCTCCGCCTCAGGCTCCTGCTGCTGACGTGCCCGCCACCACTCCTCCGGTAAGCGCCAACGGCGGATTTGCTTCGCGCTGGCCGGGACAGCCCACGGATGCCTACGTGGCCGCGCTGCAGGCCTTGCGCGAAGGACAGGAGCGAAAGGCTTTCGAAATCCTGCAGCAGGACATCGCGCGGCAACGCTCCGGGCGGGAGCGCTTCCGCCGCAAGATGCAATTGGTGGAGATGTGCGCGTCCACCAGCAAGCAGAACATTGCGCAACCGATTCTCGATGATCTTGCCGCGACCATTGAAAACCACAAGCTTGACGACTGGGAAGACCCGGGATTGGTTGCCGGTGCGCTGGCCACCATCATGAAGCTGAGCCAGAAGATCCAGGCAGACAACGCTCAGCGACAGAGACTCTTCGAGCGCATCTGCCGGCTCGACCCGGCGCAGGCCCTCGGGGACGGGAAATAAACCATGCCCAGACGCGAAGCCAGCGGCCCCGTCACGCTCTCCGTGCTGGACCGGCTGATCGATAACGACCCGAAGAACAACAGCGAGGTGCCGCTAACCCGTCCGCAGTCCCTGCGCGAGCTCAGAGCAGGGCTCAAGCGCGATCTGGAATGGCTGCTCAACACCCGCCGCACCATCGAACCGGCTCCCGACTCCGCGCGCGAGACCGTGCGCTCGGTTTATCACTACGGGTTTGCGGATATTTCCAGCAAGTCGGTCCTCTCCAGCAGAGACCATAACGATCTGATACGGGAGATGGAGGCCGCCATCGCAATTTTTGAACCCCGGCTGAAGCGCGCCAAGGTGAGAATGGAGCTAATGGAGGGCAGCTTGCGAACTATCCAATTTGTGATTGAAGGATTGCTTTGCATGGATCCAGCACCGGAACCAGTCCGTTTCGATACCGTGCTCGAACTCGGCAAAGGCGAGTACGAGGTCAAGGGAGGAGACGGTGCGCGATGAGCTGAGAAACTACTACGAGAGCGAACTCACCTTCCTGCGCCAGATGGGCGCCGAGTTCGCTGAGAAGCATCCCAAGATCGCCTCCCGGCTGCAACTGGAGCCGGACCGTTGCGAAGACCCCCACGCCGAGAGGATGCTCGAGTCCTTTGCGCTGCTGGCGGCGCGCGTGCACTTGCGCATTGACGACGATTTCCCCCAGATTACCGAGTCTTTGCTCAACATCCTCTACCCTCACTACCTGCGGCCGATACCCTCCATGTCCATTGCCGAGTTCAACACAGACCCGGAGCGCGGTAAGCTGACCAGCAACCTGCGGATTCCGAAAGGGACGGTGCTCTATTCCAAACCGGTCGAAGGAGTTCCGTGCAAGTTCCGGACATGCTACGACGCCAACCTGTGGCCGGTGAAGATAACCCAGGTGCGGTGGCTTCAGCCGGACCGGCTCAGTCCAGCGATACGCTCATCCGAAGCTGCGGTCTTGCGGGTGGAGCTCGAGTGCTTTCCGGATGTCAGCTTCGATAAGCTTGACCTTGAAACCCTTGCCTTCTATCTGAACGGCGAAAGCGCGGTGGTCCATGCCCTTTACGAACTGCTGTGTAGAAACTGCACTCGCATCGTGGTGCGCGACCCGCTGAACCCCAAGACGCCCGGTCGGGAACTGGCGGTACGAAATCTGCGTCCCATGGGCTTCGCAGAAGACGAGGATGTCCTGCCCTATCCCCGGCGGTCGTTTGTAGGATACCGGCTGCTGCAAGAATACTTCGCTTTTCCCGAAAAGTTTTTCTTCCTGGCTCTGGACGGGCTATCCGAGTTGCGCAAGGCTGGTCTCAAGTCCAAGGCTGAGATCCTGTTTTTGATCTCACCCTTCGAGCACGTTGGCCGCCATCATCGTCTGGAAGTCGCGGTGGATGCAAAAACCCTACGCCTGGGATGCACGCCCATTATCAACTTGTTTGCCCAGACGGCGGAGCCGGTCCTGGTCGACCAAACCCGCTACCAGTACCCGATCGTGCCCGACGCGCGCCGCCGCCAGACGATGGAGGTCTACTCCGTGGATGAGGTTGTGTGTACCGACCCGGAGACTCATCAGACGATTACCTACCAGCCGCTGTACTCCCAGCGGCACGCCGTGCAAGAGTCGAGCCCTGCCTACTGGTATTCCACCCGGGCGCCTTCTACCCGCAAAGGAGACGAGGGAACGGATGTTTTTCTCTCGCTGGTTGACATCTCAGCTCGCCCCCTGGAACTCGAGTACGATACGATCACGGTGCGCTGTACCTGCACCAATCGTGACTTGGTCACGCGTCTGCCTTTCGGCAGCGAAAGCGGTGATTTCGAAATGGCCGGTGCCGCTGCGATCAAGCGAATCGTCGCGCTGCACAAGCCCAGCCGCACCCTGCGTCCTCCTTTGGGCGGCAAGACTCTCTGGAGTCTCATCTCGCACTTGTCGCTTAACTATCTGTCTCTGGTCGACGAGGGCAAGGAGGCCCTGCAGAAAATTCTGGAGCTCTATGATTTTTCCGAATCGCCCGATGTGAAAAAGCAAATTAGCGGTATCAGCACCGTGGACGGCCGACGCCATTTTAGCCGGGTGATTTCTGAAAACGGCATCAGCTTTGCGCGTGGCACGCGGGTGGACATCGAATTCGATGAGGAGCAGTTCAGTGGCAGCGGCGTCTACCTGTTTGCCAGTGTGCTGGAAAGATTCTTTGGCCTTTACGTTTCCATGAACAGTTTCAGTCAGCTGGTGGCGCGTAGCCGCCAGCGAAAGGAGCCTTTGGGACAGTGGCCGCCGAGAGCCGGACAATCCATCCTGATTTAGCTGCTTCCCCGGTGGGAGAGAAGCTTCGCCAGGAGCCATTCCGCTTCGAGTTTTTCCAGGCAGTGCGTCTGCTCGAGCAGCTTCGGCCCGGCCGAACGCCGGTCGGCAAGTTTGAGCAGCCCGCCGAGGAGGTAGCGCATTTCTGCGCTCACCCCTCCCTGGCATTCCCCGCCAGCCAGATCCAGGCGCTGGACTGGCCCGAGAATAGGCCAGCGCGAATGACCGTGAATTTCATGGGACTCACCGGCGCCGAGGGTACGCTGCCGAATCCTTACACGTCGCTCATCATCGAGCGGTTGCGGTCCTCCGACACATCGCTTCGGGATTTTCTCGACATCTTCAACCACCGCATGATTTCCCTCTTCTACCGGGCTTGGTGAAAGTACCGCTTTGATGTGGCCTACGAGCGAGGTAAGCGCACCCGCTTTTCCCTCCACCTTCTTGGCTTGGTGGGATTGGGCACGGACGGCCTGCAGGATCGCCAGGCCATCCCGGATGACGCTCTCATCTATTATTCCGGCTTGCTGGCGCAGCGTCCGCGCTCAGCCCAGGCGTTGCGCCAGATTCTCGCCGATTACTTCGATGTTCCCGTCGAGATCGAGCAGTTTTCCGGAGCCTGGTATCATCTGGAACCCGATACGCAGTGCTGCCTTTCCGAGGGCACAAACGACAGCGAAGAGCTGGGTTTCGGAGCTGTGGTCGGCGACGCCGTCTGGAACCAGCAATCCCGTGTGCGCATTGTCCTGGGGCCGCTCAGTTTGGCGAGATATTCGGATTTTCTTCCCGATGGCTCGTGCTGGGATTCCTTACGGGCTTGGGTGCGTTTCTTTTCCAACGATGAGTGGGATTTTGAAGTGAAGCTGGTTCTCGAGCGTGAGCAGGTCCCGGTCTGCGAACTGGGAGCGGAGGAGGCGTCTATGCCGCAGCTGGGCTGGGTTTCATGGCTGAAGTCCGCGCCCCTGGGACGGGATCCAGACGATACGGTGCTCGCCTTGGATGTGGCGGAAGGGAAACGAACATGAACCTGAAAGCTTTGATCGGCAAACTCAACGACTCTACCCGGGGCGCGCTGGAAGCCGCGGCCGGACTATGCCTGTCACGAACCCATTACGACATCGAAGTCGAACACTATCTGACCAAGCTGCTCGACTCCGCCGACAACGACGTGGCGGCGATTTTCAAACATTTCGAGGTGGACGTCTCCAGATTTTCGGGTGAGCTTGCCCGAGCACTCGACCGCTTGAAATCGGGGAACGCGCGCACCCCCGCACTGAGCCCGACGCTCATCAAAATGCTGACCGAAGCCTGGACGCTGGGCTCCATCGACTACGGAGCGGGCCAAGTCCGCACCGGCTTCACCATCCTCGCTCTGGCGACCAATGACGAACTGGTGCGGCTCATGCGCGACATCAGCCGCGAGTTTCAGAAGGTTCAGGCCGAGGCATTCCGCAAGGACTTCGCTGCGATTGTGGCCAACTCCAGCGAAGAAGCCCAGGCCGCTGTGAGCTCGGCAGCCGGGCCGGGTACGCCCTCGGCCGGACCTCGAGCTGGAGGCAAAACTCCCAACCTCGACCAGTTCACTGTCAACCTCACCGAGAAGGCTAAGACGGGGAAGGTCGATCCCGTACTGGGCCGCGACTTCGAAATTCGCCAGATCATCGACATTCTGATGCGACGCCGGCAGAACAACCCAATCCTGACCGGCGAAGCCGGCGTGGGGAAGACTGCTGTGGTGGAAGGTTTTGCCTTGCGCGTAGCCCAGGGTGACGTACCTCCGCCGCTTCGCAACGTGATCGTGCGAACCCTGGATCTCGCCCTGCTGCAAGCCGGAGCGGGGATCAAGGGCGAATTCGAAAACCGTTTGAAGGGTTTGATCGAGGAAGTCAAGTCCTCGCCCATACCCATCATCCTGTTCATCGACGAGGCTCACACCATGATCGGCGCCGGTGGACAGGCGGGTCAGGGCGACGCGGCGAATCTGCTGAAGCCAGCTTTGGCGCGTGGAGAATTGCGAACTATCGCCGCAACCACCTGGTCGGAGTATAAGAAATATTTCGAAAAGGATCCGGCGCTGGCCCGACGTTTCCAGGTGGTCAAGGTGGAAGAGCCCATCGAGATCCAGTGCCTGACCATGCTGCGCGGTATTATTCCCTCCCTCGAGAAACATCACAAGGTTCGAATTCTCGATGACGGGTTGACCGCGGCCGTACATCTGTCGCACCGCTATCTCGCGGGACGCCAGCTTCCGGACAAGGCAGTGAGCGTATTGGATACTGCCTGCGCACGCCTGGCTCTGGGACAGAGCGCCACTCCTCCCGCCATTGAAGACTGTGTCCGGCAAATCGACGACCTGGCCGTCCAGCAGCGCATTCTGGAACGCGAGAGCGCCGTCGGTACCGACCATCGCGAAAGGCTCGAAGAGATTGCCCAAAAGAAGGGGGAAACCGAGACTCGCTTATCCGGCTTGCGCACGCGCTTCGATAAGGAACGGGAACTGGTCATGCGGATTCGCGATCTGCGCACCCAGATCGAGGGCGCCGTGAACCCGCAGGGCACGCCCGTCGCTTCGAGTGGCAATGGCTCGGGCTCGGGCGGTGCAGTTGCGGCACCCAGCGCCGCTGGTGATAGCCAGAGTGCGAGCGCTCCCGCCGCGGTGGCCGTAGCCGAACCTCCCAAACCGGTTGATCTCGGCGCGGCTCGCGCCGAACTCGCCAAGACTGAAGCCGAACTCACGGCCTTGCAAGGCGAGACGCCCATGATTCGCGTCGCCGTCGACGCCCAGATCATCGGGGAGGTCATCTCTGGCTGGACGGGAATTCCTGCGGGGAAAATGATGAAGGACGAGATTTCGACCGTTCTTTCCCTGCCCTTATTTCTCGGCCAGAGGATTATCGGGCAGATGCACGCGTTGGAGACCATCAGCCAGCGCATCTCCACGGCGCGCGCCCGTCTCGATGATCCCAACAAGCCGATCGGCGTCTTCATGCTGGTCGGTCCCAGCGGCGTCGGCAAGACCGAAACCGCGCTCGCGCTCTCCGATCTTCTCTACGGCGGAGAACGCAACCTGATCACCATTAACATGTCGGAATTTCAGGAAGCCCACACCGTATCCACTTTGAAAGGGTCCCCCCCCGGTTATGTTGGCTACGGTGAGGGCGGCGTACTGACGGAAGCGGTGCGGCGCCGGCCCTATTCTGTGGTCTTGCTCGATGAAGTCGAGAAAGCTCATCCCGACGTTCTGGAGCTCTTCTTTCAGGTATTCGACAAGGGACAAATGGAAGACGGGGAGGGCCGCGAGATCGACTTCAAGAACACAATTATCATTCTCACTACCAACGCGGGCACCGATACCATAGCGAAACTGTGCGCCGATCCCGAGACCATGCCCAGCCCGGAGGGTCTGGTGAAGGCGCTCAAGCCCGAGCTGAATAAAATCTTCAAGCCCGCTTTCCTCGGCCGGATGGTCATCATCGCCTACCTGCCGATTCGCGACGAGAATATGAAGAAGATCATCAACCTGAAGCTGGCCAAGATTCAGCGGCGCATTCAGGAGAATCACAAGATCCACCTGACCTACGACAATGCGGTCGTCGACGAAGTAGCGAAGCGCTGCACCGAGGTGGAAAGTGGCGCCCGCAACGTAGACAACATCCTGACCAACACGTTGCTGCCCGAGATTTCGCGGCAGTTGCTGGGTCGCATGGCGGAGGGTCAAGCAATGGAACGAATCGAAGTCGGCATCGGCGACGATGGAGGATTCGTTTATCGGTAGGAAGGTAAGGAGAGGAATCGCTTCGTGGCATCGTCATCGAACAATCCGGACATCTCGTACACCCAAGAGAATCGGTTACTGTCGATCGACACGCCGCTCGGTAAAGACGTGCTCCTTTTGCAGGAACTCTCCGGGCACGAGGCGATTTCGCGCCTATTCAGCTACGAACTGGACCTGCTGGCCTACGATAACGATTCCATCTCCTTTGAGGATATTGTCGGACAGAACGTCACCATCACCATCCAGCTCCCTGACGGCCAACCTCGCTATATCAACGGTTACGTCAGCCGTTTTACCCAGGGCGCCACGGATGAGCGCCTGTTCACCCACTATCATGCCCAAGTGGTGCCGTGGCTCTGGTTCCTCACCCACCAGGCCGATTGCCGTATCTTCCAGAATATGAAACCGCCGGACATCATCAGCCAGGTGCTCAACCTGTCCAGCGTCAACGACTTCCGCACCAGCCTGCAGGGGGACTATCCGACGCTCGAGTATTGCGTGCAGTATCGGGAAACGTCCTTTAATTTCGTCTCCCGGCTGATGGAGGAGTACGGCATCTTCTACTATTTCGACCATTCGAGCGAAGGCGAGCACACCATGGTGCTGATGGACCAATCCAGTGGACTTCCTGATTGTCCGGGTTCTCCGATCAGCTACGAAACCAAAGTCGGCGGCTTAGGTGATCCTGAGGTCATCACTGCCTGGCATCTACAGCAGGAATTGCGAACCGGTAAATACACCGTTACGGACTACAACTTCACCACTCCTTCCACTAGCTTGCTGGCCAATATGCAGACCGTCGTTGAACTACCCGCGAGTCAGGACCTGGAGCTTTTCGACTATCCGGGCATTCATACCACGAAGGACGAGGGCGACGCGGTCGCCAAGCTTCGCATGCAGGAGGAAGAAGCCAGCCACCTGGTGACGACCGGCTCAAGCAACTGTCGCGGGTTTATGTCTGGTTATTCGTTCGAGCTTCAGAACCACTACCGTGATGACCAGAACACGAATTACGTCCTCACCGAGGTACAGCATTTCGCCTCGGCCGGTGATACCTACACGGCCGCAACAGAAGGCACGGAGAGCTACTCAAACCATTTTACTTGTATCCCGGCGTCGATCGCTTACCGGCCCGCCCGCGTGACTCCAAAGCCCTTTGTCCAGGGACCGCAGACTGCCCTGGTAGTCGGCAAGGAGGGGGAAGAAATTTGGGTCGACAAGTACGGGCGGGTGATCGTGCAATTCTACTGGGACCGCCAGGGGCAAGGGAACGAGAACAGCTCTTGCTGGATTCGGACTTCTCAGCCCTGGGCGGGCGGCAACTGGGGCGCCATGTGGATCCCGCGCATCGGGCAAGAGGTGATCGTAAGCTTTCTGGAAGGCGACCCCGACCGCCCCATCATTACTGGACGTGTCTACAACGCTGACGAAATGCCACCCTACACCCTGCCCGATGAGCAGACCAAGAGCACATTCAAGTCGTACTCCTCCAAGGGTGGCGGGGGATTTAACGAAATTCGCTTTGAAGACAAGAAAGGCAGCGAGCAGGTCTTCATTCACGGCGAAAAAGATCTGGACGTGCGCATCAAGAACGACCGCCGCGAGTGGATTGGCCAGGATCGGCACTTGATTGTCACCCGTGATAAGGTCGAGGAGGTCGATCGCGACCGCCACGAAACATTAAAGCGCGATCTGATCACACAAATTCAGCGCGACCATCACCTCACGGTGCAAGGCAAGCAGGCGATTTCGATCACCGGATCGCATTCGTTTGCCGTGACAGGAGCGGTCGCCGAGCAGTTCAGCGCCGATTATTCCAAACAAGTCACTGGCAGCTGTTACATCAAGGGAATGAACGTTGTCGTGGAAGGCATGGTCGGATTGACCATTAAGGTGGGCGGCAGTTTTGTCACTCTCAACGCCGCTGGAGTGCAAATCTCTGGACCGATGGTCATGATCAACAGTGGGGGCTCGGCACTCTCCGGGAACGCAGGATCGCTAGTGTCTCCGATCAGTCCCATAGCCGCCCTGATTGCGGATAACGCTGATCCCGGCAGCGCCGCCCCCAGTTACAAGTCGCAGCCCCCGCCCTCTGAGAACCCGACTCACAATCCTCAGTCTGACAAGAATAAAGATAAGACGCACTGGATCGAAGTTGAGCTCGTCGATGACGCTGGCCAGCCGGTCACCGGCCAGACGTTTGAGATCAAGCTGCCGGATGGAACTTACTACACTGGGACCACAGACGAAAAAGGCAAAGGGAAAGTGACCAAGATCGATCCCGGTTCATGCGATATTTCTTTCCCAGATCTGGATCAGGACGCCTGGGATTCAGCTTAGATCGCACTCGAACAGCTAGGAGCTGTGCCATGCCAATGCACCAAGTAGGAATGGGAGAAAGCATTCCCAGTATCGCGGCCGACAACGGTTTCTTCTGGGAGACGATCTGGAATCACGGACAGAACGCGGGGCTGAAAGCCAAGCGCAAGGACCCAAACCAGCTCATGCCCGGAGATCAGGTCTTCATTCCGGATTTGACCAAGAAAACGGAATCACGCGGCACCGATGCTTCTCACAAGTTTAAATTGAAGGGAACTCCCATCAAGCTCAAGATGCAGCTGAACATGCTGGATCAGCCGCGTGCCAACGAACCGTACGTCTTGAAGATCGATGACCAGCTCACCAAGGGAACCCTCGACGGCCAGGGAAAACTTGAAGCGACTATCCCTCCGAATGCGCGTGGAGGCCAGTTGCTCTTAAATGGCGGCAAGGAAGTCATTCCCGTCCGGCTGGGCGATCTGAATCCCGTGGATGATCCATCCGGCGCCAAGCAGCGCCTCAACAACCTGGGATTTCCATGTGGCGGCGAGGATAGCGCGGTGACGGACCAGATGAAAAGCGCCCTTAAGCAGTTTCAGGATAAATTCAAGCTGCCCACTACTGGGGAACTGGACGCCGCAACCAAGTCGAAGCTTCAGGAATTGCATCCGTAAGCGATAGCAGGGAGCGTTTTATGGGTTTACTCGACAGCGCCGGAAGCGCCCTTAACGCCGCCAGTTCTCTATTGGGCGGTCCGCAGGCTGCTCCCGCGCAACAGCAGAACGCGACTCCGAAATATTTTCGCGACGTGAGTCTAGGAGACCTGCCTCCGGATGCGGGGGGAGCAGTTGCTCCTCAGGATACAGCCAGCTTCAATAAAGGCGCCCCCACCGAGTTCATTCACTTTGACTGGGTCCATCCCGACGATTCCACGTTTTTCGATGGCAATGTGCCACAGGATACGACCGACTTGAATTTGACCGCTCCCAGCAAACACGCGGTTATGTTTCGCGCCGCGCTGGAGAGAGAGGCCATTCTGCTCTGGGGATTCGCCGACTCCTGTATGACGGTGTTGAAGCAGAAAGAAGACAGCGCCGGAGCGGTCGGTCAATTGGCGAGCGTGGTCAGCAGCCTTCTGGGTTCGAGCAGCGGTGGATCTTCGGGTCCGAAATCCTCAGACCTCAATCAATTTACTGCCGCCGCGCTGGCCGCGGGCAGTCAGATCAATATTGCTGCCCCCACCTACACCATCACCCACAAAACGGGAATGGACTTGACCCAGGCCCGCGCCAACTACCGTGGCTTTCTGGGCACCCTGGCCAAGCCTCCGTCAGGAGGCCAGTCCAGTTCCATCGCCTCAGCTCTCGGGAGCGCAGGCAGCGCCCTGTCAGGCGTCGCCAGCGCAGTGGGCGGTGTGCTTCCGGGCGTCGGAGACATCTTCAGCGTAATTCAGGGAATTGTCTTCAAGGCGTTCGATATTTACGTCGGAATGTTCGTGAAGGTGGCGCTCGCGCAAGAACGATCCATTGAAGTCGCCTGCCACGCTATGACGGTGAACGCCATACAGAATAACTACAGCCCCATTTATGCCCCGTGGTTTCCCAAGCCAACGGGTGCGAGCAGTTCCTCGAATGGCGGGGGCGGAGGGAGCGACCCAATCAGCAAGGCGGTGCAGGGCGTCCAACAGGACGTGAGCAACGCCCAAAAGGCCGTCAAAGATTTTCTGGACGGGCCCGACGGGTCCGCTGCGCCGGGAGCTCCGTTCCTGGCCCAAGCTTTCTCTTTAGCTCCGCCGCCGGGAACCCCCAAGGACCAGCCGCCGCCCTTGCCTTCGACGATTACGGACATTGTGATCAGCGGCTTCCGGCAGGCATTAGACCCTTCCACCCCCGACGGTAAGACTCTGCCGTCGTTCCTGCAGAGCCTGATGACCCAAATTTGCCAGTTCGATCTCGATTTCCTGCAAGCGATCTATGGAAAGCTCCTGGTGTCGGATCCCAACACCCCGATTGACAAAAACGCGCTCTACAAGGCCGCCAGCCAGCGACTGGTGCAGCGCCTGGTGGATCTGCTTGTGTCCAAGGTGCAATTCCTGCAAAGCGTTCTGGCAGCTTCAGCATCCGTCGGTGGCCAGTCCATAAGCCCGGGTCAATTCCTCGGCCGGGGAGAGGATGCGCTGAACGACCAGGTATCCAAAGCTATTGATCCAATCATCGCCCAGGCGATGAGTGACCTGGGCGATCAACTGGAAGGATCCAGAAAGACCGCGGCAGCGCAGAAGTGCATGACCATGGAGGTGTATCTGGGACGCCTGCCGTGGCTGGAGGTGCTGCTGTTCCGCGACACCTTCTTTCCCGTCTGGGATTTGCTGGTAAAACTCGTCTTCGGAAAGTTGGGCGGGCCCATCAGCAGCCTGATGAACTCTTCATCGGCTTTCTTTAAGAGCGCCAAAGGCGGCATTGACGACGTGCGGCAGGATGTGATGAGAGCCCAGAAGGTAGCCGACCGCGCGGAGAATCAGGGCCTGGATGCCGGCACCTCAGGGCAGAACCTCTCAGGATATAAAGACGACCTGAACAGCGTTCTTGCTCCGGACAGCAGCAGTGGATCGGCGGCTACCGCCTCTTCTCAATTCCCCGTATCGGGACGGCAGACCTCCGGCAACGGCACCAAAATTACGCTGTCCGAGTGGCAAAATGTAAAGGCAAAACATCAATGGGAAACAGCCCAGGCAACCACCTGAGGTCGGAGCACACATTCTCGGTCGAGCACTTCACTTTGGAGGACGAACCATGCCCCCAGCAGCACGCATAACCGATCCCACAACTCATGGCGCGCCACTTTCGCCCGGACCGGGCAGCTCAGATGTGCTGATAGGGAACCTGCCCGCATGGCGCGCACTCATCGACCAACATGCTTGCCCGGCGGTCAGCATTTCGGGCGCCGACGGCGTAGGCATGGTTATGAAGGGCAGCGCCACAGTGTTCATCGACTACATGATGGCCTGCCGCATGGGAGACATCGTGGTTGAAAAGCCGGGCCTTGCCATGGGGCCAATGAACCCGATCATTATGGGAGAGCCAACCGTCATCATCGGCGGATGAATGCGTAAAAAGACTTTAACCACAAATGTACACAAAGGAAAGTGTCTGAAGCGAAGCCCTTCGTGAACCTTCGTGTCCTTTGTAGTTTATGGTTTTCACGGTTGTGAAACTGGCCCACTACCCTCACACGCCACGCAGCCCCTTTGCTTCTGTGCCGCAGACTTGCTATCGTGGCTGTCGTTGAACTCGCTATGAAGCAACTGCAGCCTGTCATCTGGACCAAGGGAACCTTCCTCACCCCGCAGCATCTGCAGGTGCAGGACCGCTTTATTGAGGACACGCTCAATTTCCGCCTGCAGGCGCTCAAATTCTGCGCCTGGGGCTTCAGCGAGCTGACCATCAATCAGGAGTTGCTGCCGGAGGGACAATTCGCGGTCTCGCGTGCTGCCGGCATCTTCCCCGATGGCCTGCTGTTCGACATTCCGGATGCCGACCCGCCGCCTGCATCGAAAGCCTTGGTGGAATTCTTTGAGCCCGGCGCCAAAAGCCTGGACGTATATCTGGCGATCCCCGACTACCGGCAGCGCGGACTGAATGTTTCTTCCGCGCAAGGCAGCGGCACACGTTACCTGTCGGAAGTGAGTTCCTTCCGCGACGAAAATACCGGCGCCAGCGAGAAACCGATTCAAATTGCGCGCAAGAACCTCAAGCTTCTGGCCGAATCGGAAAGCCGTGAAGGCTGTTCAGTGCTGCGCATTGCTAATGTGGAGCGGGCCGACGACGGTACATTTCACTTGAACCCGCGCTATGTTCCGCCGCTGATCGAAACCGGAGCCAGTGAATATCTCATCGGAATTCTGCGCGGATTGATCGAGATTCTTTCCGCCCGCAGCACCCAGCTCTCCGGCGGCCGCCGGCAAAAGAATCAAAGCCTGGCAGATTTTACGGCTGCGGATATTGCCAACTTTTGGCTGCTCTATACGGTCAATTCTTACTTCCCGGTTTTCAGTCATTTGTTTGAGAGCAAGCAGGTTCATCCCGAAGAACTGTACTCCGCCATGACTTCGCTGGCGGGTTCGTTGACAACTTTTTCCCCCAAGCTACGCCCGCGCGATCTGCCCCTGTATGTGCACGAAAACCTGGGACCAATCTTCACCGAGCTGGACGAAAAGCTTCGTTCCCTGCTGGAAACAGTCGTTCCCACCAATTTGATATCTCTGCCGTTGAAGCAGGTGCAGAACTCCATTTACGCGACCGCCATCGAGCAAGACAAGTACCTGGCCAACACCCGGCTTTATCTGGCCGTCAGCGCGGAAACCAGCGAAGAGAATATCATCAAGCGAGTGCCGCAACTGGTGAAGGTTTGCTCGGCGACGCACATCGAACACCTGGTAAAGCAGGCTTTGGCCGGAGTTCAGCTCAAGCATCTGCCCAACCCACCCAGCGTGATCCCGGTCAAATTGAAGTACCAGTATTTCAGCCTCAACCAGTCCGGGGCTGCGTGGGAAGCCGTGACCCGCGCTCGCAACTTCGCGGCCTACGTGCCGGGAGATCTCCCCAATCCCACGCTGGAGTTGCTGATCCTCCTGCCCCAGGAATCCTGATCTCGCCGCTTCAACTCTTGCTACCCATACAAGCAGGACGCAACCGCACAAAGCGTCTCAATTGAGGAACGATTTTACAAGTCTTTGACGATTCTCCTACTACAGGATTGTTAGTATGCGACTTGCGGGCGTTGTTAGCCACGGGCCTCCAGTATGTTCGCATTAGCCTTGTTCGCCGTATCACTCCCATCCGCGCAGTCGGCATCCATGCTTTGTGTTGACGGCGGTGCCGATGGTGCCAGCGCTCAAACCTCGCCAGTGCATGGCCCGGCAGGTGCAACCGCAGTGCTGAGGATTTCTGCCGCCGACGAACATAGCAAGAACTCACACGAGTTTCAGGCCGAGTACGAACTTTTCGTCACCCCCGCCGGCGGTACGCCAGCTTCCGTAAGCCTTCTTCAAAGTGACGACGACTACGATCGAAACTTGGCTGTCCAGTTAGATGGTTTCTCGCAGGATGGCAAACAGATCTTCGGAATTTTGGACGAACGGGGCAAACACTCGTCAAGAATACTCTTCGACTACCAAACGGGTAACGCTAGTGTGCAACTCATTGACCTCAACAAGAATTTCGCCCACGTGGTCGCCCCAAAGTGCGGCACGG
>Ga0187819_10000756_pt1 | contig 16266 bp, 9 predicted proteins | sample NC_wetland_sal_i_15_FD_132411 | JGI IMG/M metagenome (GOLD analysis project Ga0187819, IMG submission 132411) | Wetland sediment microbial communities from Neuse River Estuary, North Carolina, USA - SO4_4 | ecosystem: Environmental > Aquatic > Freshwater > Wetlands > Sediment | place: USA: North...
CGCTCGCTCCACTCTTTGTACTTGGTGTGGACATCTTCGGTCATGAAAAGAATCCAGCGGTAGCCGCCAATCAGCTTGTATTCGGGCTGGTCGGGCTTGGGAGCAAGCAGCGTAAGATTCGCGCTGCCGTCGGGAGGCGCCAGTTCAATCCAGCGTTCCCAGAGTTCTCCAGCCGGAAGGCGACTATCCACGATCAGTTCGAAGCCCAATTGGTCCACGTAGAATCGCAGGCTCCGGTCCAGGTCGCGGACGAAGATCACGATGTCCTGGATGGACAGGTAGGGCTCTTCCCGGCCCGTGCGAAGCACGGTCCGGTTCGCCCACGAGAGAAAGGCGTCGCTGGCCATCGGCGTGATTATAATGGGCCGCCGAGACTCGCTGCGTATAAGTTGAAATTTTCAATGGCGTTCAGCATTTCGAACCGCGTTCTTGCGACTCTTGAGGGTCAGGCGCGGGAAGAGGCTGGAAAGATTCTTGGGGCGGCCCGTAACAGCATCGCCTTTGGCCATGATGCCTCCTTTGACACGGCCCTGAGTTTACGCCTGCCCCGGATTGACTGTTGCGAACGGGCGATTTCACGTTTTGACGTAACGCATGATACGTGAGAATCAGGTTGCCAGAGCGCTGTCGGTGGCTCATTCAGCAGCAAATTCAGTCCAATACAAACCTCCTCCAGCATCATTCTCGAAGCCTTCGACAACGACATAAACGCCGCTTTCAATTCTCGTGATTTTGTATTCGTTCCCCGGCTTTAACGCAACTAGGTTTGTCATGATTAACAAGCCTCTACCCCTATTGGTCGGCCGGTAAACAACGGTATCGCCGACTTTGAATGGGCATGGTTCTTCGCTCATCGTCATGGAATTGGCCTTAGCGGTGACGTTTCCGGGACTGGGACAGGGTGCGATTTCGCCGGCGGTGCGGATCCCCATTACGCCATGTTCAGTTCACTCTCTCCCGCTGCCGCTGGCTGCCCAGACTGACGAACCCTGACCTTCCGTTTGTCCTTTCACCGAATCAGGGCCCAGGGATAGATGCCAGTGTTTATCTTCATGATCATGTAGCTGAAGCCGCCGGGCCCCGGTTTCGGCTGATGCGGCTGGTCGGGCGGAATCAGCAGCCAGTCGCCGGCTTTGACGTCGAACGTCTGGCCGCCGATGATCGGCTGTCCGCGATATTCGCCGGGCACCGGGCCGTCCTTGTCCATCAGGTTCTTCCGGTTCTCGATTTTGCCGCCGACGATCATCTGTCCGGAGCCGCCCGTAAACACGTAGAAGTCATACACGCCCGCGTGCTGCTCGGCATCGTCCCACACGCTGTTGACCTGGGTGAGGCTCAGGACCGGCTGCTCGCGATGCACGCGATACAGCATGAACATGGAGAAGTTTCGGGTCTGCAGTTCGATGGGACCCCCGACAAAGGCCTGGCTGCTGCCACTGCCCGCCTGAGTTGCCAGTTTCGCCGCTCGATTCGCCATCTCAGCGTGCGCCTTCTGAATGTCATCGATGCTCCAGTGCGTGATGGGCGGGGCATCGGGTGCTTGCGCCGGATCGCGCGGCGAATTGAAGCCGAAGGGCATCACTTCCGGCTTGTTGTCCTCGGCGAAGGCCGATGGGACGAAGGAAAGATCGTCCACGTGACCTCTGAGGACGGGTTGCGACGGAGAATTGGTGGTACGGCCGATGACGAATCCGATCATTGCGGCGGCGAGGACAGCGAAAATCAGTGTTTTCTTCATAGCAGAAGCCTCCATCAGAGGAAGAATCCTTTTACTTATTCGCATCGCTCCGGGTAGCCTCAAAGCGAATCTGCTTCAGCAATTCCGGCTGATGAGGCAATTCGGTTTTCCCCGCGGGAAATTTGTTAAAGCTCAAAATGTAGGCCAGAATATCGATCTTCTGCAGTCGCGTGGCGCGCGCGGGATTGTCCTGGGGCATGCTGCGGCGGATCCGTTCGTACAGATCTCCTAGGGGCAATCCGCTCCAATTGTTCAGGAACGCGGGGCCGGAGAGCGCCGGCGCCTCGCCGGCACCCTTGAGCGTGTCGCCATGGCAAGACTGGCAAGTGTCGGCGTAGGCGGACTGGCCGCGTTGAGATTGCTCCGATGTGTAGACGCCATCCCACACCGATCGCGTGTCGGATGGTGTGGATTCCTGGGCCAGGGAGGCAAGAACACCGAACCACAAGAAAGCCGCCACCGACAGGCCGAGTCTGATCTTCATGTTCTTCAGTCGCACGAGATGACGGGATCCGCCACGCAAATCGGACTTCCCGCTAGTCCGAAGGAAGCGTGTACGCGATATATTCGCCAGAGTAGGTTCCGCCACTCACCGCGATCACAATGTATTGCTTGCCATTCAGCATGTACGTCATGGGCGAGCCACTCTCTGGCGCAGGCATGTAAACGGCGCCGACCTCCTTGCCGGTTGCCTTGTCATAGGCCCGCAGCATGGCGCCGCGCGGATGCGAGGCTGTCGTCGTGACTTGGCCATCGCCCGCGATGACGAGGGTCTTGGTGACCAGCGTGCCAACGTTCCAGGTCTGCTGGCCGGTGCGCGGAATCTGCAATCCCTTCAAAGCAGGGTGATTGCGAACCAGATCGGGCGTCTCGCCGTGCGCGATCTGCCAGACGATCTCGCCTTTGTCGAGACTGATGGCTGAGATCGTTCCGTACGGTGGCTTGATCAGCGCCAGGCCTTCCACGTTGAGAGAGAGCCACTCGTCGGTCTTCGCCTTCTTGACCGGCTTGGGCGCATCCGCGCTTGAATTTGTGCCTGCCGCACTGATCATCCGCACTTCCTGGCCCGCCGTGCCGTAAACGAAATTCATGTCCGAAAAGCCCTTCGGAGGCCGGACCAGCCCGACAGGCTCGAGGCAGGAGTTGCAGGCGAAGAGATAGGCAATGTGCGTCTCGGGATCATAGGAACCGCCGGGCCAATTAGTTCCGCCATCGGCAGTGCCCAGGCCGAGCGTAGCGAGCGGTCCTTCCGGCTTGCTCTCTACCGGGGGCGTGAAGATCGGTCCCAGGTGATATCGCGAGACGATACTTTCCGCCTGCTTGCGAAGCTCGGGGGTGAAGTCGATCAGTTCGTCGATCGAAACGCCGTTGCGGCTGTAGGCGGGCGGCTTGGTGGGAAAGGGCTGCGTGGGCGAGTACCATTCGCCGGGAACGCTGCCTTTTTCGACGGGACGTTCCTCGATGGGCCAGACGGGTTTGCCGGTCACGCGATCGAACACGTAGAGAAACCCCTGCTTGCTGGGTTGGGCGACCGCTTTGATGTTCTGCCCGTTCACCGTGATATCGGCAAGGATAGGCGCGGAGGAAATATCCATGTCCCAGAGCGGATGATGAACCAGCTGGAAGTGCCACTTGCGCTCGCCGGTTTTCAGGTCGACGCAAACCAGGCTCTCGCCGAAAAGGTCGTTGCCAGGCCGGTGACCTCCGTAGAAGTCGCCGGTGGGGCTCTCCACCGGCAGATACACCAGCCCGAGTTCTTCGTCGACGGTGATCTGCGTCCACACACCGGTATTGCCAGTGTATTCCGCCGAGCCGTTCAGCCAGGTATCGTAGCCGAACTCGCCTTTCTTGGGGATAGTGTGGAAGATCCAAAGACGCTTGCCGGTGCGAACATCGAAGCCGCGCACGTAGCCTTTGTTGTTGCGGTAGCTGACCGGAGTGAAGCCCTCGCGGAAGGCCGCGCCCACAATCACCGTATCTTTAGCCACAATCGGAGTCGCATGTATTCCGATTTCGCCGGTGGTCAGGTCAGGAAAGATGTCCTGATCGTCGTTCAACTTGAGATCGACGATGCCGTTCTCCCCGAACGTTGGCACCGGAACTCCGGTCTTGGCGTTCAGACAGACCAGGCGATAGCCGGGCGTGATGTAGAAGATTCGTTCTTCTTTGCCGTCAGACCAGTAAGCGAGGCCGCGCCCGGACAACTGGCGCGGGGCCGCGGCGCCGCGCGCTCCCTCATGCTCGCCATGCACCCACAGGAACTCTCCGGTTTCCGCGTCGATCGCGACGGCCGCGCGCCGGGTTCCCGCCGTGGCATAGAGAACGCCGTTAACCATCAGCGGCGTGCCTTCCAATTTATATTCGGGGCGGTTGCCGAAGCTGTCGGTCTTGATGCGCCACGCCACCTCGAGGTCGTTGAAGTTTGACGCATTGATCTGGTCGAGAGGACGGTAGCGGGTGCCAGCAAGATCGGCGGCGTAGGTGGGCCACTCGGTATCTTTAGGATGATACTGAGCGAAGAGCGGCATAGTGAAGGCAGCAAGCGAGACGGCGATGCACGCGGTTCTATGCCAGGAAATCCATTTTCCCCGACGCATGTTCTCCTCAATTGAAGAAGCGCTTAACCCAGCCGCTCCATTTGTTCCAGAGCTTCTTTCATCTTTACTTTCTGCTCATCGGTGACGTCGACATGCGGCGGTCGCTGATAGGTCTGGCGAGTTCCCATTTGCAGGCTCAATGCGTATTTCATCGCTCCGAACTGATAGCCGCCGGCGGGCGTCAGCAGCTTGATGGCGGCATCCAGTTTAGCCAGGGACTGGTCGAGGCTCTTGCCGGCGCGCTTGGCGGCGAAGACTTCGGCAATCTGCTTGGTGAACAAGTTGCCTTCCATAAGAATCGCGCCCATGCCATTTTCCAGCGCCGGCCTCAGATTCTCCACCGTGCCGGTCCGCATGTTGAGCTTGGGAAATTCCTTGACGAAGCGCTGGTAATCTCCTGGATCGTCCTCCGAGTCCTTGATTCCGGCCAGGTTGGGATATTTCTCGAGCGCATGCAGCAGGTCGAGCGAAATCGGGACGCCGCTGGTTCCAGGGATGTGGTAGAGATTGATGGGAATCGTCACCTTATCGAAGAGCAGCGAGAAATAGGTGATCAAGCCTTGCAACGGCGGATGCTTGTAATAAAAGGGAGGGATGACGAGCAAGCCGTCGGCGCCATTGGCAGCAGCATGTTGCGAGAGCTCGATGGTTTCGGGGAAGTTGGAAGTGCCCGACGAGACAATGATGTTCAGGCCGTTGCGATGCTTGAACGCAACCTCGGCCACCTTCTTGCGTTCGGCCTCTGAGAACGACGGATACTCGCCGGTGGTTCCCAGTACAACGACGCCGTCCGCGCCGACCTGTTTGAAGTAAGCCATCATGTCGGCATAGACGCCTTCATCAAATCGCAGGTTTTTATCACACGGGGTCAGCGCAGCCACCCAGAAAAGGCATTTGTCTGTGGAAGCGGCAGCACTGTTGGATGGGCGAGAGCTTGCGGTTGCTTTCGCGGGCAGCGCGCCGGCAACCATTCCGACCGCCGCGGCGCCTCCCATAGTCTCCAGAAACGTTCTGCGTGTAGTTTCCATGGGACCCCCTGTTCCGCAGCCGAGTCTAAGACAGAGCGGTGGAAAAGGCAAAGCCTGAAGAATGCGTCCCGGACTCGGAACTCGTCCACCGCTGAGGATTCCGGTGGGAGAAAATTTTCACCTGGAGACAGCTGGTATGATGCTGCCGTCACTAAAGTGAAACGGAGTCCTATAAATTCCGTACCGTCTGGTTGGACTGCTCCAATGATCCAGTCTGCCGAGATTCCACATCGATCTCCCGAGCCGCCTTAATTCCTGACATGATCGCGCCCTGCATCCATCCTGGGAACGGAGAGGCGTGTTCGCCGGCGAACCACACTCTGCCCTCGCGTTTGCAAATCTCCGGGTACCACGCTTGCTGCTCGCGGAGATACACGGTATACGCACCCCTCTGCCATGGATCATTGGCCCACGATTTTACGACTACCGTCTCCAGATACTGCCGCAGACCGGGATGCACTTCATCCATGTCAGCGATCATGCGCTCGATTCTGTCGCCCTCGCTTAGTTGGTCCAGCCGGTGAGCGTAATCCTCGAAAACGTAGGCCTGCAGCAAGCCGCGGGGACCCGGCTTGCCATAGGTCGGATGCCATACTTCGAAGTTCTTGTCTGAGGTTCCAAACCCGTTCAACCCCTCGTCTTCCCAGTAACGACGGCTGACCTGATAGGTGCTGCGCACCACCGGCCCGTAGTAGAGGCCGTCGATCACCTTGCGCTTCTCTGACGTCCACCCCGGCGTGACCGCGATGCGGCGCAGGACTCCGTATGGAATGGTGCAGATGACGGCCTCGGCTTCCACGTGATCTAGCATGCCCGCGCGCCGGTAGGCGACGCGCAGACGACCTTCGCTGCGTTCGATGTGCTCCACGGCACAACCATAACGGATCACGTCGCTCAACTTCGCCGCGAATGCACGCGGAAGCTGGTCGTTGCCTCCCTTGATTCTTGCCTTCAACGGGCTGAGAAGCATGTCGTTATCGCGGATAGCGTCGAGCGCGGAGGATTCCTCAAAACCAAAGCAAAGGTAATGAATTGCGTCTGCGGAAGCGCCCTGCTGACGCAGAAAGTCGGCCATGGTGATGTCGGCAAGGCGCGTAATCTCTGGTGGCCAGTCTTCGCGAATGGCCACGCCGACTTTTCTCATGAGGTCGCCGTAATAGCGTTCGTCGAGGTTGGAGAGCCCGATTCTTCGCTCTTCGGGTGTGAGGTCGAGAGGAACCTGCGACATGTCGATGGGCTTCCCCATGGGTGTCTTAATCCGCCTGCCCTTCAGCAACGTGACTTGAGACATCTCTGTGGGGAGGAACGGCTCCAGTTCGAGGCCGAAGTATTTCACCCACTCGCGAGTGATGGTGTGAGCGACCGGAATGCGCCCAGCACCGGCTTCGGCATAGAGATCATCGGAGAGCCCTTCGCGGATGGTGTGGACGCGCCCGCCGGGATGAAGCTGCGCTTCGAGAATGGTAACGTCGTGCCCCGCGCCCTTCAGTTCCCATCCCGCCGCGAGCCCGGCCAGTCCCGCGCCCAGGATCGCAACCCGCTGGGCGCCCCCTTGCCTCTGCGCCAAATTCTGTGGCAGCGCCCAGCTTAGTTCAGAAGGAAGGCACAGCCCACCGACCCCAAATCCGGCCAGTCTAAGAAATTCCCGGCGATTAGTTGGCATGACAGGACGAAATACTACTCGGGCGCCTGCTTTCTGCCAACTGGATAGCGTCCGAACCTGAATCTGCGGAATTCCCCCGCAGAGCATCAATCCTGCTGCCGCCCACTCTTTGGGCCTGTTGGCAAACGGTAATCTGCCAAGAGACCCGTAACGACGCTCTAGGTGCTCTGATCGGTCATGAAACTTTTTCTACTCTTTGTAATCCTTTAGCGCGACCCACAAATCGAACAGGTCGGACCGTTCTGATCGAATGCCGCCATTGAGGTGGTGTCGCCTCCGCCTTGCCCGGCCGATGCCCCTAAAAACCGAATCGCAATGAGAACTGCTGAACGCGCGGGACGGTTAAGGTCCGACGATAAAGACCGAGTGAGCCATCGTCGGAGCCATTGTCGAGGGAAGTGTTGGTGTTGGTGTCGAAGCGCACTGAATTGGTTATGTTGAAGACTTCCCAGGCAAACTTGAGATCCATGGTTTCACGAATCTTCCAACTCTTCGCCAAGCCCATGTCCATTCCGAAGTAGCCCTGGCCACGAAAATTGTTGCGGCTTCCGGCTTCACCGGGATAAGCGAAGCGCATGGGAGTAAGCGTTGCGGCAACGTCGGGCGTGATTTGAACTCCGGCTACGACAGCGGCGGGATTCGGAAAAGCATAGGGCGCGCCGCCGCTGAAGAACAGGCCGGACTGAATGGGGCCAGTTTGCACCATGTTGCTGTTGAACAGGAAATTCTGGGTGAAACCACGTGTGTCGATCACGCTAAACGGAAACCCGCTGGTCCAGCGGTTGAGTCCGGAGAATTGCCAGCCGCCGATGACCGCGTCCAGCACGGTTCCTGAATTTCCGGCAAAGGTCTTGCCTTTCCCGAAGGGAAGCTCGTATACCCAGTTGGCAGTGATCACGTGACGCAGATCATAGTCGGAGGGCGCTCGATTCAATCCCGGATTCCAGGGATTGGCGATGTAGCTGAGAATAGTGCTCGTGCCCAAGCCGATGGGGGAAGTAGTTGAGGTCGTGCCCTGCGGATTGGTGCGTTCGGTATCCGAGCCGAGATCGATGGACTTGGAATAGGTATAACTGAAATCCACTTGCAAGCCGTGGGTCATGGGATGGCGCAAAATAAACTGGCCGGCATTGTAGCTACTGGTTCCGAGGGAGGACCAAGCAAAAAGTGAGGAGAACTGAGGATCCCAGTAGGGCACCGGAGTGTTAGATCCGTGCAACGGAACCGAGCAGGCAGGGGTTGCTCCTCCGTTGGCGAGTTGGCTGCAGAGTAGCCCCAGGCGATAGGGGGCTCCTACCTCTCTACCTGGCCGGTTGGCCCAGCTGAAACCGGAAAAATAGTTGATGAAGTCGGCGGAAGCGCCGGTGTAGATGTTCTGGGTTGCGCTGAACCCGCCCGCGGCAGCGGTAGGAAACAGATCTTCAAAATAGGCGATGGGGGTAACCGTGGCGCGGGGATCTTCGCCATGCGCCAGCGCATCCTGCGAAATCATACGGGCCGCAGTGAAGTAATCCATCCCAGACTTGGGATCGACCAAATCCGTTGCAGCTGCCAAATCGCGCTGCTGCAGCAGATGCCGGCCGAAGCGGCCGACATAGGCGGCTTCAAAGGTCCATCCCTTTCCCACCTGTCGTTGTACAGAAAGGTCGGTCGCGATGGAGTAGGGCGTCTTGATCTTGCCATCGATTCCATCAGAGTTGAAGGTGAATCCGTTGGTCGTCGGATCATCGGGGGGAAATGCCGGGTAGGTAACCGTGGGCGGTGCTCCGCCGGGCAAGGGCGGTACGCTGGTCCTGCTCGTGTAGCGTGGCGCATTGTCGGGCGTGTAGATATTGGAAGGCGCGGCCTGGGTGCTGGTGAGACCAAACGAGCCGAATTGGCTGAAGCCATCCACGATACCTTCGCCGAAATGGTCGAAGTAGAGCCCCATACCAGCGCGAACGGAGGTTTTAGAATCCGGAGAATAGGCGATGGCGAAGCGCGGCGCAAAGTCCAGCTTGTTCATGCCCCAATAAGGCGCACCGCCACGGCTCTGGCCGGAAGGTGCGAATGCGAGTTCCGGTTGATTGCCCGTGCCTTGGGCCGCCGCGATGGCGCGATTCACGAACCACTGATGGAGGTCAACGGTCGGCGCCACTTGCTGCCCGTTCACCTCATAGGGAGTCTGCAGCAAGGTGTGACGCACGCCGAAGGTCACGGTTAAATTCGGTCGCACGCGCCAGGAATCCTGCACGTACCACTCGAATTCATTGGCCTTGAAGTTCCGGGGAATGGCGGAACCGGTCGGCAGGAGCGTGGCGCTGGTCGCACTGGCAACCCGGTAGTTGTTATGTACGTTAATGGTGGACAACAAGCCTGCGATGGCGGTGACCGCGTCATCGTAGCTCGTCCCAAACTTGCCGGAGACCGCCGGAAAACCAAAGGCTTCGGGATCGAAGCTCTGTCCGGTTCCCGCAATGGCAGCGTTGGCGATGTTGGCGTTCCCGGTGGTCGCCGAGTCAAACGACACATTGTTGGACACAACGTTGTTATGAATCAGCCGGTAGTTGGCGCCGAATTGCAGCGTGTGTTTGCCCTTGACCCAGGTGAAGTCGTCCACGAAGTTGTGCACCGGAACGTTAAGCAGAGTGGTTGTGTTCTCGGCCGTAAGAGGACTGAGTCCGACAAAGTCAGAGAAGGAGTTATTTCCAGCGCCTACGTTGTTCAGTGCCTGCCGGATATATCCATAACGAAAGTTGTTGATGAGGGTGCTGCTGATGCTCCAGGTATCGCCGGCAGCGATTCCCTTGGAGGTGTTGACGATGCTGGAACTGGCGGGAGTGCCGGGGAATTGGGGTGGGCCCGATGATCGGTCGCCCTGCAGGTTGCCGCGAACGAATACATGGTGATTGAGGGTGGGTGAGTAATCGACTTTGGCAATATAGGTATTCAAAGTTGCCGGGTCGGGGGCGGACCAGGTAAAGCCACTGGTATTCAATCCGTCGCCGCCAAAAGTGTTGGGGAGGGGATATGCCTTTAACGTCGCCAGAACGTTCGGGTCCGCGCCACGCCCCCAGGGACAAGTCGTGGTACAGGTCGGATCCATTGTGGTGATGTCGGCAGGGGTCAGAGTTTGAATGCCACCAGCTGGGCATTTTGGGTCACCGGTACAGTCGTAGCTGATGCTGCCCGCACGAAAGGCGGCGGTCGGCACGGTCAGATTCTGCTGCGAGTTTTCTCTCGTTTTCTGCCCCTCGTAGTTCACAAAGAAGAAAAGCTTATCTTTCCTGATAGGTCCACCGAACGTTCCTCCGTAGGTGTTACGAATCAATTCACCCGGCTTGTTGGGCAGTCCAGACAGCAGTTCGGCCTGGCGGTTGAACCAGTCGTTGGCGTGGCCCAGGCTGTTCCGGTTGTATTCGTAGAGGCTGCCGTGAAAGTTGTTGGTCCCAGTTTTGGTCACCATCGTGACCTGGGCGCCGGAAGAACGACCGCTGTCCGCGTTGGAATTGGTGGTGGTCACGCGGAACTCTTCCACGGAGTCCAGGGTTGAGCGCAGCACACCGGTAAAGGCATACCCCTGTCTCTGGTCGTTATTGTCCACTCCATCCAAGGTGACGTTGCTTTGATCGGAGCGGGCTCCGGAGACCGCACCACTGCGGCTGTCTTGGTCGGGATTGGTCGCCCGCTGGTTGAGATACACCACCCCCGGCTGCAGACTGAGCAGGTCCACGACATTGCGTCCTTCCATCGGCAAGGCCTGAATTGTCGAGTTGCCTACGGCGTTGCCGATGGTCGCGTCGGTAGTGTTCACGGTTTGCGCGATATCACTCACTTCTACCGTGGTTGTCGTGGCCTGGACCGAGAGCGAGAAATTTATGGTTGCCGGCTGGCTCACCAGCAACTCGGCCTGCTTGGACTGCTTCCCGAACCCGCTCTTGGTCGCCGTGATCGTGTACCGCCCCGGCGGTATCTGGGGAAACTCGTACGCGCCGTTAGCTTCCGTGGTGTGGGTGGCGTGGAACCCGGTGCTAGGGTTTTCCAGGTTGACGTCTGCGCCGGCGACCATGGCGCCCGACGGGTCTGTCACCGTGCCACGCAACGAGGTCAGCGCGGTTTGTGAATATACAAAAACCGGATAAGCAAGCAAGAACAGACAGAATGCAAACCGTGTCCAGCGCCCCATAAGCCGTCTCCTGTAATACAAGTAGGAATGATCACAGACAGAGATGATGATGAGCGGCCGAATCCTGCCTCGGGATACAACCCCCAAGCGAACAAACGTGCTTAGCAACCAGCGGTTCAAGGGAACCCTACTATAATTGCGGAAGGCTAGAGAAAAGGAACATTGACTGTCAAGGAAAATGTTCCTCCCCCGGCAGATTTGACATTGCCGCAGCCGAAAATGCACCCGCGTTCCTGCGCCGCGTCTTAGCTGGGAAACAACTCGCCGACTGCGCGATACGCCTGGTCAATGGCTGAGTCAGTGTAGGCGGTCGCGGCGGAGTCCGTGTTTGCGATCGTGATCCGTCCGAATCGTTGCCGGCCAATCACATTGGGACGCTCCGCTTCCAGCCAATCGGGATCAAAAAGAGGGTTGTATTCGTAACCGTAGCCGTGCGGCCAGCGGTTGACGGTAATCGCCTCAATGTCACGCGCCGGGTCGAATCCGCCCTTGCTTAGAATCCGGTCGAGTTGGTCGCGGGTCTGGCGTTCAAACGTCTCGAAGGTTGTGCTCAGCAGTTCATAGCGGCCCATCTTGTGCTGTTCACGAACCGGAAGACCGGGATGACAAGGCGTGCGGCTGAGATGGAGCAACATGGGCTCCTCCGGTCCCCTTGGACTCTTGTAGTCGCCGATGTTCACAGCGTCGTTGAGGCTGACGTTCATCCAGTAGCTGCCGGGCGACGATACGTTGGAAATTCCAAGCTTCTCAAAAGCCTTCCAGTTCCGGATACCCACGCTGGTGTACACCAGCGGCACTTTGACCAGGTAGTGCAGAGCTTCTTTCTGTTTCTCAGGAAGGTCGGGGCACAAATACGGGATCACCATGTTCCAGCAGGCTAAGACACATCCCTTGCCCTTGACCGTGAAGACATCTTTCCCGCTGGCATAGGTGACTTCCACGCCATGTGGCGACGCCGGATCCCCCAGATTCGTGACGCGAACTACCGTGCTGTTCAAGCGAATCTTTACCTGCCCTGCAGGATGATCAAGACGCGCGTAGTTCACCTGCGCTGTCACCACGTCTTCCGCCGTCCCGCCGGGGACCGCTTCCGGAATCAAATCGCGCAACAGCAGCCGCGCAATCGAGGCATTTCCGTCGGGGAAATGAAAGCGATAGGAGCCACCGCCGGCATATCCCGCGGCGGAATAGCTCATCCGCGGAGCTGCCCCCGGATCAAGCTTCATCCCTTGGAACCCCGGAAGGCCCAGCGCCCAGCAATCCAGGGCTGATTCGGCATCGATACCGGCGCCCCACTCGCCGTTGGTCCGGGTTTGATAAAACGGGATCACTCCCGGATCCGCCTTCACGATGTTGAGCAGGAAATCGCGATAGCTCATCGTCGCCAAGCGGGCCTTTTTCTCTGCCGAAGACAAGCCCGGTAAGTAATCCACTTTGTCTTCCTGAATGCGAAGGGCGTCTTTCTGCACCGCTGTCGACAATGGTGTTTTGGCCAGAAACTCCGGCCAGGAGATCACCTTTGACTCGGGGAGGGCTTGGTTGTCCGGCGCCTCCTCGCCCCAATCGCGATCGGGAGTCCCGACGACCAAGCGGTCGTCTCCGAAACTCTCTTTGTCGAAGAAGACAGCCGGTTTCAATCCCAGTGATTCGTAGAATCGGTGATCCGTAAATTCGCGGTTGAACCTGGGGGGATCGATGCCGAGCTTCTTGAGCAGGCCGTCGGCGACCGGACTGTAGGGGTAGGGGCTGTCGATCAGCAGGGTCCCGCCATTCAGGAGTTGAAGCCGGCCGCCCAGGTGGAACTCGTTGCGTTTGGCATGCCCACCGAAATCATCGTGGTTTTCAAGAATGAGAATGCGCGCCGAGCTTCCTGCTTTTTCTCGAAAGAAATGTGCCGCCGACAGGCCGCTAATGCCTGCCCCGACGACTACGAGATCGTAGTTCTCTCCGGTTTCGGTGGACTTGCCCGCAGTTTCCCAGAACGTGCCGTCACGAAGGCTATGCGCGATCTCGAACGAACCGGGATGACTGCCGCGAAGGCCGGTTGACTCGGGCGGATCGTAACCAGGACGATTTTGGAGTTCGGTGGAGTCGAGTCCTGCAGCGAGCGTTCTTCCGGGCAGCACAGCCGCGCCAACCGCCAAGGCTGCGCCGTTCAAGAAGTCGCGCCGCGTGATCGGCCGTTGCATGCCCAGATAATGATCGCGTGAGTCAGTCATGGATTAACGCTCCGGGATCGGCTCGGGTTCAGCCGAACCATCGGCGCGGGGATCGGATGCTCCGTAGTTTATGCCGCTCTTGGAGTCATGGAGTACAGCCTGCCCCCTTCCCATGGTAGCGGAATACTCCTTGCGGACAGTCAACTCATGGCCCTTGTGGCGAAGCTGGTCCATCACCTCGGGTTTTACCCGTGACTCAATCAATATCTTGCAGCCGATCGCGGCTCCGGTGTCCGGAATCGTGAACCTCGGGGCGCTCATAGCGCCCTGGATGTTCATGCCGTAGTCGACCAGGTTCGAGACAAACTGGGCGTGAGCCAGAGGCTGGTTGGAACCGCCCATAATGCCAAAACCAGCGTGCAGATCGCCACGCTCCATGAACGCCGGAATAATAGTGTGAAACGGACGCTTGCGCGGAGCCAGGGCGTTGGGATGCCCAGGATCGAGATCAAACAACCCGCCGCGATCTTGCAGGAGGAATCCCATCCCGGTGACGGCGACCCCCGATCCAAAATAGTCGTAGACACTCTGGATGAGAGATGCGATGTCTCCATCCTTGTCCACGGCCGCCAGATAGGTGGTGTCGCTCTTGGCGGGATTCCCGTTCGCGGGCGTGCAATTCGCCTTGTCAGGATTGATAAGGGCCGCGCGTTCACTGGCGTAGCTCTTGGAGAGAAGACCCGCGACCGGCACCGGAGCAAAGCGGGGATCGGCGTTGTAGCGATAAAGATCGGTGTAGGCCAGCTTCATGGCCTCGATCTTCTTGTGCAGTTCGGCGACGCCCTGCGGACCATCTTGATCCGGCTGCGAGGTCGCCATGATGTTCAGCATTTCCAAGGCGGCCATGCCTTGGCCATTGGGCGGGAGCTCGTAGATTCGCCAGCCCCGGTAGTCGATGGAAACCGGCTCAACCCATTCTGCGGAAAACTCGGCCAGATCATCTGCATGCATGGTTCCGCCCAGTGCGGCGGATGTTTTCAGAATCGCCTGCCCGATCTCGCCGCGATAAAAAGCATCGGGACCCTTTTCGGCAATCATCTGCAAGGCTTTGGCGAGATCAGGGTTCGAAAACATCTCACCCACGTTGGGAACCTTGCCATGGGGCAGAAACACGCGTTGAGCTTCCGGGGTCTGGTGCAGCCTGTGCTGGCCGATCACCCAATAGTCGCGGATGATCTCTTGAACCGGATAGCCGTGCTCGGCGTAAAAGATCGCTGGCGCAAAAAGATCCTTCCACGGCAGCCGGCCGAATCGTTGATGGGCCTTGCTCCATCCGTCCACCACTCCAGGTACAGTCACACTTTGAATGCCGTCCTCCGGCATAGTCGTGATTCCCTGTTTCTTCAGAAAATCGATAGACAGGCCGCGCGGCGCCCAGCCACTAGCGTTCAATCCATAGAGCTTCCCGGTCTTGGCTTCCCAGTAAATGAGAAAGAGGTCGCCCCCGACTCCGTTCATCATTGGTTCGGTGACACCGAGCACGGCATTGGCGGCGATGGCAGCGTCCATCGCTGATCCGCCACGCTTCAGAATCTCCGCTCCAGCCTGCGAAGCCAGCACCTGGCTGGTGGCGACAATCCCACGGTCCGTAATCACCATGGAGCGCCCGTAGGACCGGTCTTGGGCCGAAAGGGACAGCGTGAATATATGCAGAACAATGAGAAGCAGAATCGAGCGGTGCATTTGTCCTCAAAATAATCAGGAGATGGCCGCCCCGTCGCGTGTCCGGGGCGATGGTTGGCCAACTTTCTGCAAAATGGCAACCTTATTGAGCGATCCTGCAGCTGTCAAGCAAAACCGGCAGACCGGGGCCTGGGGAGGAAGTTAGAGTCTAGTTCAACTGTTACACCTGTGCAAGAATCTCGTTCCCTTCTCGCGCACCTGTTGTGTGGCGGCGAAACTGGGCGCGGATCACTCCGTTTTTCCACTATCCGCCAGATATCCGTAAGGCGATTTACACCACCAACAGCGTGGAATCGCTGAACCGGTCGCTGCGCAAGATCATCAAAACGCGCGGCGGATTCCCCAACGAAGAAGCGGCGCTGAAGTTACTATTTCTCGCTCTTCGGCAGGCCGCGAAGAAGTGGACGATGCCGATCCACCACTGGCGCGAAGCCTTGAACCACTTCACGATTCTGTGGCGGGAACGAATGCCGGCCCTGGAAAGAGTTCCGCAATGAAACCGGGGGCTATTTCTAAGTCGCTGCCCCAGGGAAGAGGAACTACCCCTCCCCGGCACCCCATCCCCAAAAACAAACGCTGGCCGTTTACACAAAAGAATTGACACACCTGTCGGGTCCTGGATTTTGCACGGCTATGTTGTCAAAAAGCCCGATGGGGTCGTTGCGCAGCGGCCCGGGCTGGCGCCTGCTGCTTCGCTCCCGCGTCCTTTGCCTGCTTCATCATTTGCGGATAATGCACCCTTTGGTCCGTGTAAATAAAGAATCAAGCTGCGGCGCGCTTGTTAGAATTCACGCACGATCAATGTGCGCGTAGGTCCGGGTCCCACCGTTTCTAATCGCCACGAGACAATTGTCGGGTAGTAGTCGCCAGAGCCGCATTCACCGTCATTGGGGTCATCCGCTTCCTGTACCTGGAAAGTATGCGTTCCCGCTGCCGGGACAGGCAGCGCCATCATCGTCACCGTAAATACAGGATACTGGTTATCCCAGCCATAGAACTGCTGTGTGGAGATGAACCGGTTGTCCATGACGAGGTAGAAACTGACGATGTCACAGCTGTTAACCGAGTTAATTTGGACACCGCCAATATTGGCCATGACCAGGACCGGACCGCCAGAAGTGGTGACGGTCAGAGTCATATTGGGTGTGAGACAGGCGGGATCGGGTGCGGATA
>Ga0187819_10000757_pt1 | contig 16263 bp, 8 predicted proteins | sample NC_wetland_sal_i_15_FD_132411 | JGI IMG/M metagenome (GOLD analysis project Ga0187819, IMG submission 132411) | Wetland sediment microbial communities from Neuse River Estuary, North Carolina, USA - SO4_4 | ecosystem: Environmental > Aquatic > Freshwater > Wetlands > Sediment | place: USA: North...
CCTCTGCAAGCTGCCGAAGAGCGCGTTGGAGGATGTGTCGCTGCCGGTGAGAGCGACGCCCAACCAGCCGAGGAAAGTCCCGAAGAACGGGTAGAACCACCCCGTTCGAGTGAATGCGAGTCCCAAGACGGCGTCAAGACCCGAATAGCGTGTGACGAAGCCGAGGCCTAACATGAATGAGATGGCGATCATGGCCAGCTTCATGCGCACCAGCGTCTTCCAGAAAATTTTCATCAATCCGACTGGGCTTACACCCAGTAGAGTTCCGGCCACCAGGGCGGCGATGAAGCAGCCGGTACCGGTTGCCGTAAGCCAATTGAAATCGTATCGCGCGGGTTCCGGTGTGGGCTTCGTAACTACCGGTGCGGCGCGGGTAATCGCCTTGTGGAGAAGAGGCACGTCCCACACGGGCGTGGTGACCTTATTGACAGGATTCTTGAACTGAGGGAGGCCCCAGACGAGCACGAAGATGGAAAGTACGGCGAAGGGCATCCACGCCTTCATGATCTGCGCGGCGGAATATTTGCGCGGGGCCACGTACCCATCGTATTCCTCAGGCTTCCATTCGCCTCCAAACTGGTCGGCCAGCTCCTTTGTAGGCAGCGCACCCTTGACGTCTTCTTTGTCGTAATCAAATCGCCAAATTCTCTTTGGCTTCCAGAAATGCAGGAAAGCGACGGTGCAGATGATCGAGACGACAGCGCCCATGATGTCCACCAGGTTGCTGTCAATGTGGTTTGACCAGAACCATTGCGTCACAGAGAAGGAAACACCAACGACCAGAATTGCAGGCGCCACTTCCCAGGTGTCCGACCAGTTCACCATGGCGCGCACCAACCAGAAGGGAACTATGATGCCCGTAATCGGCAGAATGCGCCCAATCATGGCATTGATGTCTGATTCCGGCAGACCCGCAACCGCCGCGAGGGTGTGGACGGGCGTTCCGATTGCGCCCCATGCCACGGGCGCTGTGTTCGCGATCAAGTTGAGCGCGGCGGCGTGGAACGGTCTGAATCCCAGCCCAATCATGAACGCGCCCGCAATCGCCACCGGCGCGCCGAATCCCGCCGCCCCTTCGATGAACGCTCCAAAGCAGTACGCCACAAGCAAAACTTGCAGCCGCCGGTCGGGCGTTATTCCGGCAATCGATTCCTTCATGATCTCGAATTGGCCTGTCTCGACGGAGACGTCATAGAGGTACACCGCCGCCAGTACAATCCAGGCGATCTTCAGGATTCCGAACGCCACGCCGTACCCGAAGCTCATGGTCGCCAACACCAGCGGCATCTTGAACACGAGCGTGGCCACCACAACGGCCGCGAACGCCCCGGCGATCGCGCACCAATGCGGCTTCACCTTCAGTCCCGCCAGCAAAGTGAACAGCACGATGATCGGCAACGCCGCGACCAGCGTGGACAACCACCACATGTTGAGCGGGTCATATACCTGGGTCCAGGTCATCAGGCACTCCTTTCGGCTGTTCGGCCGCCCGAGGCGGCGGTGAACTATTTGCCGGGCCTCAACGAAACAACTGGCATTCCTCCCTGGGGTGCCGCACCAGCGCTCGGCCTCATCCTAGGGAAATTCCTCGCTGGGGAAGTCACTCTGGGGCGCTCATATAGCCCGCTACACACAGATTGTCAAGATGAAGTAAACGGCTGTCGGAAAATTGAGTGGCATTCAGACAGCTTCATTCTGGTCACGAATTCCGTGCCGGGGACAGTCTCTTCGCCTGTTCCAATGTTGGACTTCAGGCCAGTAGCATCGTTCGGTCTACCCGAGTAATTTTAAGCGCACTAACGGTCGCGTCGTAACCATCGCAACAGGACCCGCGAGGGGCCTCGTCGCACGGGAAAACGACACCGCAGACGGCCGGTAGCCCCAGTCCCCAAGGAGAAAAGAAATCCATGCACCAATCCAAGGGTGTCCTTACGCGTTCCATCGTCCGTCTCAACCGGGAATTCACATTCACACAGAGGGGCAAGCGGATCGTCTCCGGCGCTTCGCTGATGGTCCTCGCATGTGCTGGCGTGGCGATCGGCCAGTTTGCCGTCCGCGATCCGGGAGTCCGCGGCGGCTCGGTGGATGCGGGCCAGCCGCTGGCTTCGGTGGCGCAAACTCCGGGCGCGTCAGAATTCTTCGACAACGGTTTCGGCCGCTTCCAGGAAATCGAATCCGTGCAGGGCGGGACCAACAACGGCCTCGGCCCGCGGTTCAACAGCAACCAATGCTCGAGCTGTCATGCGCAGCCAAGCGTCGGCGGCAGCAGCCCGAGCCTGAATGCCTATCCGGCCATCGGGCCCAATCCCCAGACGCTGGTCTACAATCTCGCTGGCGCGCAAAACACACTTCCTTCTTTCATCACCCCGGACGGCCCGGTACGAGAGGCCCGCTTCAAATTCTTCTTGAATTCGAATGGCGCGCCGAACACCTCTGTGCCTGACGGCGGAGTCCACGACCTGTTTGTAATCACAGGCCGCTCCGACGCAGGCAACTGCCAGATCCACCAGCCGGCCTTTCAACAGAATCTCGCTTCAGGCAACGTGATTTTCCGCATCCCCACGCCGGTTTTCGGCGCGGGGCTGATCGAGAACATCCCTGATGAGGCGATCCTCGCCAACATGAATTCCAACGCCGGCCTGAAGCAATCCCTCGGAATTTCCGGCCATCCCAACCACAACGGAAACGACGGGACCATCGCGCGTTTCGGCTGGAAAGCGCAGAACAAGTCGCTCGAAGTTTTTTCCGGGGAAGCCTACAACGTCGAAATGGGCGTCACCAACGAGCTTTTTCCAAACGAACGCCCAAGTCCCGACGAAGAGCTAGCCGGCGGACTTCCAAAAAGCTGCAAGGTAAATCCCACGCCCGAAGATACAACCAACTTCACCGTCCCGCAGAATTCCGATCCGGCGGCCCAGAACGCGCAGGTGCCCAGCGACATCGTTCAATTTTCCATGTTCATGCGCTTGCTGGCTCCGCCGACGCCTTCCACCACCAGCCCGGGCGGGGCGGCTTCCATCGCCAGCGGCAAGCAGGCGTTCATGACCGCTGGTTGCAACCTATGCCACACGCCCACGCTAAAGACCGCGGCCTCATCGTTCACGGCGGACTTGAACTATGCAGACGCAAACCTATTCAGCGATCTGCTCGACCATCACATGGGCACGAATCTCGCCGATGGGGTCTCACAGGGCACTGCTGGGCCAGACGAGTTCCGCACCGCGCCTTTGTGGGGGGTCGGCCAGCGGGTCTTCTTCCTGCATGACGGACGCACGTCCGACCTGCTGGATGCCATCCGCCAACATCAAAGCCAAGGCTCGGAAGCCAACGGCGTCATCAACCGTTTCAATCATCAGCTCACCCCGAGCCAGCAGCAGGATCTGCTGAATTTCCTGCGTTCGCTCTAGGTTCGGATGACGGAAGCAGGCAACTCCCTCGCGGGCGGGATGAAACAGCTCACCATCACCATTCCTCAGTGGTGATGGTGGTCGTGCAGGACGAGCAACAGCAACTCTAGCGGCCTGCCGGGTCGGTCTCGGGCAGGGAATCGGCGATCTGCGCGCCGCCCTGCCCGGCGGCCCATCACTCCAACCTCCGGGCCGGAAACCATTTGACACGTGGGAGAGTCGTGCAGATAATATCGCGCGGTAGAGCTTGGAGAGACCCCGGAGCCAATCATGGTGGGGGTTTTTAAAGCGGACCGCGGCAGCCGACCCAGTGTGCGAAGTGTACCCATTGGGCGGTGCCATTTCGATTCCTTCGCATCCCCCCTCGCAGCCCGCAATTCTCTTTCACTTTTCTTTTGCTCGCGATCCCACAGCACCGGAAACAATCATCGTGTGCCATGCTCCGCATGGGAATCGGAAATCGTCAAGACCCTGTTGAATCCTAACTCGCAACCTCTTGTTCTCTGAGCACCGGAGGAGGAGCAGATGGAAACCAGTCGTCGAGATTTCCTGAAAGTGGCAACTATCGGCGGAGCGGCCGCCACGGTATTCGGGTTCGATTTGGCGCCGGCGTACGCGGAGATGCGCGAGCTGAAAATCGCGCGCGCCACGGAGACGCGCTCGACGTGCCCCTATTGCGCCGTCAGTTGCGGCGTCATTATTTACACGCTGGGCGACAAAGCGAAAAACGTGACTCCCCAGGTCATCCACGTCGAGGGCGACCCCGACCATCCCATCAATCGCGGGACTCTTTGCCCCAAGGGAGCCTCACTCTATCAGGATATCCTCAACGACCGGCGGCTCCTGAAGCCGCAGGTCCGCCGGCCCGGCGGCACCGATTGGGAAGATATTTCATGGGACAAGGCGCTCGACGAAATTGCCGGATGGACGAAGAAAACGCGCGACGAAACTTTCGTCGAGAAGGATGCCAACGGCAAGACCGTGAACCGCTGCGAGGGAATCGCCTTCACCGGCGGCTGCACCGACACCAACGAATTCAACTATCTCGTCGTCAAGAGTATGCGCAGCCTGGGGGTCTGCTACATCGAAAACCAGGCCAGAGTTTGACACGGCCCCACGGTCTCAAGTTTGGGACCAACGTTCGGACGCGGGGCAATGACCAATGGCTGGGTCGACATCAAGAACACCGACATGATGTTGATCATGGGCGGCAATCCGGCGGAGTGCCACCCCTGCGGCTTCAAGTGGGCCATCGAAGCCAAACGCAACCGCGACGCCAAGATGATCGTCGTGGACCCGCGCTTCACGCGCACCGCTTCCACGGCTGACCTCTTCTGCCAGATTCGCGCCGGCTCGGATATCGCCTTCCTCGGCGGATTGATTCACTATGCGATTGAAAACAACCGCTACGCGAAGGAATACCTCATCAACTTTACCAACGCCGCTTTCGTCGTGAAGGAAGGTTTCAAGCTTCCCGAAGACGGGCTGTATTCCGGATTCGACGCCGAAAAGAAAACTTACGACAAATCCACCTGGAATTACCAAGAAGGCGGCGACCTGACCGGCAAGGCGGTGGAGCTGCCGAAGGCGGAGCCCGCCCATATTGTCGCGATCCCCAAACCCCCGGAGGGAAAACCGGCGCCGCCGCCGCTGCTTCCTCCCAATGTGGCGTACGACCTTTCGCTGCAGCATCCTCGGTGCGTGTTCCAGTTGCTGAAACGGCAATACTCGCGGTACACGTCGGATGTGGTTTCCGGAATCACCGGCATTCCCAAAGACCAATTGCTGAAAGCCTACGATCTCTTTACCTCCATCCGCAAAGATGGCGATACGAAAAAAGTCGCCACCATTATCTACGCCGTGGGCTGGACGCAGCACACCTTCGGCACCCAGATCATTCGCACCGCCGCCATGACTCAATTGCTTCTCGGAAACGTGGGGCGTGCGGGCGGCGGCGTGAACGCGTTGCGTGGCCACTCGAACATTCAAGGCGCGACGGATATGGCGGGCATCTTCGACATTTTGCCAGGCTATCTGAAAATGCCGAAGCCGGATGACACCGATCTGGCGGCCTTCCTGAAGCGCACCAGCCCAACTGCGTCAAAGCCCGGAGCGTGGGATTCATTCAACTATTGGTCGAACACGCCGAAGTTTATGGTGTCGCTCCTCAAGTCCTTTTATGGCGACGCGGCGACCAAGCAGAACGATTTTGCCTTCAACTACCTCCCTAAGATCGATCGCAACTACTCCTGGACGCAGATCTGGGACCAGATGTACCGCGGCAACGTGAAGGGTCTATTCGCGTTTGGGATGAACGGCGTGATGATCGGCCCCGACACGCAGAAGAATATTGACGCGCTGAAGAGAGCCGAGTGGCTCGTCGTTGGCGAGATCTATCCGGATGAAACGAGCGAGTTTTGGAGGGCGCCGGGCACCACCACCGACGACATGAAGAACATCAAGACCACGGTCTATCGCCTCCCGTGCGCCGGGTTTGCCGAAAAGGACGGAACGATGGTCAATTCCGCCCGCTGGCTGCAATGGAAGAATGCGGCTTTGCCTCCGCCCGGCGATGCGCGGCTCGACCAGGACATCCTAGCCCAGATTTTCCTGAAGGTGCGAGCCCTCTACAAGAAGGATGGCGGGAAATTCCCGGATCCGGTACTGCACGCGACCTGGGGCTACACGGATCCGATGCATCCCTCTCTCGCCGAAGTTGCGAAGGAAATCAACGGGAAAGCGCTGGCTGACCTCGAAGACCCGAAGACAAAACAAGAGCTCAAGACGGGCCAGCAATTGCCGGGTTTCGCCTGGCTGAAGGACGACGGGACAACTTCCTCCGGAAATTGGCTCTATTGCGGTTCCTGGACGGAAGCCGGCCCATTACTGGCCCGCCGCGGGACCGAGGATCCCTCCGGCCTCGGGATTTATCCAAACTGGGGCTGGTCTTGGCCCATGAATCGGCGCGTCCTCTACAATCGCGCCTCTTGCGATCTCGAGGGCAAGCCGTGGGATCCTTCCCGCAGGCAGGTCTGGTGGAACGAAGGCGCCCAGAAATGGGTGGGCAATGATGTTCCCGATTTCAAGCCCGACTCACACCCCAAGGACCATATGGGACCCTTCATCATGAATCCGGAAGGTGTGGGCCGGCTATTCGTCCCGCTTGGCGCTGTCAGCGACGGGCCGTTCCCGGAGCATTACGAACCAATCGAGAGCCCAATCAAGAATCCCTTGCATCCGGAGCACTCGAATAATCCTGTGGTGAAGAAACTCACCACTCCCTTGGACAAGTACGCTACCCCGGAGCAGGGCTACACGATTGTCTGCACCACGTACCGCCTGACCGAGCAGTACCACTACTGGACGAAGAACAATCCCATGAACGTCCAGTTGATTCCCGAACCGTTCATCGAAATTCCCGTCGAGCTGGCCGATGAAATGGGCATTCGCGGTGCCGAGAAAATAAAGGTGACCAGCATCCGCGGCGAGTACATCGCCAAAGCCTTCGTCACCCGCCGCATCAAGCCCATGATGATCGAAGGCAAGAAGGTCTATCAGATCGGCCTCCCCATTCACCAGGGCTTCCGCGGAATCAAAGAGGACGAACATGAAGATGCCCGCACCCCGGCGAACATTTTGACTCCGACCGTCGTTGATCCCAACGCCTATACCCCGGAATCCAAGGGATTCCTGGTGAAGGTCGAGAAGGCCTAGGGGGACGGAACATGCCAAGCGCAACCATGGAAATTCGAGCGATTTCCGGCCACGCCGGTTCTGTTCCGGGCGCCGGCATGAGCCGCGATTATGATGTCTGCAAGCTCATCGACGTCACCACCTGCATCGGCTGCAAGGCTTGCGAGGTCGCCTGCCTGGAATGGAATGGCTACTCCTTTAGCGAGACGGTCTTCAACAATTCCTACCAGACCATGCCGGAAACCGCATGGAATTACTGGAACCTGATCAAGTTCAACGAGCACGAGCATCCGGAGCGCGGAATGATGCTCCTGATGCGCAAAGACCAGTGCATGCATTGCGAGGAGCCGGGCTGCCTCGAAGCCTGTCCTGCGGACGGCGCGATCGTGCAATACATGAACGGCATTGTCGACTTCCAGCAGGAGCATTGCATCGGCTGCGGCTACTGCATGAGCGGCTGCCCGTTTAATATTCCGAAGTTCAGCGCGGAAGCCCGCAAGGTTTTCAAGTGCACCCTGTGCGTCGACCGCGTGAGCGCTGGCCTCGAGCCCGCCTGCATCAAGTCCTGCCCCACCGGCTGCCTGCATTTTGGCTCGAAGGACGATATGAAATTCCTCGCCGAAAAGCGCGCGAAACAGCTTCGCGAAGTATCGGGCTTCAAGGACGCCGGCGTTTACGATCCCTCGGGCGTCGGCGGCACGCATGTGATGTACGTGCTCCATGATGCCACCCAGCCCGAGCTCTATGGCGGCTTGCCGAAAGACCCCCACATCCCGTGGACCGTCCAGCTCTGGAAGCATCCGCTGAAGTGGATCGGGAATTTCGGAATCATCGCCGGCGCAGTCGGTATCTTTGCTCACTACCTGCGGTTCGGCCCGAAGATCGTTAAAGAAGATGAGCAAGGCGGGACGCCAGGAGGAAAGCCATGAGCGAACAGTACTTGCTTCCAAATGGCCGCGTGCTGCGCTACTCCTTCCACGAACGGATGATCCATTGGTTGGCGGCGGTTTCCTACGTTTACCTGCTGCTCACCGGCCTCGCCTTCTGGTCTCCCTGGCTTTTTTGGATTGCTGTCGTTCTGGGCGGCGGCACCATTTCCCGTGAACTGCATCCATGGGCTGGCCTGATATTTGTCTATGCCACATTCATAATGCTTCGAATGTGGGGAACTCAGATGAAGGAAACGCCCTCGGACAAAGCCTGGTGGGAAAACGTCCGCTACTACATCCGCAATGAGGACGCTAAAATGCCCTCCGCGGACAGATTTAATCCCGGCCAGAAGCTGCTCTTCTGGGGGTTCTTCGTCAATGGAATCGTCCTGCTGCTCACCGGCGTCGTTTTGTGGTTCCCGAATTACGTTCCGTGGAACCTCGGCTTCCTTCGCCTGATTTCCATCATTCTTCACCCCATCTCTGCCTTATTCACGATTGCGCTCTTTATGATTCACGTCTATATGGGCACGGCCATGGAACGCGGCGCTTTTGGCTCCGTCATCCGCGGCGACGTGTCGCGCGCGTGGATGGAGCACCATCACCGAACCTTTTATGAAAAGATCCTGAAAGAGTCCGCGGCGAGGAAATGAAGAATGGCAAGTGGGGCGCCCGGATTCACCGCGCGAATGAATTAGCTTCCGCTCATCCGTCTGCCGCCGAGGGTTTGCGTTTCTATGAGCGCGTCGCCCAATTCCAGAAATCCCTCTACGCAGAAATCGAAGCCGAGTGCGGCACCGCGAAAGAGACGCGGCCTCCCGGCACGCTCCGAAACGAACTGGACCTCTTTGTCGTTCTTCCGCGTTTCGCGCCATTTCTTTTGCTGGTCGAAAAAAATGCGCCCCCACCCCTCTCGGAATCGGCGAAAGAGCTCCACGCCCGGGGAGGGAATCGCTGGCAAGAAATTCTCGTGGAATTCTGGCGCGCCGGCTCGCATGAGCACGCAAATCTCCAGCCCGCGGAATCCTTGATCTCCTGGATTTTTCTTCAGCCCTACGCTGAATATCTCGCCGACTATTCGGAGCAGGCCTCGCGCCAGGGCACTCCGTCGCAGTGTCCGCTTTGCTCGAGCCAACCCCAGGTCGGCGTCCTGCGCCCCGAAGGAGACGGCGGGAAGCGTTCGCTGATTTGCGCGCTCTGCTCCCACGAATGGGAATTCCGCCGCCTCATATGTGCTTCCTGCGGCGAAGAAGACGTGCACAAGCTCGCCATTTATACCGCGCGGGAGTTTCCTCACGTTCGCGTCGAGGCCTGCGACACTTGCAGGGGCTACATCAAGACCGTTGACCTCACGAAAGACGGCCACGCTGTCCCGATTGTAGACGAGCTCGCCACCATCCCCCTGAACCTTTGGGCCGCCGATCACGGCTATACGAAACTGCGCACCAATCTCCTCGGCATCTAGCTCGTTCGCGGGAGTTTCCTTCTCCCGGGTCTCGCAATCGCCGAACTTTGGCCAATTTCCTAGATTCGCTCAAAACGGGCTCGATAGGGCGCCTTGCAAGTGCCCCGGCAATCGCCAATTCCAACAAACAGAAATCGAGCCATGTCATATAAAATAAGCCACTCGCAAAATTTCAATCGCCAACTTTTCCCCTCTTTCAGGGCGTCGGCCGCCCCAGGCCTGGAGACCGCCGAGAATCGGTTCTCGGCTAATTTAGGACACTGCCAAAGTTTGTTTCCACGGGAACCGAATCGCTGGAGTATGCTCTGTTTCTAAAAATCTAAAGCCAGGAATGCCGCGCTACAGGCGTTTTCTTCCTGGTGGCCAATCTGCCGGGGGAGCTCGTGAAGTATGGCGACAAGGATCATCAGCTTGGAATGGACCGCGACATTACGAGGCGCGATTTTCTGAATGGGTTCAGTATTGCCATCGGCGGCTCTCTCCTCTCCCATCAAATCAGTTGGCTCGAAGCTTTCGGATCGCCGCAATCGCCCTTCGCTCCTGAAAAAAGTCCCGACTACTATCCGCCGTCTCTCACCGGAATGCGCGGCAGTCACGTGGGCTCCTTTGAAATTGCCCACCAGCTTCGCGATGGAAAGCAATGGACGGGCACCGCGCGCGATCCCGAAACCTACGACCTGATTGTCGTTGGAGGCGGAATCAGCGGCCTTTCAGCCGCGCACTTCTTCCGGAGAATCGCCGGCCCAAAAGCCACGGTGCTCATCCTCGAAAATCATGACGACTTTGGCGGCCACGCCAAGCGCAACGAATTTCACGCCAGCGAGCGCACCATTCTCGGTTACGGCGGCACGCAATCCATTGCCTCACCCTCGCTCTATAGCAAGGAAGCCATGGGCCTGCTAGAGGACCTTGGCATCGAGGTCCAGCGCTTTGAAAAATATTTTCAGAAGAACTTCGACAAATCCCACGGCCTTTCGCTCGGAGTCTTCTTTGATAAGGAAACTTTCGGCCAGGACAAGCTCGTTGCCGGCCGTGGCCAGCTCCCCTGGGCCGAATTCCTGTCCAGGACCCCGCTCTCGGCCGAGGCGCAGAAGGACATCGCCCGCTTGTACACCGAAAAAGTCGATTACCTTCCCGGCCTCTCCTCCCGAGAAAAGAAAATTCTCCTCGCCAGCACGAGCTACCGCGACTTCCTGCTCAAGTACACCAAGGTCCACGATGATGTCCCTGCGTTCTTCCAAAAGGACACCTATGGCCTTTACGGAGTCGGCATCGATTCCGTCCCCGCGGGCGATCTGGCCTTCCTTTCCATCTCCGCAACCGATCTCGAGGACATCGATTACCCCGGATTTCAAGGGATGGATCTTTCCGGCCCTCCAGGGCCGGGCCTCGGAGTCGAAATCACGAGACAGGACCAGAAGGCCCCCTACATTTTTCATTTTCCCGATGGCAATGCCTCAATTGCGCGGCTCCTGGTGCGAGCGCTCATTCCGGGATCAGCTCCCGGGAGCACGATGGAGGATATCGTCACCGCGAAGATGAACTACGCACGGCTCGACGATCCGGCAAATCCCGTCCGCATCCGGCTGAATAGCACGGCCGTCAACGTGCGCAACGTGGGCGAACCAGGCGCTGCGAAAGAAGTCGAGGTCACTTATGTTCGCGGAGGAGAGGCGCGCTCAGTTCGAGGCGCCGCCTGCATTCTCGCCTGCTGGAACATGATGATTCCGTATCTCTGCCCGGAGATGCCACAAAAACAAAAAGACGCTCTCGCCTATGGCGTAAAGGTCCCGCTCGTTTACACCAATGTCCTGATCAGCAACTGGAAAGCTTTCCAGCAGCTCGGCATTGGCAAAGTCAATTGCCCCGGCAGCTATTTCGATTCGGTGGATTTGGACTACCCGGTGAGTATGGGAAACTATCATTTCCCAGGCAATCCGGAGGACCCCTGTCTCCTCCACCTCGAGCGAGTTCCCGTCGGGCCGGGCCGCACGGCGCGCGACCGGCAAATCGCCGGACGCCAGGAGCTTTACATCACGTCCTTCAAAGTCTTTGAGCGCAACCTCCGCGATCAACTGGGCCGCATTCTCTCGCCCGCGGGCTTCGATCCCGCGCGCGACATTCTCGCCATCACCGTCAATCGCTGGCCCCACGGCTACGCCTACGAATACAACTCGCTTTTCGATCCCGATTGGCCGGCCGATCAGCGCCCCTGCGTCGTCGGCCGCCAGCCCTTCGGCCGCATCTCCATCGCCAATTCGGACGCCGACGCTCTTGCTTACACCAATGCGGCAATCGACCAGGCCTATCGCGCCGTGAAAGAAATTTTGCAGTTCACCGGCCCGCGAAATCCTTAGCCGGCTCGCGAATCCCTGTCCGATTTGCGCATCCGTTTCCAGGCCCTTCACCGTCGAATGCAGCACCCATTCCGCTGAAACCACATTGTCTTTGACCACATCTATACCAAGAGTTGTCCCCGCATCGGATTTTCAATTCCGCATGCGATAATGCGGATACCGGTGTCCGCGGGACACGCCAACGGGTGGGTTGGAGCGTCTAAACTCGGGAAAACCTGGAGTAAACGATGTGGATTGTCCGATTAGCTTTACGGCGGCCCTATACCTTCGTTGTCGCCGCAATCCTTTTGATCATCCTCGGACCGGTCGCCATCCTGCGCACTCCCACCGACATTTTCCCCAATATTGATATTCCTGTCGTCAGCGTCATCTGGAATTACGGCGGGCTTGAGCCCGAGGAGATGTCCAACCGAATCACGTATATCTACGAGCGTATTTTGACCACCACGGTCAACGACATCGAACACATCGAGTCACAGTCCTACAACGGAATTGGAATCACGAAGGTCTTCTTTCATCCCGGCGTACAAATTGCCAGCGCTGTCGCGCAAGTAACAGCCGTGTCTCAAACGATTGTGCGCCAGTTTCCGCAGGGCACCACGCCGCCGCTGGTAATTCAATACAACGCGTCAACCGTCCCTATCTTGCAACTCGCGCTTTCGGCTCCCAACCTGAACGAGCAGCAGTTGTTCGATATGGGTGTGAATTTTATTCGCACGGGGCTGATTACTATTAGCGGAGTGGCGATTCCGTACCCGTACGGCGGGAAGCAGCGGCAGATTCAAATCGATTTGAACACGTCGGAGCTTCAGTCGAAGGGTCTGTCGCCCAACGACGTGGTGAACACGATCACCAATCAAAATCTGATCTTGCCCGGCGGAACTGCCAAAATCGGATCGTTTGAGTATCAAGTGGATATGAACGGTGCCCCGTCGAGCGTCGACGAGCTGAACGCCTTGCCCATCAAGAGTGTGGGCGATTCGACCATCTATATTCGCGACGTGGCCTTCGTGCGCGACGGTTATCCGCCCCAAACGAATATTGTTCGCGTGAACGGGTCGCGGTCGGTGCTGATGTCGGTGCTGAAGTCGGGCGACGCATCGACGCTGGACATCATTTCCGGAATCAAGGCCAAGCTGCCGATCATTCAGGATTCACTCCCGGCGCATGTCGATATTCATCCGGTGTCTGACCAGTCGCTGTTCGTGCGCGCTTCCATCGAAGGCGTGGTTCGCGAGGGACTCATTGCGGCGGGGCTCACCGGCATCATGATTCTGATTTTTCTCGGCAGTTGGCGGAGCACCATCATAATCGCGGTTTCGATCCCGCTGTCGATTTTGACCTCGTTGATCGTTCTGAGCGCGCTTCGGGAAACGATCAACATCATGACGCTTGGTGGGCTGGCACTGGCAGTGGGAATCCTCGTCGACGACGCCACGGTGGAAGTGGAAAACATCAACCGCAATTTCGATCAGGGCAAGGAGATCACGCAGGCCATTCTGGACGGCGCTTCGCAAATCGCCGTGCCAGCCCTGGTGTCCACGCTGTCGATTTGCATCGTGTTCGTGCCGATGTTTTTCCTCTCGGGCGTGGCGAAGTACCTGTTCGTGCCTCTGGCGGAAGCCGTGTGTTTCGCGATGCTGGCTTCGTATCTGCTTTCGCGAACGCTTGTGCCGACGATGGCGCGGTATCTGCTGGTGGCGCGGACGGAGCACGAGCGGCGCACGGCTTCACGGGCTTCGGGCAATCCGTTCGTGCGGATGCAGGAAAAATTCGAGGTGGGATTCGAAAAGTTCCGCGGATGGTATCACCGCGTGCTGGCTACATCGATTCGCCACCGCAATGTGTTTATCGTTGTTTTTTTGTCGGCCTGCGTCCTTTCCTTTGCACTGCTTCCCTTCGTCGGCCAGGACTTTTTCCCCGGCGTAGACAGCGGCGAATTCAAGATGCATATGCGCGCTCCGACGGGAACTCGCATCGAAGACACGGCTGCGCTTTGCGACCAGGTCGAAGCCGACATCCGCCGGCAGATTCCGCCCAAAGAGCTCGTCACGATCCTTGACAACATCGGGCTTCCCTATAGCGGCATCAACCTTTCCTACAGCACCTCGGCGCCGATCGGCCCGGCCGACGCCGATATCCAAGTGGAGCTTGCGCCCGAGCACCGTCCGACCATCGAATACGTTCGCGAGCTTCGCATGAAGCTTACTCGCGATTTCCCTGGTGTCACGTTTTACAATTTGCCCGTTGACATCGTCACCCAGATTCTCAACTTCGGGTTGCCGGCTCCCATTGATGTTCAAATCGTGGGGCGCAACCTGGATGCGAACCGCGCCTTCGCCGAGAATTTGTTGAACAAGCTGAAATTTATTCCCGGCACGGTCGATCTGCGAATTCAGCAGCCCTTCAATTATCCAAAATTTCATTATGAAGCGGATCGCACAAAAACGAGCCAGGTGGGCTTTACGCAGAAGGATGTGGCCAACAATCTGCTGATTTCCCTCAGCGGCAGCTCGCAGACGACGCCGACTTTCTGGCTCGATCCAAGAACCGGGGTAAGCTACAACATCGCGACCCAGACGCCGCAATACCGCATCAATTCGTTGCAGGATCTTGAAAACATCCCGGTCGCCAATGGGTCCGCACCTCCCCAGATCCTGGCGGGCCTGGGCACTTTTCATCGCGGCGCGGAGATGGCGGTGGTCTCTCACTATAATATTCAGCCGGTCATCGATATTTTTGGCGCGGTCCAGGGACGCGACCTCGGAGGGGTTGCTCGGGACATGACCAAAATTCTCGATGCCTCGCGGAAAGACCTGCCGCAAGGCTCGCAAATTATCGAGCGAGGCCAGATCCAGACGATGAGGTCGTCGTTCATCGGGCTGTTGGCGGGGCTGGGTTTTTCGATTCTTCTCGTCTATTTATTGATCGTCGTGAATTTCCAGTCGTGGCTCGATCCCTTCATCATTTTGATGGCCCTACCGGCGGCGCTCGCCGGGATCGTATGGATTCTGTTCGTAACGGGCACGACGGTGAGCGTTCCGGCGCTTACCGGAGCGATCATGTGCATGGGCGTGGCGACGTCCAACAGCATCCTCGTGATCAGCTTCTCCAAAGAAAGGCTCGAAGAGGGCGAGGATCCGGGAGAAGCGGCGCTGAACGCCGGATTCACCCGGTTCCGCCCCGTGTTGATGACCGCGCTGGCAATGATTATCGGCATGTTGCCGATGTCGCTGGGCCTTGGGGAAGGCGGAGAGCAGAATGCGCCGCTGGGACGCGCCGTGATCGGCGGGCTTCTATTCGCTACGGTGGCGACGCTACTCTTTGTGCCGGTATTCTTTAGTTTCGTGCATAGCTGGCGGCAGAGCAAATCGCGGAACGCGGGTGCGTAGAGTCCGTGGGGGGAAAGACCGCGCCATGATTCTGCGCGGCGCGCATGGGGGATGGAAGAGGGGATATGGCTCAGACTGAAGGGACGGCGGGACAACAGGAGGGCGGGGGCTCCCAGTCGCCTCGCGAGCAAGCGTCGAAAAACGGCATCTTGATCACTGTGGTGGTCCTGCTGATCGTAGCCGCAATCGTTGTGGCCGGTATTGTTCCGCGACTGAGGGCCAAAGCCGCGCTCAAGATTGAAACCTACGACCTCGCGGTTCCGTCCGTGAACGTCATCCGTCCGAGACAGGGCGCGCCCCTGAGGGAAATCGTTTTGCCTGGGAACATGCAGGCGTTCACGGATTCGCCGATTTACGCTCGCACGAACGGCTACCTCAAGAAATGGTATGTGGATATCGGGGGACGCGTGAAAGCGGGGCAGTTGCTCGCCGAAATCGAAACTCCTGAAGTCGATCAGCAGTTCCAGCAGGCGCGCGCCAATCTGAATACGGCCCAGGCGAACTATCGCCTCTCCGAAATCACCGCCAACCGCTACCAGGAACTCAAGAACACCGATTCGGTTGCCAAGCAGGACGTGGACAATGCAGTCGGCGATTTCCAGGCCAAAGCGGCCATGGTAGCCTCCGCCGAATACCAGGTGAAATATCTCGAGCAGCTCGAATCCTTTAAGCGCATCTATGCGCCTTTCGACGGCGTCATCACCGCGCGCAATACCGACGTGGGCCACCTCATCAATTCCGGTGCGGGCAGCGCCGCGTCGGAGTTGTTTCACATCGCAGCGATCCGCACGCTCCGCGTATACATCAACGTCCCGCAACAGTTTTCGCCGGCCGCCAAGCCCGGCTTGATCGCCAATCTGACGCTCCAGGAATTTCCAGGACGCCAGTTCAAAGGCGAGCTGGTCCGTACCGCGAACGCGATCGATCTGGCAACACGAACACTTCTCGTCGAAGTGGATGTGGATAATCCGACTGGTGAGTTGTTGCCGGGAGCCTTCGCTGAAGTCCATCTGGCTGTCC
>Ga0187819_10000758_pt1 | contig 16239 bp, 15 predicted proteins | sample NC_wetland_sal_i_15_FD_132411 | JGI IMG/M metagenome (GOLD analysis project Ga0187819, IMG submission 132411) | Wetland sediment microbial communities from Neuse River Estuary, North Carolina, USA - SO4_4 | ecosystem: Environmental > Aquatic > Freshwater > Wetlands > Sediment | place: USA...
GTGGCGCGCTACGTCTTTTTCATCAACTCTTCGATGGCTGCGAGCACTTCCGCGGGGTGGCCTTTGGCCGCAGCTTTTTCCCAGACGCGAAGCACTTTTCCATCCGGGCCGATCAGCACGCTGCTGCGCACGATGCCCAGGAAGGATTTTCCCAGAAAGGTTTTCATGCGCCGGGCGCCGTAGGCCTCGATCACGCGGAAGTCGGGATCGCTGACCAGCGGGAAGTTGATTTTGTGTTTGGCGCGGAATTTGGCCATGGTGTCGGGCGGATCGGCGCTGCAGCCCAGGATGGAGGTGCCCACGCGGTCGAACTTCGATTTGGCGTCACGAAACTCGGACGCTTCGGTGGTTCAACCGGGGGTGAGCGCCTTGACGAAGAAGTAGAGCAGCACGTTTTTTCCGCGGAAGTCGGAGAGCGACACGTCCTTCCCCTCGTCCCCGGGAAGGGTGAATGGCGGAGCGACATCACCTGGCTGGAGCATGCATCACCTCAGAACGTCCTCGACAGAATGGAGCAGCGCGCATTCCCGAAGCTTCGAGATTACGCCGCTCTCTTGCTTCTTCAAGGCGCCGCCAAAAGCCGGCGCAGCGTATCGTTCACGGCCTGGGGATTGGCCTGGCCGCGGGTGGCGCGCATCACCTGGCCGACCAGGAATTTGAATACGCCTTCATTGCCGGCGCGGAATTTGGCCACTTGATCGGGGTTCTTCTCGATGGCCTCGTGGCAGGCGCGCTCGATGGCGGACGTATCTGTGATTTGCGCGAATCCCTCCCTCTTGACGATTAGCTCCGGGTCCTCCCCTGTCTTAAAAGCAATGCTCAGCGCCGCCTTCGCCCCAGTGGTCGTGATTTGATTCTCCAATAGGTTTATGAGCTTTGCGAGCGAAGCCGGATTGACCGGTGAATGGGAGATATCCTTTCCCGAATCATTCAATAGGCGCAAGAGTTCCGTTTGGATCCAGTTGGCGGCGGTTTTTGCGGCGGCGCCGGCGCGGACGGTCTGCTCAAAGTAATCGGCCAGCTCGCGCGTGGCGGTGAGCACGCCGGCGTCGTAGGGGGTGATTCCGTACTCGCTGGCGAAGCGGGCGCGGCGCGCGGCCGGCAGCTCCGGCATTTCCTGAAGCACGCGCGCTTTTATCGCCTCGGAGACACGCACGGGGAGCAGATCCGGCTCGGGGAAGTAGCGGTAATCGTGGGCGTATTCCTTGGAGCGCATGGGCTCGGTGCGTCCGGCGGGCACGTTCCAGAGGCGCGTTTCCTGGGTCACTTGGCCGCCGCTTTCGAGGAGCTGCACCTGCCGCTCGATTTCGTATTCCAGGGCGTGCTCGAGGTAGCGGAAGGAATTCAGGTTCTTCACCTCGGTTTTGGTGCCGAAATCGTGTTCGCCGCGGCGGCGCACGCTCACGTTGGCGTCGCAGCGCAGCGAGCCCTCCTCCATGTTGCAGTCGCTCACCTCGGTGTACAGCAGGACCTGCTTCAGCGCGGTGAGATAGGCGTGGGCTTCCTGGGGCGAACGAAGATCGGGCTCGGAAACGATTTCGACGAGCGGGACGCCGCCGCGGTTGAAGTCAATGTAGGTGTTGCGGGCGGAGTCGGGGAAGCCCTCGTGCATGCCTTTGGCCGCGTCGTCTTCCAGATGCATGCGGGTGATGCCAATGCGTTTGGTGCGGTCGCCGTGCTCGATTTCCAGCCAGCCGGCGGTGGCCAGGGGCAGCTCGTACATGGAAATTTGATAGCCTTTCGGCAGGTCGGGGTAGAAGTAATTCTTGCGGGCAAAGCGCGAGCGTTCCTGCACGGTGCAGTGGAGCGCGAGCGCGGCTTTCACGGCCAGCTCGAGCGCGCGCCGGTTGAGCACCGGGAGCGCGCCCGGCAGCCCGAGACAGACGGGACAGGTATTGTGGTTTGGGGGATCGCCGAAGCGGGCCGAGCAGGCGCAGAAAATTTTTGCCGCCGTTTTCAGTTGGACGTGCGTCTCGATCCCGATGACGGGCTCAAAGCGCTCCAGGATTTCGGGCGCGAGACCTGTGGCAGTGGCGTTCGGCCGGCTCATGGAAAGACACGATTATAGCATCGGGCAGCGGGCTGCCCCGTGCCCCGGGCCTCGATCGGCTCACCCATCTGTGCGGTACTATTCCAGGGATGCGAACGGCGATTATTTCCGATATCCACGGCAACCTGGCCGCGCTGGAGGCGGTACTGGCGGATGTAAGGCTGGCGAGTCCCGATTTGGTGCTCCAGGGGGGCGATCTGGCGATGGGCGGGCATCGCCCGGCGGAAGTGGTGGACCGCATCCGCGAGATGGGCTGTCCCGGCGTGGTGGGAAATACGGACGAGGTGCTGTGGAACGATGAATCGCGCGCGGCCCTGGAACGCAGCGCGCCGAAGCTCGGCCCGCTGCTGCGCATCATTTTCGACGACGCGGCGGCCACGACGAAACTTCTGGGCGAGGAGAGCATGGCCTGGCTGCGAGCGCTGCCGGGAGAGTGGCGTTCGAGCGACGGCCAGATCGCGCTGGTGCATGCCAGTCCTGGGAACCTGTGGCGCGCCCCGGGCGTGGAGGCCGACGATGCGGAGCTCACGGCCACCTACGGAAGCCTCGGCGCTCGCATTGCGGTGTATGGGCACATTCACCGGCCCTACGTGCGCACGCTTGCAGCGCTGACGGTGGCCAATAGCGGAAGCGTGGGGTCGCCGTATGATGGCGATCCGCGTCCTTCCTATCTGCTGATCGAGGATGGGCGAGTGACCATCCGCCGCGTGGCATATGACCTCGAACGCGAGTGCCGGGAGTTTATCGCCTCAGGATATCCGCACGCCGAGTGGCTGGCTGAAATCCGGCGGAAGGGCGCCTACGTGCCGCCGCCTTCCATGACACCGGCTCAGAGCTAAGCGGCCAGCGCCGGGATCAGATCGCAGAAGCAAAACGGTCCGCGTTGGACTACCTGTCCCCACCTGAAGCACACCGGGGCGCGGAAGATGGGGCCGTCGAACACGAAGGAGTGGAATTCGCCGTTTTCGCCGCAAGGGTCCACGCCCGGCGGCAGGTCGCGGAAAAAAGATTCATCGAGTTCGCGGCCCGCGAAGCTCGGGTGCACGACGCGCGAATCCACGCAGGTGGCCACGGCGCGAAAGCCCGCGGCGACCAGGTGGCGCGCGAGCACACGCGTGTCGCGCTTCCACAGCGGGAAGAGGCCAGTCATGCCGACTTTGGCGAGGTTTTGCTCGCGGTAGGCGCGCAGGTCTTCCAGGAAAATATCGCCGAAGACGACCTTGCGGATTCCCCGGGCGTATTCCTGCTGCATGGCCTCGCCCATGCGGGCCTCGTAGACGGGATTGATGCACTCGGGAGGAATGAAGACTTCGCGGAGCGGCAGGCCGATGGATTCGGCCTGCCGCTCCAGGAGTGCGCGCCGCACGCCGTGCATGCTGATGCGGTCGTAGCCCTCGGTGACGGTGGTGAGGAGGGAGGCGACGCGAACGTCTGCGGACCTTCCCAGGGCGTCGAGGGCCATGGCGCTGTCTTTTCCACCGCTCCAGCAGAAAAGCACGGGCTCGGGGATCATCCGTTCCCTCCTATTGGATAGCGCAGCGCTACCGCGGCATCCCGCCTCGGCGGGACCGTGCCCCTAGCAGGGCCGAGGATCATGAGCGACCTCCGATGCGGTATTTCAATCCGCCGCGAAATTCCCGGCCGAGCGCGGGATAGCCCAGGATGAGCTGATACTGGCGGTCGAGAAGATTCTGGACACGGCCAAAGAGTTCGACGCCGTGCCCCAGGGCGTAGGTCCCCGTGGCGTCGAAACGGGCGTAGGGAGGAGTGCGGGTGAGTCCCAGTCCTACGAATGTCTGGAGGTTCGTCAGGAATGCGGAGTCGGTGCGCGAGCCGCTGTAATAGCCGGCCAGACTCAGACTGCACTGCCGGTAGCTGGTGCTCAGCGTCATGCTTCCGGCGTTGGTCGGGCGGCGCAGCAGGCGGTTGCCGGGGATCTCAGCGGGATCGGTGGCGTTGGGCGATTTGATGACCAGGCTGTCGTCGTAGGCATACCCCGCAGAGATGCGCAGCCAGCGCGCGGCCTTCGCTTCAACGTTTACGTTGGTGCCGGCAGCGCGGGCGAGGTCGGTATTGAAATAGGTTCCCGTGAACCCGCCGCAGACGGGCGGAGGCGGTGGCGTAGTAATTTCGCCGAAGCTGATCACGTCGTGGAAGCGGTTGTAAAAGCCGTCGAGCGAGACGCGGATGCGGTCGGCCGCAAAAGACTGATCCACGCCGCCGTGGACGGAGGTGCTGCGCTCCGGGCGCAGGTCAGGATTCCCGGGGAAGCACAGGCTGGTGCCGAATGACTCGTCGAGCGAGGGCTCTTTAATCCCGAGGCCATAGGAGGCGCGCAGCCGCGTAGCGCCCAGCGCGGCATCGCCCTTGCGCAGGAGATAGGCGAGGCCGGAACGCGGAACCACGCGGGTGCCGAAATTCGAGTTGTCCTCGGCGCGCACGCCAGCGGTGGCGGTGAGGCGTTCGTTGAACTGATAGCGCGCTTCGAGATAGCCGGCCTGGTTGTTGCGCCGGGCGTGGCCGCTGATGTCGCTGAGGTAACCGTTTTCCACCTCGTAGGCATAACCCGCGGTTATGGAGCCCTTGCGGCCGATGTAGCTCGTCTGCGCGTTTACGTCCACGCGGTTGAACTGGTTGAAGCTGGAGTAGGTGTAGTCGCAAAACTCGGACGAGGGCGCAGCGTGGGGCGAACGCGGCATGCCGGTGCACAGGCCGAGGGGATCGGGAGAAAGGTAATAGGAGCTGAGGGGATTGTCGAAGATCTGGCGCAAATACGATTCTGAAACGATGATGTGATGGCGCCAGTGCGTGCCGGTGGAAAAATCGGCGGTGAGCCCCGCGGAGAAATCGTGGAGGGCGTTGAATTCGTACAGTTCCGGCGGGGTAATGAGGGTCTGGCCCTGGATGCCTGCGTCGGTGGTGTTGTTGCGCAGCGTGAGGCGCACGGAGTCCGTGCCGGAAAAGCGCCAGCCGAAATTGCCGGAGAAGGTCTCGTCGCGGAACGCGTCGTTAACGCCCTGGCCGTCCGTATCGTAGCGGCCAAACCCTGCCAAATAGTCGAATGGGCCGGCGACGCCACTGAGCGTGGCGGAGCCGCGAGCCGAGGAGAAGTTTCCGCCCTCGGCAAGGAGATCGAGCTCCGGCGTGGTGGTGGTGCCGCGGGCGGTGAAAAGCTGCACGACGCCGGTCATGGCGTCGGAGCCGTAGAGCGCGCTTTCGGCCCCGCGGACGACTTCGATTTTCGAGACGTCGTCGAGCGTGTAGGCGGAGAAATCCACGGCGCCGCCCGGCTGATTGACGGGGACGCCGTCCACCAGCACTTTTGTGTAGTTCGAGTTTCCGCCGTCGAGGAAGAGAGAGGCGGAGCCGCCCATGCGGCCGGTCTGGCCGATGCTCACGCCCTGCAAGAGGGAGAGCGCGCCAGGGAGCGAAGTGAGCTGCCGGTCCGAGATATCCTGCGCGGTGACGACGTTGACGGGCGCAGCCACGTTCTCTTCGGGCGAGGGCAGGGGCTCGGCGGTGACGATCACGCGCGCCGAGGTGGAATCGAGCGAGAGCCTGACCAGCAACTCGCGCTGTTCTCCGGCGTCCAGCCGCAGCTCCTGATCGTAAACGGCAAAGGATGGCCGCACGACGCGCAGGCGGTAGTTGCCCGGAGGGGCGTGGAGCGCGTAGCGGCCCTGGGAATCGGAAACAGCCTCGAGGGATACAGCACCGGGCGTCAATTTTTCGAGAGTGATGCGCACGCCGGCTAGCGCGGCTCCTGCGGGATCGAGAACGGTTCCGGTGAGTGTTGCAGTGGACTGAGCGGCCAGGCGGGCGGGGAACAGCAGTGCGAAAAGCGAAAAAGCCAGCAGAGGCTTCATGGTTCCTCCTCTCCCTCTCGCGCGGGAGAAAAAAGGTGCGCCCCGTTCCGTCCTGAGGCTTCGGTCCCGAAGCTTCGGGAGGATCAAGGCGGCCAGCTCTTCCGGTCTCCTGGCTCGGCGGCAGCCCCTGTTGGCGGGCCTTCCCCCCCGGTCGACCGGGGAGTGGCCCGCGCGGGCTTCTGGATGACGCAACTTCTGCGTCCGCCTTACAGTCGCGCGGCGGCGACGGATTTTCACCGTCTTCCCGTGCAAAGAGTTGGCAGGTTGATCGGCGCAGCGTCCGGCCGCCCCGAGTGGAGCGAGGCGGTGAGACGCCGCAGGGTTTGTCGCGGCGCAGCCCGTTTCGGCTGCGCTCGATCCGCATGCGAACTGCCGAGCGTCTGACACCCGGCATCCGCCACGGATCGTTCTCGAGTCAAAGCTTCGCCAGTCGATTCCTCCGGCGCTTTATTCCGTCTCACCTCCGGAAAAGGTGACTTTCGGCGTTCCTCGCGCCGTGTGCTCGACGTGAAGGAGGGTGCCGAAAACCTGCTGGAGCAGCTCCTGTTCGTAGACCTCCACGGGTTTGCCCACGCGCAGGGTCTTTCCGCGGTCGAGCAGGACGATGCGGTCCGCAAATTCGGCGGCCAGGTTCAGCTCGTGCGTGACCACGACGACGGCATAGCCGCGATCGTTGGCGATGCGCCGGAGGCGCCGCAGCAGGTCCACCTGCGCGGCAATGTCCAGGTGCAAGGTGGGCTCGTCGAGCAGCAGCAGCAAGGGCTGTTGGGCCAGCGCGCGCGCCAGAACCGCGCGCTGCTTTTCTCCGCCGGAAAGCTTGTGCATCCAGCGGGTGCGCAGGTGATCGGCTCCGGCCTCGACCAGGGCCTGGCGCGCCACGGCTCCGTCCTCCTCGGTTTCGAAGCGGAGGCCGCGACTGTAAGGATGGCGTCCCTGCATCACGTAATCCCAGACGCGCACGGGAAACAGCAGCGGCGTTTCCTGCTGCACCATGGCGATGCGCTGCGCGCGCATGCGGAGATCGAGCCGGCTCACCTCGAACCCTTCCAGTTGCACGCGTCCCGAAAGCGGCGGCAGGGTGCCGGCGAGGAGCCGCAGCAGCGTGGATTTGCCGCTGCCGTTGCGTCCCAGAACGGCCAGCAGTTCCCGCGGCCGCACATCGAAGGACGTGGCTTCCAGCGTAAACAGCGACGCCCCGCCCTCCGGCGCGTAGGAGTAGCTGGCCAGCTCCACACTGACGCGCGGCGGCTCCGGAGGCCGGGGGCGTGCCGGCCCCTTCGGACTCGCCGAGTTCGCCTGCTCCGCGGTTTGTCCGCCGGGGTTCACGCCATCCTCCTCCGCAGCAGATAGATGAACACGGGCGCACCGACCAGCGCAGTCATCGCACCCACAGGAAGCTCCGTGGGGGCGAACAGGGTGCGCGCAAGCGTGTCCGCCAGGACGACGGCGATAGCTCCTCCCAGCGCCGTGGCGGGGATCAACAAGCGGTAGTCGGATCCGAAGAGCAGCCGGACGAGATGCGGCACCATGAGGCCGACGTAGCCGATCGCGCCGCTCACGGAAACGGCCAGCCCGGTGAGCACGGACGCGCTGAGGTAGACCACGAGTTTCACGCGCACCACGTCCACGCCCAGATGCATGGCTTCCTGCTCGCCGCCGAGGAGCAAATTCAGGTCGGCCGCCGTGGTGTAGATGGCCCCCACGCCCGCCACCAGCACCAGGAAGAGCCAGCCGGGAGCGACCGGCGACGGCGTGGAAAGATCGCCCATCAGCCAGAAGGCCATGCCGCGCAGCTCGCGTCCCGAAATGGTGGTCATCAGGAACATGATGAGCGCGGAAAGAAACGACGCGGTGATAATCCCGCCGAGCAGCAGCGCGTAGCTATCCAGCTCGCCTCCGCGGCGCCCCAGAAAGTAGACGGCGGCGGTGGCCGCCACGGCGCCGGCAAACGCTCCGAACGGCGTAGCGCCCGGCAACTCCGCAAACCAGATGAGCGAAAGAATCGAGCCCAGGGCCGCCCCGCTAGACACGCCCAGCACGTAGGGGTCGGCCAGGGGATTCCGCAGCAACGCCTGGAAGCTGGCCCCCGCCACCGAAAGCGAGGCGCCGACGATGATGGCCAGTAGAATCCGCGGCCAGCGAATCTCCAGAACGATGAGCCGGAAATCGCTGGACACCCGGTCCGTTTGGCCCAGCGCCGTGTGGTAGAGCAGCGATGCCAGGTCGGGCAGGGATATGGATCGAGTGCCGAATTTCAGCGAGAAAAAGACGAGCAGCAGGAGCACTCCGGCGAGCGCCGCGCAGGTGAGCAGGAGCTTGCGAGGAGTCAGCGCGCGCATCAGAGCCGGCCTCCGCGCCGATTTCCCGGGGCCCGCCGCGAGGGGTCGGGATTGGGGGCCGGGGCCGTGGGGAACGCGTCTGGGTGGAGCTGGCGGGCCAGGTCTTCAATGGCGTCGAGCATTCGCGGCGCGGGACGGTCCAGCGCGTCGCTGACCACGGCGAAGTGATTTTCGCGCACGGCTTGGAGGCTGCTCCAGCCGGGGCGCCTTTGGAGGCTGTTGATGGAGCTCTGCGGGTCGTCGGGATGCGCGCCGGAGAAGACCAGATAGTCAGGATTCTGCCGCAGCACCTCCTCGATACTGATCTGCGGCCAGTCCTGGGGCGCCGTGACCACGGATTTCGCGCCGGCGCGGCGCAGGGCATCCGCCAGAAAGGTGTGCGGGCCGGTGGAGATGATGGGGTCGAGCCAGACCACAAAAAAGACGCGCCGCGCGGGGCGCCCGGCCAGGCGGCGGGCGAGTCCGGACAGCCGCTGTTCCATATCCGCCGCCAGCGATTCTCCGCGGGCTTGCGCGCCCAGCACTCGTCCCAGCCGGCGGGTGGAGGCGATCACGTCGTCCACGGTGCGTGCGTCCGTGGCGTAGACGGGAATGCCCAGGCGTTCGAGCGCCTCGACAGATTCGCGGCGGTTCATGGCGCGCGTGGCCAGCACCACGTCCGGGTGCAGGGAAACGATCTGCTCGAGATTGGGATTGATGGGACCGCCGACGCGCGGCCGGGTGAGCGCTTCAGGCGGGTAATCGCAAAAATCGCTGACGCCGGCCAGGCGGTCGCCCAGATCCAGCGCGAAGACCGTCTCCGTCAAAGAGGGCGCGAGCGAAACGATGCGTTGGGGCGCGGCGGGGAGGCGCACCAGGCGGCCGAGGTCGTCGTGGAATTCGACCAGCGTCTCCGCCGTCCCGCCGGGGCGGGATGGCGCGACCGGAGGGAGCATCGTTGGCGCGGGGGGTGGAGCGGGCGCGGGCGGAGTGGCAGGCGCGGCCTGGGCACGGCCCGGAAGGGCGGCCAGCAACATCCAGCCGATTGCGGTCCAGATTCGCGTGTGGTTGGTCTTCATCGTTCCAGCCAATGTCGCGCGCAATAAAAAAGCCCCACGCGAGCATGGGGCGATTGGCCCGCGCTCTTTCTCGCGAAGAGCACTGGGAAGAAGCGGCTCGGGCAGGTTTCCTGACTTACGGCCGTATTCAATGGCCGATTACAGTGGCGGGACCGCGGCCGATTTTCACGGCCTTCCCCATTGTGCCCCCTTCTGCCAGAAGCAGGGGAGCCACCAGAGCCGATCAATTGTCGCGAGCCAGTGTATGTCGCGAGGTGGAGGGTGTCAACGCGCCAGCGGAGATCCACGGCGCACGTTCAGGCGGAGCTGTGCTGGTCGTCTTCGTCGAAGGACCAGTGGAGTTCGTCCACCCACCAGCGGCCCTCGAGACGGACCAGGGTGAACTGGGCGACGTAGTCTTCGTCGTCATCGGAGGACACGTGGATGTCCAGCATGACCCGGTCCTTGGTCTCGCTGCGCGTTTTGACATCCTGCTCTTCGGTGTGGAACATGTCGCGATGCGTTCTGACGAGACCGCGGAACGAGGCCAGGGGGACATGGGAGCGGTAGCGCTGGGAAAAGTAGGAGTAGGCGGTCCCGAGATCGTCATGATTCATCGCGGCGAGCATGGCGCGCGCGGTGCGCAGGGCGGCGGCCCCGGCGGCTTCGTCGCCGGCGGTCGGGGGACCCTGCGCCGGCCCGTCGCTCTTCGCGCCCGCGAGAGCGGACGCGCCGACGCGAGCCCGCCGAGCCTCGTGCCGAAGGAGCAGCCAGGTAGTGAGCGTAAACGCGAGCGTGCCCGTGCCGAGCAGAGCCGCGAGCCGGCGCAGAAGCAGGCGGCGCCGGTCGCGCTCGCGATGGAGGGCGGGCTGCCAGGCGGGCGCCGCGGGCGCAGTCTCGGGGTCCGGCTGCGGCAGACCGCCCTGGCCTTCGAATTGTCCGTCGTTCAGCGGTTCTTCCACTGCGGCTTCCTTTTTTCCACCAGCGCGCGCAGGCCTTCCTGGGAATCTTCCAGCTTGTAGAGTTCGTTGAGGAAAATGTCCATGGAGGCGCGCAGGCCTTCCTGGATGGAAAGTCCGACGCCGGCGATGATGGCCTTTTTGGCCATGCGCAGGACCGCGCCGGACTGCGCGGTGATCTGGGCGATCAGGGCGTTGACGGTTTTTTCGAGCTGCTGCTCGGGCACCAGGCGGCTGACCAGGCCCAGGTCGCGGGCGCGCTCGGCGGAGATGGGTTCGCCGGTGAGCACGAGCTCCATGGCCAGGCGCGGGCCCACGATCTGCGGAAAAATCGTGGCGGCGAGGGGAGGGAAAACGCCGAGGGTGATTTCCGGCTGGGCGAAGCGCGCGCGGGGGGAGGCCACCACGATGTCGCCGAACGCGGCCAGCTCCGATCCTCCGCCGATGGCCGGGCCGTCCACCACCACCATCACCGGTTTTCCCACATCCACCATGGCCAGGAAGGCGCGATGGAACGCGTCGGTCATCTGGAAGACGCGCTGCGCGGTGTACTCGCCTACGTCGATTCCGCCGGAAAAAGTTTTACAGGCGGAATCAATCACGATGAGTTTGACCGCGTCGTCGTCGCCCGCCCATTCGATGCCCGAGGCCAGCTCGCGCAGCATGGCTTCGTTCAGCAGGTTGTGCTCGGGGTGGTAGAGGGTGAGGCGCGCCAGCGGCCCGTCCGTGGAGTGGCGGATGAACCGGAAATCCTCCCGCTTCACGCGAGGCATGGTGGCGCTGGTCACGTCAATCACCGGGCGCCGGGACTGTGTTACGCGTTCCATGGTTAGGTTACCTCCAGGGCGAGCGCCACGCCGAGCCCGCCGGAAACACAAAGCGTGGCCAGCCCCCGCCGCATTCCCGAGTGGTTTTCCCGGCGGAGTTCATGCACCAGCGTGGTGACGATGCGCGCGCCGGTGGCCCCGATGGGGTGCCCCAGCGCGATGGCTCCGCCGTTCGGATTGAGCCGCGCGCGGTCGAAGTGCAGTTCGCGGTCGCACGCCAGCACCTGCGCGGCGAAGGCTTCGTTGAGTTCGATGGCGTGGTAGTCCGCGATCTTCCAGCCCGTGCGTTCTTCCAATTTGCGGCAGGCGGGCACCGGGCCGATGCCCATGCGGTGCGGCTCGACGGCCGCCACCGTGGCGTCCACGATGCGCGCGAGCGGCGCGACGCCGAGAGCCTTCAATTTTTCCTTGCTCACCAGCACGACGGCCGAGGCGGCATCCGTGATTCCGCTTGAATTTCCGGCGGTGATGGCGCCGTCCTTGGCGAAGACCGGGGGAAGTTTTGCCAGGCTTTCGCGGGTCACCTCGGGGCGCACGTGCTCGTCTTTTTCGATGCGCGAGGCGCGGCCTTTGGCGTCCGTTTTTTCGACCGGAATGATCTCCTGCGAGAAGCGGCAGCTTTGCATGGCGCGCGCGGCGCGGGCGTGGCTTTCCTGCGCGAACTCGTCCTGCTGGTCGCGCGAGATGTGGTACTCGCGGGCGAGCAGCTCTGCCGTTTCGCCCATGATCATCTGCGAGAGCGGGCAGAGAAAGCCGTCGCGATACATGGCATCCACCAGCGGCTGATGGCCCATGCGCATTCCCCAACGGGCGTCCAGCAGGTAGGGCACGCGGCTCATGGACTCCGCGCCGCCGGCCACGATTATGTCCGCGGAGCCCAGGGCGATCTGCTGCCAGCCGAGCAGGATGGCGCGCAAACTGGAGGCGCAAGCCATGTTGACAGTGAAAGCGGGGACGTCGTCGCCGAGCCCGGCGCGCCAGGCAATCTGCCGCGCCGGGTTCGGGCCTGTGCCCGCGGAGCGCGCGTTGCCGAATATGAGTTCGTCCACGCGGCAGGGCAGAGAGGTGGGAGCCGCAGGTGCGCGGTCACCGGGAGTGCGCGCGGCGGGCGCGGTGCCGAAGGCCCGCTCGAGGGCCGCGCGCACGGCAATCACTCCCAGGTCGGGCGCGGAGAGATCGGCCAGGCCGCCGCCGAATTTCCCGATGGGCGTGCGCACCGCGCTCGCGATGTAGACAGCTCGGTCCATGCTCAGGCGCTGCTGTTTTCGGGTGGGGACCGGAAAAACAGGCCAGTTTTTATGCTAGCACACCTGCGCCCTGTGACGCCGGGCGTACGGCTTGCGGGTTACCGGCGCCGCCACGGGCAGGTCTCGCGTGCTCCGCATTCTCGTTGCGGGCCATTGCTCGGGTAGTGCGCTTCTGCGAGCGGAGAAACCCCATGCTGCATACGTGGTAGTCGCCCAAAGCGGGCCGGGCCGCCGGGGAATAGGTCAATTTTCGACGTTCCGACTTACTGGGAGTTGGCCCGCCATTGTCAGGGCCGATCACTGGAGGACAGAGCTCCCGTTTATTTCTGGTTCTTGATGATCGTGCCGCCCTTCATGACGAAACTGGCATGTTCGAGAACGGTGACGTCTTTCAAGGGGTCCCCGGGAACGGCAATGATGTCCGCAAGTTTTCCCTTCTCAAGGGTACCAAGACGGTCTTGCCGGCCCAGGAGCTCCGCCGCATTGCTGGTCGCAGCCCGGATGATTTCCAACGGGGTCATGCCTTCCGCCGCATACGCCTCCAGCATCAACAAACTGGCCTGGCCGCGGTTCTTTCCCGGCATGGTTAGGTACATGTCGGAGCCGGCCGCAATGGGAACCCCCATGGCACGGGCTCGGCGCAATCGGTCCTGGTTCGCGGCGAGATACGGCTTGAATCTTGCCAGGACCCGATCTCGTTCTTCCGCCGTGGGCTGACGGTTACCAAACGTTATGTCCAGGTAGGTCTGCTCCGTTCCGTCCGTGGGGACGAGAAAGATGTGCTTTTGCGCCATTATCTTGAGAACATCATCCGACACGACATACGCATGCTCGATAGAATCGACGCCGGCTTCAGCCGCAATCCGCGTGGCATGGTCGCCGATCGCATGCGCAGCCACCTTTACCTTGGAGGAGTGCGCTTCGTCGACAATGGCTTTCATCTCATCCAGAGTCACGCCCGCGGGGCTGCCGTTGACGATCACCTTGATGCAATCAGCGCCGTCGTAGAGTGCTTGGCGAACGGCCTGCCGCGCACTGTCCGGTCCGTTAATCGTCACATACTCCTGCTCGATGATTTTCTGCGCCTCTGGAATCAAGCGCCCGAACTGGCCGCCCGGCGCAGCAAGAGCGCGGGTGCTGGCCACGATACGAGGTCCCGGAAGCCAGCCGCGATTAATCGCGTCGCGCAGCGCCACGTCGCCATTTACGCCTGAATTTCCGACATCGCGCACAGTGGTGATACCCGCCTCCAGATCCTCACGGCCAAGCTTCGCTCCCAGCAACGCGCGCTCTGCGGTGCTCTGCGTGGCTACAATCCGCAGCATCTCCACATCCTGCAGGGATAGGTTCTCGCCGTTCATCTCGCTCAAGAGGTGCGTGTGCGAATCAATCAGGCCGGGGAGCAGGGTTTGATCGCCAAGGTCGAGCACTTCCGTGCCGGGCGGGATCACGATCCCGGAACCGATAGAAGTAATCTTGTCCCCGTCAATGAGAACTACAGCGTTGGCAATCGGAGTGTCGCTCTTACCATCGATCAGGTGTGCGGCGCGGAGGGCGATGCGGTGGGATGAATGGGAGTCTTGCGCGAAGAGAGGGCGGAAGAACCCCAGGGAAACGAGCAAAACAACGGTCCAGAGCCTTTGCATCCGGTCCTTGCCTCCTCAGTTGCGCTATTTCGAGTTCACTTGGATCGTACAGGTTTTCTTTCGAAAGTTTTTTCTGATCGCGAAAGCAGCATCATCGTACACCTGCCTCGCCTTTTCGCGAAGCGGTGACACGACTTCGATCGATTCATCGCTTAGCACTGCACGCAATTATCCGCGCAACGCCGTTATCGGAAACTCAGCCGCCATCCAGGGCCGTGGGCGAGACTGCTGGGTCCTCGCAGCCGGCCAACTTGACTTTTCCTCACCCCCGGCCAACGATGCGGCTGCTTCTAAGGGAGGTACTTGCTGAAGATGCCCGCGGGATTCGGACCGATTGCGGGACTGAAGGTGGGCCACGCGCAGGACGAGCGGGCGCTGACGGGCTGCACCGTCCTGATCGCGGAGGCTGGGATGGTGGCGGCGTGCGACGTGCGCGGCGGGGCCACGGGCACGCGCGAGTTGGGCGTGCTCGATCCCGCGCACATTGCAGAGAGAATTCACGCCCTGGTTTTTGCGGGCGGGAGCGCCTTCGGGCTGGACGCCGCGACGGGCGTGGTCCAGTGGCTTGAAGAACGTGGGATCGGATTCGATGCCGGGGTGGCGCGCGTGCCCATCGTTCCGGCGGCCATTCTGTTTGATCTCGCGCTGGGCGATGCGAAGCGGCGTCCTGACGCTGCAATGGGCTATCAGGCGGCAGCCGCCGCCGGGCTGGGACCTGTGGCCGAGGGAAACGTAGGCGCGGGCACGGGCGCGTGCGTGGGAAAACTTGGCGGAATCGAACGGGCCATGAAGGCTGGTATCGGCTGCTGGACGGAGGAGTGCGCCTGGACGGGCGGGGCGACGGTGCGCGTGGCCGCGCTGGCTGCGGTGAACGCGTATGGGGATGTGCGCGACCCGCAGGCGGGGCGGCTGATTGCCGGGGCGCGCACGGCGGCTGGGTCGCGCGAACTGATGGATACGGCGGCGGCACTGCGCCGCGGGATTGCGCCGGCGGCGTTTGGGCGGCCGGCGGTGCCGCAGGGCAACACGGTGCTGGTGGCGGTGGCCACGGATGCCGCGCTGACGCGCGCGGAGGCCGGACGCCTGGCGGTGATGGCATCGGCGGGGATGGCGCGCGTGCTCTCTCCGGCGTTCTCCCGGTACGACGGCGATATTGTGTTCGCACTTTCGTGCGGGGAGCGGCGCGCGTCCGTGGAGGCGATCGGAGTGGCGGCGGCGGAAGCGGTGGCGCTGGCGATTGTTCGCGGCGTGACGCAGGCGCGCCCGGCGGGTGGGCTGCCGGGGCTCGCGGGGTAGGGCGGCGTGGTGAGGGATTCGGGGGAATGGAAAGGCGCGCAGGCTTCCCGATCGAAGACATCGGGACGCAAAAAGCGCGAAAAGCTTGCACTACTGGCGGCGGAGGCGGTCGGCCCAGTGGGAGAGATGATTGAGAGAGACGGTGTGGGTGCGGTCGAAGGCCAGCGGAGTGATGGAGGCGGCGCCGGCGTGGATGGCGGCGTAGTCGGTGTCCGACTCGAAGTCGTTGATGCGTTTCTGTTCGCTGAGCCAGACAAACTTGCGGCCGCGGGGGTCCACGCCGTCCTGCAAGAGGTTGCGGGTGATTTTCCGCGACTGGCGGGTGAAGCGGACTTCCCCCGACCATTTCGCGGGGACATTGGCGTTCAGCATGACGCCTTCGGGGAAACCCTCGGTGAGCGCCAGCTCCGCGAGCCCGCAGGAGAACGCGGCGACGTGTGAAAAATCCGGCTGCGCGTGCCGGCCCACCATGGAAATGGCGCACGCCGCAATGCCGTTGATGGTGCCCTCCATCGCCGCGGCCGCGGTTCCGGAGTAGTAGACGTTTTCTCCCATGTTGCCGCCATGGTTGATGCCGGAGAGAACCAGGTCGGGCCGCCCGGGGAGCAGCCGGTTGAGCGCCAGGATCACGGCGTCGGTGGGCGTGCCGGCCACGGCCCATTCGCGCTCCGCCACCTGCTCGTAGAACACCGGGTCGAGCAGCGTGATGGATTGGGCGGAAGCGCTGCGCTCGCGGTCGGGCGCGACAACGTAGACGTCGCCCAGATCCTGCACCGCGGCGGCGAGGGCTCGCAAGCCGGGGGCGGAGATTCCGTCGTCGTTGGTCAGCAGAATGATCGGCATAAGTCGGGCGTTCCGGAAGAGCGGCAACCGGTGTGCGCGAAAAATGGTCGGGACGACTGGATTTGAACCAGCGACCTCACGCACCCCAAGCGTGCGCGCTACCAGGCTGCGCTACGTCCCGACGGCAAA
>Ga0187819_10000759_pt1 | contig 16237 bp, 15 predicted proteins | sample NC_wetland_sal_i_15_FD_132411 | JGI IMG/M metagenome (GOLD analysis project Ga0187819, IMG submission 132411) | Wetland sediment microbial communities from Neuse River Estuary, North Carolina, USA - SO4_4 | ecosystem: Environmental > Aquatic > Freshwater > Wetlands > Sediment | place: USA...
CGATCCAGGGAGGCCACAGCGCAGTCGTGCCGGTCACGGCCCTGCTCGGCATCTGGCTCGCGCTCCGCCGGAATCCGGCGGCCGGCATCGTGGCGGGGTTCCTGTCGACGGTGCAGTTTCCGTCGCGCTTTCCCTTCTGGGGCGGTCTCTCCGGTGTGGGAGCCGAACGGTGGCGAGCGTTCGTCCTCTCCGTGGCCGTCTTCGCGGGTCTGAGCCTCCTCGTCATAGCGATTTGGGGCGGCAACACCTACAATCTCCTCTTCGCCACGCAGCTCACGAGAGCGGACTTCTCGATCAACGAGTTCGGCGTGCTGATCCCGGTCGGAGCGATGCCGCCGGCGCTCGTGCTGGAGGCCATCCAGGGAGTATCGCTCCTCGGCGCGCTCGTCTTCGTCCATCTCCGAAAGTGGCCCGCCGTTCCCGCGGTCGCGCTCCTCACGGTCGTGGTCGCGCTCGTGGCGCAGCGGTTCACGGAGAACTTCCTGATCTGGCTCCTTCCGGTCGCCCTTCTCGGTCCGGTCTATGCCCGGTGGCTCTTCGCGCTCGGCGCCATCGGCTTCGCGGACGCGACGATCGCGCTCCCGGCCTGCATGAACCAGGGGGCCTGCGGGCTGTCGCAGGGCCTTGGGGGAGTGTTCGGACTACTGCTCCTCGTCCTGCTGATACTGATCTTGCGCGAGGGGTCCCGGTCCGTAGGCGCCGACTCCGGCGCGGTCTGGGGGTCGACTCCGACGAAGCCGTCGACAGAGTCCATCTAGTCCGAGGCGCCGTCCAGCGCATTCCACTCCGTCCCGCGGTTTGAAGCCGAGGAAGCACACGACCGTCCCTCGTGGTCCGCCCCTCGGAGGACCCGTCCGCCGGATGGGTGACCGCGAGCCAGCTCGCGGAGTATGCCTTCTGTCCCCGGGCCTACTGGTACCGCGCGCACCCTCCGCCCGAGGGTCCCGCGGCCTCGAGCGTGGCCGCTGTCGCCGGGGGAGAACGATTCCACGCGCGCACCCTGACGACGCGATACCGGCGCGAGCGGTGGTCGACCGCATGGTGGATTCTCGTCGCGGCGGGGTTGCTCCTCTGCCTGCTCGCGCTCGCTCAGGGCGGAGTACTATGATCCCTCCACCGTGGATCCTCGTGATCCTCGCCGCCGGGGGCATCATGTTTGTCGCAGGCGTCGTGGCACTGGCCCGCCGACGTCAGCAACAGCGGTCCGGCCGCCTGCTCCAAGCCGACCTGCCGAACCATCCGGGGATGCTGTTGCGCTCACCGCGCTTCCGGATCGCGGGCCGACCCGACGAACTCCGGGTGCTGCCGGATGGACGATGGGTGCCCGTGGAGCTCAAGAGCCGCGCCACGCCCCGGGCCGGACCGCCCGCCTCTCACCGGATCCAGATCGCCGCGTACTGCCTCCTCGTGGAGGAGACGACCGGACGGGCCCCTCCCTACGGTTTGCTCCGGTACGGAGATGGGGGTGAGTTCCGTATCGATTGGACTTCGGAGCTCCGGCATCGCGTCCTCGACGTGCGCCGCGAGATGGCCGCTCCGTACGATGGCCGCGCGCTTCCGAGTCCGGGACGATGTTCGGGGTGTGCCTGGCGCAAGTCGTGCGACCGGGCGGCGGTCTAGCCCGGCGGCGCGGTCCATCGCGAGATGTAGATCTCGCACTGATACGGCAGTTCGATCTCCGACCGCCGGGCGGTCTCCGGATGCGTGTCGAGAAGACCCTTGAGGGTCGCCTCTGCCTCGGCGAACCGAGTTTCGTCCAGGCTCGCGATGAAGCTCACCGACGTGAAACGGTCGAGCGCCGCGGCGCGGTCCATCCGCTGCACGAACGGAAACGATTGCCCCTCGAGCGGGGCAAACCCCGGCGTTCGGTTCCAGGCCTCGCGCCACGCGCCGTGGCGGTACCGCGGTCCCCGGGCATCGTACCGGTCCAAAATTTCCGTGGCACGGCGGACCCAATCGACCGATTCGTCCCGCACGTTCCACAGCAGCCCCACGGTACCGCCCGGTCGGAGCACCCGGTGCATCTCGTCCATCGCCCGTGGTATGTCGAACCAATGGAAGGCCTGCGCCGCCACGACAGCGTCGACGCTCGAGTCCCGGAGGGGCAGCATTTCGGCCAGTCCCGCGACGAGTGGAACGTCGGGGAGTGTCCGTCGAAACTGATCTCGCATCGCGGAAACCGGCTCGAGCGCGAGATAGCGGCCCGTTCGAGGAGCCAGGTGGCGCGACAGCTTTCCGGTTCCGGCCCCGAGCTCGAGCACGGTGGACCGGTTCGAGATCCCCAGGGATCGGACCAGGGCATCGATGGCCGCCGGGGGAGCCTCCGGCCGTCCGCGTTCGTACCGCCCCGCCGCTCGTTGGAATCCAACCCGGGCCGTCGGTTCGATGGGCACGGAGTCGTCCGGGCACCACAGTCTGAAAGCTTTTGTCGCGGACCCGCTACCGCCGGCGATGGCCGAAGACGCGACGGAGCGGACCCTGGTCCTACTGAAGCCGGACGCGGTCAAGCGGGGCCTCTCCGGCGAGATCTTGCAGCGGATCGAACGGAAGGGCCTCACCATCGTGGCGGCCCGCATGATGCGCGTGACGCCCGAGCTCGCGGGACGACACTACTTCGAGCACAAGGGGAAGCCGTTCTACGACGGCCTCGTCCGTCACATCACGAGCGGGCCCGTCCTCGCGCTGGCCGTCGAGGGCCGCTCGGCGATCGCGGTCGTTCGCTTGTTGATCGGCGTGACGAATCCCGAGACCGCCGCGCCCGGAACGGTGCGCGGCGACCTGGCGATCGCGATGACGCCGAACCTGATCCACGCCTCGGATTCGCCCGTGTCGGCGAAGCACGAGCTCGGGCTCTTCTTCCAGCCGACCGACTACCAGGTCTACACGCGGACCGATCAGGAGTTCTTCTGAGTCGATGGCCGACTCTCTCGCCGCGGCGGTCCGAGCGGTCCGTCGCGGGCGACCGATATTCTACCCGACCGACACGCTCTGGGGTCTCGGCGTCCGGCCCGACGATCGGGAAGCGGTCCGCCGACTGTATGCTTTGAAGGAACGTCCGGAAGGCATGCCCGTGTCCGTGGCCTTCTCCTCCTACGAGGAGATGGAGCCGTTCGTCCATCTTTCCTCCGGGAGCCGAGCGACGATCCGGCGCTGGCTACCGGGGCCGTTCACCTTTCTCCTGCGCGCGAGCGCCAGGGCACGGCGCAAGTGGGCTCCAGGGGTCCTCGGCGAATCCCGGACCGTCGGGGTCCGGATTCCCGGCCATCCCTTCGCACGCACCCTGTTGACGCGGACCGGTCCGTTGACGACCACATCGGCCAACCGGCACGGTCACCCTCCCTGTCGTACCGCGGTCGCGGCGCGCCGAGCGTTCGGCCGGCGCGTCGGCGCGTACCTGACCGGGGGAGATCCGCCCTCGGGTCGTCCCTCGACCCTCGTAGCGCTCACCGGTCCTCGCCCGCACATCATCCGCCGGAGCTGAGGTGGGGTGTCCCGGTATCCGACCGACCTCGACCACTGGCGCCGAGCCGGCCGAATCGCCGGGCAGGCTCGCGAGCTCGGACTTCGCCTGGCCCAGCCGGGGACAGCTCGCCGAGAGCTGGCGGAGCGGATCGAGGCGTTCATCCGGGACCAAGGCGCCGAGCCGGCCTTTCCTACGAACCTCTCCCGTAACTGGGAGGCCGCGCACTATACTCCCTCTGAAACCGACGTCGAGCTCCTCGCGCCCGGCGACCTGCTGAAGGTCGACGTCGGGGCGCATATCGGCGGAGCGATCGCGGATACCGCGGGAACCGTCGAGGTCGGAGACACGCACCGGCACGACCGCCTCGTGAAGGCGGTGCGCGACGCCCTCGGGGCGGGGATCCAGGCGGTTCGCCCCGGCGGATCCGTTGACGTCGTGTCCCGGGCGATCGAGGCGGCGATCCATGCCCAGGGGTTCAAGCCGGTGGTCGACCTGACCGGGCATACCATCGAGTCCTACCTGTTGCATGCCGGAAAGTCGGTTCCGAACGTCGGCGGGTACAGTACGGCCTCCCTCGAGGAGGGGGAAGTGGTCGCCATCGAGCCGTTCGTCACCAACGGGGAGGGCCACATCGAGGACGGTCCGTTCGGGAACATCGTCCGGTTCCGGGTCGACCCGGGAAAGAAGGACCCGTTCCTGGCCCGCGCCTTCGCCCGGTTCCGAACCCTTCCGTTCACGACCCGGTGGGTCATCGACCCCGAGGAGAAGGCCGCGCTCAAGCGCGCCCGGCGGCTCCTCCAAGCCTATCCCGTGTTCATCGAGACCGGCCGCGGGTGGGTCGCCCAAGCGGAGCACACCGTTCTGGTCGGGCCGACCGGCGCGGAAGTCCTGACCGCGGCCTAGCCCGAGGTCAGCCGGCGCGGCTGGCGAACTCGGCCCGGGCGAGCTTCGCGCCCCGGTCCATGTTCTGGAGCTTCGCGTAGGCGATGTCGAGCCGACGGGTCCGTAGCCCGCAGTCGGGGTTGACCCAGATCCGTCGTGGGTCTCCCAGGATCTTCACGGCCCGAAGGATGCGGTCCTTGACGCGCTCCGGCGACTCGACCTCGTCGCGGTGGGGGTCGAGCACGCCCAGACCGATCTGGCGGGTGTCGCCGTACTCGTTGAACATCTTGAGGATCTCGTAGCCGTCCCGGCCGTCGGTGTCGCGGTTGGCGAATTCCCAGGCCCATTGCGTGCACCGCTTCGCCTCGAGCAACGCGGGGAAGAGGGGCCGGTAATCGGAGAAGCAGATGTGCATCGAGAACTCCGCGTCGAGTCCCTCCGTCGCGGCGTTGAAGGCTTCGGCCACGATCTCGGCTTCGTGGGGGTGCGTCCCCGCGGCGGGTTCGTCGATCTGGATGACCTTGCAGCCCTTCTCGATCAACGCCGCGAGAGTGGGCCGGATCGCCTGCTTCGCGATCTCGACCACGAAGTCTCGTTGGGCGCTGCGACGCACCTCCGGACCCTTCCATCCCTCGTGCCGACGGAGGTAGTACTCGTTGTACGACCAATCGGCCAGCGTGTACGGGCCGGTGATCGGGAGCTTCGGGGTCGCCTTCGCGTGGTCGCGGACGAACTCGAACTCCTCGACATGGTACGGCCGGTCGAGCCGGACCTCACCGGTTCCGGCGGCCTTGAGGTAGTACTTGTTGTCGAACGACCGGACGTGCCCCAGGAACTGGAACCCGCGCATCTGGCGGACCGGGTACTCGTACATCTCGATCCGGCGGGCTTCGCCGTCGTAGACCCGGTCGAGCCCCGTGGCCTCCAGGTAGCGAATCATGAACAGCGCGGCCCAGTCCCGGACGGTATCGGCCCCGACCTCGCGGGAGCGGTCGCCGAGGAACTTGCGAACCATCGGGTCGTCCCCGGGAACGAAGTGGAGAAGGTCGTTCCATCGAGCGAAGTCGGTCTGCGCGGCGGTGTCGAGCGGCTCGCCGCGCTGGCCGAGGAGCTGCCACCGGGGTTTCATCAGGCTCCCGATCTCCTGGGTCGGGAACAGTCGGTCCGTCACGAGCCGCCTCCGAGGGATTCGAGTCCCTGGCGGACCGCCGGAAGTCCGTGGAGCTTTCGCGTCGCCGGTTCCCACGGGAGAAGGTCGAGGGGCGCTCCGGGGCCGATCCAGAGGGTGGAGGGCCGGTGCCGTTCGGCGATGGAGCGCGCGAGGCGGACGACTTCCGCGGGGTCCTCCACCAGGCTCGTCCGTGGGTCGATCACGCCGAGACCGAGTCCGCGTCGTTCCGTCGAAGGGGCGAGCTTCAGCGCGTCGGTCTCCGATAGGTCCACGCCCACGAGAGAGACCGGAAGGCGTGTGAGGAGAGGCCACGACGGTTGGGCATCGCCGAAGAAGGTCCACACGGCGGTCGTGGCGCCGGCGGCGGCGGTCTCGATGGCCTTGTACGCCGCGACGACGGCCTCGGCGCGGACACCTTCGGGGGGGTGACTCACGAGGAGCGGCTGTTGGAACTGGAACGCCGTGTAACCGGCCAAGTGCAACTCGTGCACTTCCTCCCCGAGTAGACGACCGAGTCGATGGGTGAGCGCCTCGGAGGTCTCGCCGGAGCGGTTGTCCACGAGGCCGGAGAAAGTGTACGGACCGGGCAGGATCGCCTTGCGGGGATGGGGGCCGCTCTTCCCCGCCGGCGGAAGCCAGCTCGCGATAGCGCCCGGGACCCGAGCGGGCGGAGCGTGGAGGATCGGTTGGCGGTAGAACTGATTCGTTTCGAACCACCGCGTGAGGGGGCCGACCGTGAAGCCTTCCCAGGTCTCCGCGAACGGTCGGAACAGGTCTTGCCAGCGCAGGTAGCCGCCGGTCGGTGGCTCGAGGCCCAGCCGTTCCTCCAGCCGGGCGACGTCGGCCTCCGTACGGAGAACGAGCTCCTGAACCGCCTCAGGGGTCGTCCGACCCCGGTCGAGATCACGGGTCGCTTCGACAAGGACCTCGGAGCGTGGAAACGCACCGGTGAGGCTCGTGACGGTCTGCATGGGGGAACTCCCGCCAGCGGGACGCGCACTTTAACTATGTCGCCCGGAGCGTCTCTGCATCGAGTGAAAATCGGTTGCGTTCCGGGAAACCGGTGGCCGGCCGGGCGAGGTTCGGGTCCGCGACCCCGTCGAGGTCTGCCGGCAGGCCTCCGACCCGGTGCCGGAGCTTCCGGCCGAAGGAGGGTTCGTATCCTCTGGCGCGGGCCGGGGCGTCGCGAGCGAGAGATTTAGACCCCCGGTACCCTTCCGCGCAGCGTGGTCGTCAAGGCTCGAGAGATCATGAACGCCGATGTCCTGACCATGGACCCCGCGACGACCGCGCTCGATTGCGCGCGACGAATGACCGAAGCCCACAAGGGCTACGCGGTTCTCCTGAAGGACGGCCGTATGGAGGGCATCGTGACCGAATGGGACTTCCTGGCGAAGGTGGTCGCCCGCGGCGTTGACGCCGCTACCATCTCCGTGGCGTCGCTGGCTTCAACTCCTGTGGCGTCCTGCGACGCGGACACCCCGACCGATGAGGTCGTCGAGCGCATGGCACGCGAAGGGATCCGGCGCATGGTCGTGACCCATGGGGGACGAGTGGTGGGCATGATCACCTCGAAGGACGTGATCCAGGCGTTCAAGCCGTATGTCGACAAGATCTCGGCCGACATTTCTCGGCTCCAGCCCTCGCTACCGTGAGCCCCGGGGCAAGGAGCATCGAGGGTCGAAGGGGCCGGGACGACTTGAACCTCCACGGGGTCTCCCCGCTCATTCCTCCGCCGCCGAGGAGGGATTCCTGAGGCGTCCGTAGTGCAGTACAAGTGGGTCGTCCTGTCGAACACGACCGTCGGGACGCTGATGGCCTCCCTCGACTCGAACATCGTGCTCATCGCACTGCCGACGATCGCGAAGCAGCTCCCCGAGACCTCGGTCTTTACCCTCCTTTGGATTCTTCTCGGATACTCGCTGCTCACGTCGGTCGTTCTCCTCAACTTCGGCCGGCTCGGCGACATGTACGGCCGGGTGCGACTCTACACCCTGGGCTTCGCGATCTTCACCGTGGGCTCGGCACTCTGCGGGTTCTCCCAGACGGGCACCGAGCTCGTGCTGTTCCGGCTGGTGCAGGCGGTGGGTGCGGCGTTCCTTTTCGCCAACGCCGCGGCGATCATCACCGACGCCTTCGGGCCGAACGAACGGGGCCGGGCCCTCGGGATCAACCAGGTCTCGATCGTCGTCGGCGCGGTCACGGGTCTCGTTCTCGGGGGAGTACTGACCTCGCTCCTGGGCTGGAGGTCGATCTTCTACGTGAACGTCCCCATCGGTATCATCGCCACTTGGCGCTCCTACGCTGGGCTCCGCGAGCTCCACCGGCCCCAGAAGGAGCACAGCCTCGACTGGGTGGGGAATCTCACGTTCGCAGGGGGCCTGGCGTCCATCCTGCTGGCCGTCACGCTGTACGCCCTCGGAAGTCTGCCGGCCGTGGAATTCGAAGCCCTCCTCGGCACGGGGGTCGCGCTGCTGGTTCTCTTCCTCTGGATCGAGCAACGGGTCCGTCACCCGATGTTCGACCTGTCGCTCCTCAAGATCCGGATGTTCTCCGCGTCGATCACGGCCATATTCCTCAACGCGCTGGCTCGGGGCGCCTTCTCGTTCGTGATGGTCTTCTACCTTCAAGGCCCCCCTCACTACCTCTCCCCACTGAACGCTGGACTCTACCTCATCCCCGTTTCGGCCTCGTTGGCGGCGATCGGGCCGATCAGCGGAGCGCTCTCCGACCGGTACGGCTCCCGGCCGTTCGCGGTGCTCGGCCTCTTGGTTTCCGCCGCCGGGTTCCTGTGGCTGACCCAGATCGGCCCGACGACCGGTTTCCCGGGGCTCGTGGGTCCGTTCATCCTCGTCGGGCTGGGCATGGGGCTCTTCGCCGCGCCCAACCGGGCCTCGATGATGAGCTCGGTACCCGCGACTCGTCGAGGCGTCGCGAGTGGCATCGGCACGACGCTCGTCAACAGCGGAACTACGCTCAGCCTGGGGCTCGCCATCGTCGTCATGGCGAAGGCGCTCCCGCTCGGTTCGCTGACCGCCATCTTTCTCGGAACCGCCCACGCTACGCTCGGCCCGGGCGGGATCGGCCGTTTCATCGACGCCACGCACAGCGTCTTCGAGCTGTCGGCCGTCCTGCTCCTCCTCGCGCTGATACCGGCGGCCTTGCGGCCCCGGGAAGATCGACCTCCTCCCCGAGGACCATCGGAACCGCGGACCGCCGTCGCCTAGCCTCGGTACCGAGTCCCGGGACTCCCTCCTAGTCGGCATTTGTCGATAGAAGGGTTCGCTCTTGACAAAATGATTAAAACGGGACCATGGTGCTGGGCTTCACCATGGTCGAGGCGGCGCGCCCGCGCACTCGCCGGCCGGCGCCCCCTCCCACGCCTGCGAAAGAGGAAACGGCCGAGGCGGAGGTCAGCCAGACCCAGGCCCTGAGCGAGCGGGCGGTGCGCCTCGCCGAGTTCTATCGTGGTAAGATTGAGACCGTTCCCAAGGTGCCGGTGCGGAGCCTGCGCGACTTCTCCCTCTGGTACACGCCTGGGATCGCGGCGGTGTCCCGGGAGATAGAGCACAATCCCGCCCGCGCCTTCGACCTCACCGGTCGATGGAACACGATCGCCATCCTGACCGACGGAAGCCGGGTGCTAGGCTTGGGGAACATTGGTCCGCAGGCGGCGCTCCCCGTCATGGAGGGCAAGGCGCTGCTGTTCAAGTATCTCGGTGGGGTCGATGCGGTCCCGCTTCCGGTCGATGTATCGACGCCGGAGGCCCTCATCGAGACCGCGCTCCGGATCGCGCCCGCGTTCGGAGGGATCAACCTCGAGGACATCGCGTCGCCGAAATGCTTCCAGGTGCTCGAGGAACTCCAGCGCCGTCTTCCGATTCCGGTCTGGCACGACGACCAGCTCGGCACGGCCGCCGCGACGCTCGCGGGCCTCATCAACGCCCTCGAGCTCACCGGACGAAAGCTGTCGACCACCCGGACCGTGATGCTCGGGGCCGGTGCCGCGAACCTGTCGACGGTGCGGCTGCTGATCCGGATGGGTCAAGACCCGCACCAGCTCACGGTGGTGGACCACCACGGGGTCCTCCATGCGGACCGCGAGGACCTCGACGAGATGCAGCTCCGGAACCGGTGGAAGTACCGGGTCGCCCTCGAGACCAATGGAGGGGGTCGGAGGGGAACCCTCGCCGAGGCGATGGCCGGGGCCGACGTCGTCCTCGCGGCGTCTACGCCGGTACCCGGCACGATTCGCCCCGAATGGGTCCGGTCGATGGCGCCGCATCCGATCGTCTTCGCACTGGCGAATCCGTTGCCCGAGATCTGGCCCGCCGACGCCCGGGCCGCCGGGGCGGCCGTCGTAGCGACGGGGCGGAGCGACTTCCCCAACCAGGTCAACAATTCGTTGATCTTCCCCTGCGTGTTTCGGGGCGTCCTCGATGCCCGGGCGCAATCGATACCGGATGACATCGTGATCGCCGCGGCCCAGGAGCTGGCCCGGTACGCCTCGATGCAGGGACTCAGCGACCATCACCTCCTCCCGACGATGGACGAACGCGAGGTCTTCCCCCACGTCGCCGCGGCAGTGGCCGACTGCACCGTCCGGCTGGGCATCGCCCGGGTCCGGGCCTCGCGGGAGGAGTTCTACGAACGGGCTCGGCGGCTGATGGCGCGGCCCGCCGCGCTGACCGAAGCGTTACAGAATTCCGGACTGGTGGACCCAATGCCCGATGAACCCATTCCATCCAGGAAACACCGATGAAGCGTACGAACGCCCCCGGAAGCGAGCATCGCGCCGAAAGCCGAGAATCCAGCGCCCCGGTCCACGCGCGGCCGGCCCGCGAGTCGGACATTCCGGCCCTCGTCTCCCTCATCGTCCGCCTGAAGCGGCTGAACGAGGAGTTCGACCCGATGCTGAAGGTCCGGCCGGATGTCGACGCTCAGGCCGAGGCGGTGCTCCGGACCGAGATCAAGAACCCGAAGTCGCTCGTGATCGCCGCCGAGGGGACCGGACCCGACCAGGACAAGATCATCGGGGTCGTCCGGGCCGCGATCCGCGAACGGACCTTCTACACGCCGGAAACCGAGGGAGTCATCCTTGACATTTACCTGCTCCCGCTCTACCGGCGACACGGCGACGGCCGGTACCTGGTCGAGCACACCATCCAGCAGCTGAAGGAACGCGGCGCCGGCATCGTGACCGTCGAGTTCCCGGCGCAAAACGAGATCGCGAGCCGGTTCTACGCCAAGTGCGGGTTCCGACCGATCACGGCCCACCACGCGCGTTTCGTGTAGGCCCCGGCGGTCGCCGGGGCCCTGCCGCCGCGCCGCGTAGCTTAAGCAGGCCTTCCCTCGTGATTCTTCCACGGCATGGCCTTTCTCATCCCCCCTTCGGATGATTTCCTCATTGACCTGTTCCTCCTGCTCACCTCCGCCATCGTCGCCGGCGAGATCGCGAGCCGCTTCGGTTTCGTGCCGCTCGTCGGTCAGCTGATCGTCGGGATCATCCTCGGGCCGACGCTCCTCGGTCCATACATCGGCCTCGGGTCGACCACGCTCCCGCCCGAGCTCGCCGGAATCCAGTTCCTTGCGACGTTCTTCATCATGTTCATGGCGGGCCTCCACGTCAATCCGGACGAGATCGCCCGGATGCCGGTGAAGAACGCCCTCGTGGGCGTGGCGATCTTCGCGATTCCCTTCGGCGTTGGCACGGGGGTCGTCGCCCTGGTGGAGCCCACTCTGTCGCCGACCACGGACCTGTTCGTGGCCCTCACCTTGTCGATCACGGCGCTTCCGGTGATGGGAATCATGGTGTCGGAGTTCGGGCTCACGGGGAAGCGGCTCGGGAACTTCGTGATGGGCACGGCACTCGTGAACGAGCTTACGGCGGTTACCGTCTTTGCGATCCTCCTCCAGCTGACGCTCTCGGGCCGCTCGGACTTCTATGCGGTGTCCGTGGCGATCCTCTCTGTCGGGGCGTTCCTCGTCGCCGTGCTCGCGATCAGTCGAGTTGTCAAGCTCGTCCGGGCGAGCACGTGGTGGCGGGCCAAGCCCGACCGCGGGGCCACGATCTGGCGCTCCCGGGAGGCCGGATTTGCCATCCTGATGGCCATGGCGCTGGGCGCGGCGCTTTACTCGCAGGCGCTGGGGCTCACGTTCATTGTGGGGGCCTTCTACGCCGGCCTGCTGATCACCCAGGCCATCGGCGGCACCGGGAGGCCCCGCACGTTCGTGTCGACCTTCAACGATGCCGGGTTGCTCATCACCGAGCCGGCCGGGCCCACCGACCGATATCGGACGTTCGATGCCATCTTCAGCGGGATGGCCTGGATGTTCTTCGTTCCGCTCTTCTTCGCCCTCGTCGGCGTCGAGATGGACCTGAGAGACCTGGGAGGTCTCCTCGCCTTCGGCGTTTTTGCCGTCCTGCTCGCGATGGCCATCACCACGAAGCTGGGTACCGGCGCCGGTCTCGCGCGCGCCCTCGGCATGTCGGCCCCGGATTCGGTGGCCACGGGGTTCCTCCTCAGCAGCCGAGGGGCCGTCGAGCTCGCCATGGCGGTGCTGCTCCTCGCCGACCGGGTCTTCAGTACCGCGCTGTTCACGATCGTAGCCTTGGTGGGTGTGGTCACGACCCTCATCTCCCCGATGGGGGCGCTCTGGGCCTGGCGGAGCACCCCGGCCAGCCGGGCCGACCTCGAGGAGCGCATGCCGTCGCTCCGGCGGGGAGTTCCGTTCCGCCTTCGGCCGGCGATCGATGGACCGCCGGCGCCGCCGGCGGATCGTCCGCTGGCCCCACGCCGGCCCCCGAACTCTCCGTCAGGGCCGGAGTCGGAACCCCTTCCCCCGAAGTAGCCTCCGCGAAGCTATGTAGGCGGACCGGGTCGAACGCGACGTCATGCCGCGTGCATCCCGAAACGAACCCGCTCCGCCGACCGCGTCCACGGAGCCCCGGTACCTGCGCCGGGGGAAGGTCAAGGAGATCTACGAGATCTCGCCGACCGAGCTCGAGTTCCGGTTCACCAACGACATCTCGGTCTTCGACAAGCACATCCCTAGCGAGATCCCGTACAAAGGAGAGACACTCGCCCGGACCGCCGCGTTCTGGTTCGAGATGTGCACCCGCCAGGGCGTGCCTCACCACTTCCTTCGACTCTCCTCGCCCACCTCGATGCGGGTGCGCCGCGTGCAGGTGGTGCCGAAGCCCCGGACGCTGGGCCCCCGGCCGAAGAACTACCTCATCCCCCTCGAGGTGATCGTCCGGTATTATGTTGCGGGTTCGATCTGGGACCGGATCAAGGCCGGCGCGGTCCGGCCGGAGGACTTGGGCTTTCCGCGCGCCAAGCCGGTCGAGTACGGCGCGAAGCTTCCGAGCCCGTTCTTCGAGCTCACGACGAAACTCGAGGCGGTCGACCGTCTCCTCACCACCCCGGAGGCCCTCGAGCTCGCCGCCATCGACCGTCACCAGCTGGACGAGATCCGGGAGATGTGCTTCAAGGTCGACCAGGGGATCTCGGCCGAGATCGAGCCCCGCGGACTCCTCCACGTCGATGGAAAGAAGGAGTTCGCCATCGACGCCGAGGGCCGCCTCATGGTCGTCGACACGTTCGGCACCGCCGACGAGGACCGGTTCTGGGACAAGGGCGCCTACGAGCACGGCCGGACCGTCGACTTCTCGAAAGAGTTCGTGCGCCAGCACTATCGGACGGCCGGGTACTACGACCAGCTCATGGCGGCCCGGACCGCGCAGCGCGAGGAGCCCCCGATCCCCCCGCTGCCTCCGCTCCTCGTCGACGAGGTGAGCCGGCTCTACACCACCGTCTTCCAACGGCTCACGGGGGTCCCGTTCACGCCGCTCAGCCCCCCCGCGAAACCCTCCTAGACGGGGGCACCTTCCAGCGTTTCACGACCCCTCCACAGGGGTTATCCCACCGCCGCGGGTGAGGGAATCGTGTCCGCCAAAGCCCGCCCCCGCACCTCGGAGACCGAAGAGCCCGGCACCGTCACCGAACGGCCGGCCGTGGCGCTCGAAGACCTTCCCGGGGTCGGTGGAGCGATCGCCGACAAGCTCCGCGAGGCCGGTTTCACCGACCTGATGGAGCTCGCCGTGGCCTCTCCGAGCGCCGTGGCCGAGGCCGCCGAGATCGGCACCGCGACGGCCCAGAAGATCATCACCGAGGCGCGGCGCGAGGCCGACGTCGGCGGATTCGAGAGCGGCGTGACCCTCCTCGAGCGGCGCCGGGTGTTGGGTCGCGTCACGACCGGCGCGAAGTCGCTCGATGACCTGCTCGGCGGCGGGGTCGAGACGCAGGCCATCACGGAGTTCTCCGGAGAGTTCGGCACGGGCAAGACGCAGCTCGCCCACCAGATCGCCGTGAACATCCAGCAGTCCCCCGAACACGGCGGACTCGCCTCCGAGACCGTCTACATCGATACCGAGTCAACGTTCCGACCCGAACGGATCGTCGACATGGCGAAGGCCATCGGTCTCGACCCGACCGAAGCGCTCAGTAAGATCCACATCGCCCGCGCCTTCAATTCCAACCACCAGATGCTCCTCGTCGCCAAGGCGCAGGAGCTCGCCCGGGAGCGGCCGATCCGCCTCATCGTCGTGGACTCCCTCACCGCGCACTTCCGCAGCGAGTACATGGGTCGCGGGGAGCTCGCCCCGCGCCAGCAGCAGCTCAACCGGCACCTCCACGAACTCCTCCGCTTCGGGACGATGTACAACGCCGCGATCGTGGTGACGAATCAGGTCTCCTCGCGGCCCGACGTCCTGTTCGGCGACCCGACCCGCCCGATCGGAGGGAACATCGTCGCCCACGCGGCGACCTACCGGATCTATCTCCGTAAATCGAAGCCGCCCAAGCGGATCGCCCGGCTGATCGACTCTCCGAACCTCCCCGAAGGAGAGGCCGTCTTCTCGCTCACCGGCGAGGGGATCCGCGAGTAGGGGCCGCGGGCGCGCGGCCGACCCGTCGCACGGCGGTCGCTTTCACGTACAACCAGACCCGCGCGCCGGGCGCGAGCCCGAGCTGGCGGACCGGTTCCTCCGTGACCGCCACGCGGAGACGCGCCGGCCCGGACCGGACGACGAGGGTCCACCCGAGAGAATCCCGGCCGGGCCGGACCTCTTCGACCGTTCCCGGGAGCACGTTCCGCGCGCTCGAGGGGAACTTCCCACGCGCGACGAGGATCGACTCCGGGTCGAGCAGGACCGAGACCGGCTCTCCCTCTTCCGCCGTGAACGCGACGCGCAGGCGGACCCCTTTCCCCACCGTGACCTCGGGGGCCGGGTCGCGGTGATAGATGCCCCGCAGGAGATTCGAGCGCGACGGCGGCGCGAGGGGACGGGCATCGAGGAGCTCGACGGAGTCGAACCCCTGGCGCACGATCCGGTCCCCGAGCGCGGTGAGACGGGTCGCGCCGTGACCCCGGCCCCCTCGGACGCTTTGGACGACCGGACCGCCGAACGCCTCCTCGAGCCGGGCGAGGCGGTACGTCGCCCGGTCCCGGGAGATCCCCACGCGCCGGCTCGCGGCGACGACCGACGGTTCGCGCGCGAGCGTCCGCAGGAGCGCGACATCGGTGTCCGTGACCACCCGGGGCCGGTCCGTCACGTCCCTGCCCCCGGGCGGTACGACGACCCCAGCGGTTGCAGCGTGGACGCATCGATCCCGAACCGGATCCGCCCGCCGAGTGTCGGGAGAGGAGGGGTCAACGGTGGGGGGACCCGGAGCGTGACCAAGAGCTCATCGGAAACGACCTCGACCGCGAGGCCGGGAGGACCCGGGCGCGCGCTGCGGACCGTTCCCTCCCAGAGCGGCGTCCCCGCGGGCCCGGTGGGGAGGCCCGGGCAAGTGAACGCGATGCCCTCCGGCCCCGCCCGTTCCCGCAACCAGGCTCGCAGGGAGCCGACTGCACCCCCCGCGAGGGCGTCCGGTTCGTACACATTCTCGTACCCGACGAACCGCGCCGCGAACGGGTCGGAGGGCGCGCGGAGAAGCGTCGCCGCGTCGCATTGTTTCCGCACCCGGCCCTCGTGCAGGACGACGAACGAGTCCGCGATCGAGAAGGCGAGCGACGGGTCGTGGGTCACGACCACCATGGGGACCCGGTCCGTCTCCCGAAGCTCGTGAAGAACGAGTCCGAGCTCGTAGCGAGCGATCACGTCGAGTGCCTGCCACGGCTCGTCCCACACGATCATCCCGGGGTCGGCGGCGAGGGCCCGGGCGATCGCCACGCGCTGCTGTTCGCCCGCGCTCAGGCGGGCCGGGTACCGGTGCGCGAGCGGGACGAGGCGAAAGCGGTCGAGTAGCTCCTGGGTCCGCCTCCCCGCCCCCGGCCGGTTCCGCAGCTCCATCGGGTACCGAATGTTGCCGGCGACCGTCCGATGGGGCAGGAGCCCGAGGCCTTGCGGGACGTACCCGAGCGCGCGATCCTCGGGCGCCCAGCCGGAGATGTCGACCCCGTCGCGAAGGATCCGGCCTCGCCGCGTCCGCAAGAACCCGGCGAGGGTCCGTAGCAGGGTGGTCTTTCCGGCCCCCGAGGTGCCGAGCACGGCGATGGCGCTCCCCGGAACGAGGTCAAGGTCGACCGGTCCCAGGTGGAAGTGGTCGAGGTCGGTCTCGAGCCCCTCGACGACCCAGTGGCTCATGGGGCGAGCTCCCCCCGGCGCCAGGGCAGCCAGCCGGACCGCTCGCCGAGTCGGACCACGAGGAACA
>Ga0187819_10000760_pt1 | contig 16222 bp, 12 predicted proteins | sample NC_wetland_sal_i_15_FD_132411 | JGI IMG/M metagenome (GOLD analysis project Ga0187819, IMG submission 132411) | Wetland sediment microbial communities from Neuse River Estuary, North Carolina, USA - SO4_4 | ecosystem: Environmental > Aquatic > Freshwater > Wetlands > Sediment | place: USA...
AGTCCCCGGAGGCCCCGACCCTGATGAACAGCAGGAACGACCCGGCGATGACCAGCGGCCCGACCGACATCTGGAGCCGCGGGCCGATCCTGGCCGCCAGCGCGCCCGAGCGGGCCGACAAGGCGAGCATGATGAAGGTGATCGGGAGCAGCGACGTGCCCGCCTCGATCGGCGAGTAGCGGTGGGCCACCTGCAGCACGACGGGGACCAGGAACAGCAGCCCGCCCAGCGCCCCGTAGACGACGAACGTCACCGCGTTGGCCGCGGTGAACTGCCGCGACCTGAACACCCCGAGCGGCAGCATCGGCGCGCGCTCCCTGCTCTCGATCAGGATGAACAGGGCGAGCAGCACGAATCCCACGCCCAGCGGGACCAGCACGGGCACCGATCCCCAGCCGTAGGCGGACGCGGCGATCAGCCCGTACGTGATCCCGGCCAGCGCGCCGCTGATGGATAGCGCGCCCCGGACGTCCAGCTTCGGGACCGGGCCGGGCGCCTTGGTCTCGGGCACGTGCCGGCGGGCGATGACCAGCACCAGCACCGCCAGCGGGAGGTTGATGAAGAACACCAGGCGCCACGACACGGCGCTGATCAGCCACCCGCCCAGGAACGGGCCGATCGCGGTGGCCACGCCGCCGAGCCCGGACCACGCGCCGATGGCGGCCGAACGGTCCTCCTCGGCGAACGAGGCCTGCAGGATGGCCAGGCTCCCGGGGGTGAGCAGCGCCCCGCCGACCCCCTGCAGCGCCCGGGCCGCGATCAGCACCGCGGCGTCCGGGGCCAGCCCGCACAGCAGCGACGCGACCGCGAACCACACGATGCCGATCTGGAACACCTTCCGCCGCCCGTAACTGTCACCGAGCGTCCCGCCGAGCAGCAGCAGCCCGGCCAGGGTCAGCGTGTAGGCGTCGACCACCCACTGGATGCTGGCCACGCCCGCGTGAAAGTCCCGCCCGATCGCCGGCAGCGCGATGCCCACCACCGTCGCGTCCAGCGCGGCCATGCCCGAACCCAGCACCGTGGCGGCCACCACCCACCGCCCCTGCGCGCTCGCGAAGCGCAAGCCCGCGGGGCTCTCCTGCGGAATCGATGTCTCGGTCATCTGCGGTACGGGCACCACCGTTCGTTCGGCGTATATAAGAACTTCAAATTAGTCCGAACGAGCGGTGGTGGCACTGTCCTGTACCACCACCGGGTCCGGTGAGAGGCCCTCCGGCACCGTTTTCCGGCTCGAGCCGGGGCGGGTGGCCAGGACCGAGCCGCCCAGGATCAGCACGAACGACACGCCGATCGTGGCGGTCAGGTGCTCACCGAGGACCAGGACGCCGAGCGCGACCGCGACCGCGGGGTTGACGTAGGTGATGACCGTGGCGCGGGCCGGGCCGACCTCGGCGATCAGCCGGAAGAAGACCAAGAAGGCCGCCGCCGTGCAGATCACGCCGAGCCCGGCCAGCGCCCCGAGCACCTCGGGCGACGGCACCTTACGGGGCCAGGTGAGCGCGGCGAACGGGGCGTAGACGACCGCGGCCGTGCCCAGGCAGACCGCGTTCACCGCGACCGGCGGGAGGCTGGCGAGCTTGCGGTTGGCGATGAGCGGGCCGATCGCGTAGCCGAGCGCGGTGAGCAGCACCTCGATGACCGGCAGCGTGCCCCCGCGGCCCGCGCCGGGCCCGGCCAGCAGGGCCACGCCGCCCAGGCCGACCGCCAGTCCGGCCCAGCGGATCACGGTGGGGCGGTCGCCGGTGCGCGTGAGCCAGGCGAGGAGCGCGCTGATGATCGGCACCGCGGCGATGAGCAGGCCGCTCGTCGAACTCGGCAGGTGCTTCTCGGCGTTGGAGAGCAGCGCGAACGGGCCGACGATCTCGCCCGCGGTGAACGCGGCCAGCCACCGCAGGTGCCCCCTGAGCGCGCGGAGGTGCCCGCCGCGGATCGCCGCGGGCAGCAGCAGCGCCGAGCCGAGCGCCACGCGCGTGCCGACCAGGACGGGGACCGAGACGCCGCCGTCGGCCACCTTGATGAGCAGGTAGGGGATCCCCCAGATCACGCCCATCGCGGCGAACAGCAACCACCCGCGCCTGCTCAACCCCACACTCCCGTCGCTGCGCCGCACCCAGGTTCAGCGTAGGGGAGCTTCGCGGGTTCCGCGCGTCACGGGCAGACGCCGAGCGGTCCTACCTGCAGGCAGGTGCTGGCCGGGGTCGGGTTCGGCGACGGTTGCCGCATGGCCGGGGTATCCGTCTGCGACGGGGTGGGGTTGGGGCCCGGGACGGAGTGCGTCGGGATGCCCTGCGGCGGGCCCGGCGTGGAGGGCCCGATCGTGGGGGCCACGGCGCCCGGGCTGGAGGAGGAGCCGGTTACGGACGACGGGCGGGGGCTGGGCGGCCTGAAGGGGACCGACGGGCTGGACGGGCTGGTGGAGAGGGACGGCACGACGATGGTACCGATCGGGTGCGAGCCACCGGTGGCCGAGGGGTCCGGCGACGGGCTGGGGACCGGTATGCGGCGGCCCGATACGCCGTTCGTGCCGGCCAGGGCCGACGACCCGCCCGGGCTGTGGGGTAGGTGCAGGACCTGGATGGAAACCGCGGACAGCGCGAGGAAGGCGATCGCGCCGGCGGAGATCACCATGACGGGCACGGTGCTGCCGGCCGGGTGGGACCGGACGAGCGTGCCGAGCTGGCCGACGGTGGTCCTGATCCGGTCGGCCATCAGCGCGAGCGCCAGCTGCGCCCGGGGCAGCGGCGGGCAGTAACCCATCCGCGCGGACAGCCGCAGCCTGCGCAGCGCGGCGCGCCGCTCGGCCGCGGTCAGCCCGGGCAGCAGGAAAACAATGGTGTTGCGGCCTTGCGGTACGGCCGCAGCGTGTAATCCGGGCGAAAGCTCATCCGCATCGCGGTAGCGGATCTTAATCACGGCTCAGCCAATTGACGCATGTCATGTGCACTACCTAAGAAAGGACGAAATGGCTAGTGCACGCCCCCCCACTTGAGGCGTTCGCCAGGGGTACTATAGCCGAGCCGCTGGCCGCGTTCAGGCAGACAACACGGCTTGTCCTGCTCTGCAACCATTCCGTGGCCGAACCTGCCCGTGACGACCCGCTCGCCGGGCGGTTAGGCTGCGAGCGTGATATCAGCCCAGGCTGGGCCCGTCTCGGGAACCACGGCTCGCCGTGCGGCGGGTTTCGCCGGGTTCACGTGGCCCTGGGCGCTGCTCCTCTCGGTCGTGGGCGGGATCGCGGTCTTCGTGTCGTTTCCGCCGCTGGACGCCTGGCCGGTGGCCGCGGTCGGGCCCGCGTTGCTGGTCATCGCGCTCACCGGGCGGAGCCTGCGCGGCTCGTTCTGGTGCGGCCTGGTGTTCGGCCTGGCGTTGTTCGTGCCGCTGCTGACGTGGCTGCTCAACGTGGCGTGGTACGCGTGGGCCGCGCTGGCCGGGGCCGAGGCGGTCATCTTCGCCCTGCTCGCGGTGGGCCAGCGGCTGCTGCTGCGGCTGCCGTTCTGGCCGGCGGCGGTCGCGGGGTGGTGGGTGGTCGCCGAGGGGTTCCGGGACCGGTGGCCGTTCGCCTTCCCCTGGGGCCGGCTGGCGATGAGCCAGTCCGTCGCGCCGGACGTCCGCTGGGTCGCCGTCGGCGGGGCGCCGCTGCTGACCTTCCTGGTCGCCCTGGTCGGCGCGCTCGCTGCGCGAGCTGTGCTTGCCCCCGGGGGGGGACCCCCCGGTGACCCCCCACTTGGGGGGACTGCCCGTCCCCCCAAACCCCCCTGGCCCCCCTTCGGGGGGTTTCTCCGCTCACCTGCGCTTCGGGCGGGGGTAGGGGCGGTGGTGACGGCCGGGCTGGTGCTCGCGGGCGGGCTGCTGCCCGTCGACCCGACGGGGGGCGCTCCGACGGCCGTGGTGGCCGCGATCCAGGGCAACGTGCCGCGGGCCAGGAACCTGCCGCAGCTGCTGAACGACAGCGAGGTCACGCAGAACCAGGCCGAGGCCACGCTGAAGCTGGCCGCCGAGGTGAAGGCGGGGCGAGCGCCCGAGCCGGACGTGGTGGTCTGGCCGGAGGACGCCGTGGGCCTGGACCCGTTTGAGTACCCCACCGTCTACGACCAGATCCTGAGCACGGTGGACGGCCTCGGCCGGCCGGTCCTGGTCGGCGAGGTGCTGCAGGGTCCGCTGCGCAACGCCGGCCAGCTCTGGGTGCCCGGCCGCGGCCCGACGTACCCCATCTACGTCAAGCGCCAGCTCGTTCCGTGGGGTGAGTACATTCCGTTCCGTGGCATCACCTCCCGCATCAGCTCCCTGACCTCGCTGGTGCCGGTGGACTTCACCCCCGGAAACCGCCTTGTCGTGTTCGGCGTCGGGCCGGTCAGGCTCGGCGACGTGATCTGCTACGAGGTGGGCTTCGACAACCTCGTGCGGTCCGAGGTCACGGCCGGGGCCAACCTGCTGGCCCTGCAGTCCAACGACGCGGACTTCGAGCTGGACAACCAGCTCGGCGAGACCGAACAGCAGACGGCGATGGCGCGGATCAGGGCCATCGAGAGCGACCGGGCCGTGGTCTACGCCTCGACCACCGGGGAGAGCTCGATCATCGCGCCGGACGGCAGCCTCATCGCCGGCAGCGGCATCTGGCACCAGGCGGTCCTGGACGCGAGGGTCCCGCTGGTCACCTACCGCACGCTGGCGGACCGGGTCGGCGCGTGGCCGGAGTACGTCATCGTCCTGCTGACCCTGCTCGCCCTGGCGTGGGCAGGCGCGGGAGCCTGGGGCGAGCGGGCCGCGCGGGCCGCCCGCCGGCGGGAAGCGGCCGGCCCGGCGTAACCTCGCGGACGCTTCGTACGTCTCTCATTCGGGGAGCCGCTCCCGAAAGCACCACGTACGATGCGTAGCGGGTACCAGGCACGCAACAGGGGCATCGCGGTTCGGCGACCTGACATTCGGCGCCTTGAGGGAGGCTCACCGTGCGCGGGACAGACCGCAGGCCGGAAGGTTCGGCTTCGCGAGGGCGGCGCTACGTCGGCGCCGTGGCGGCCATGGCTATCGGGCTGCTCGTCGTGGGCTGCAGCAGCGACCCGGGGAGCCAGCCGCCCGCGGGGCAGGCGGGCGGACCGCCGACCGCCTCGGGCAGCGCGAACACGGCCGCGCTCGCGGCGGACCTGAGGATCTCGCCGGCGAACGGGAGCCACGACGCCAAGCCCTCGGACGGGATCACCGTCACCGCCACCCAGGGGAAGGTGACCAACGTCACGGTAAAGACGTCGGGCGACCCGGTGACCGGCACCCTGAGCCCCGGCGGCCAGGCCTGGCACAGCCTGTGGGCGCTCAACACCGGGCGAAGCTACACGGTGACGGCCACGGGCACCGTCGACGGGCAGACGGTCACCAACACGAGCACGTTCAGCACGCTGACGCCCTCGGCGACGTTCACGACCGAGATCTACGAGGGGTACCAGCAGACCTACGGCGTCGGCATGCCGATCATGCTGATCTTCAGCCAGCCGATCACCAACCGGGCCGCCGTGGAGCGGTCGCTGGAGCTCACCACCTCCAACCCGGTGATCGGCGCGTGGTACTGGGACGACAACGAGCACCTGGACTTCCGGCCGCGGGACTACTGGCCGGCCAACACGACGGTCAGCTTCTTCGGCCACCTGAACGGGGTCGAGGGCGCCCCCGGCGTCTACGCCGCGGCCGACCTGACCCAGACGTTCACCATCGGCCAGTCGGTGATCGCAGTGGCGAGCACCACCTCGCACAAAACGCAGATCTACATCGGCGGCAAGCTCACCTACGACTGGCCGATCAGCACCGGCCGCCCCTCGTTGCCCACCCCCGACGGCTCCTACCTGTCGGTGCAGAAGAACAACCCGGTGCAGATGATCGGCGGCGGCCCGCCCGGCAGCCCCGGCTACTACAACGAGCTGGTCTACTACGCGGTCCGGTTCACGTTCAGCGGCGACTATTACCACTCCGCGCCGTGGAGCGTCGTCGACCAGGGCACCACGAACGTCAGTCACGGCTGCGTGAACCTCCCGCCCTCCGACGCGGTGACGTATTACAACCTCTCCGTGCCCGGCGACCCCATCACCATCACGGCCAGCACGGCGGCGGGCAAGTGGGACGACGGCTGGACCGAGTGGTTCCTGTCCTGGTCGGCGTACCTGAAGGGCAGCGCGCTCGGCGAGGCGGTGGAGGCGGGCCCGCAGGGCAGCACGTTCGTCAGCCCGTCGTCGCTGCCCCCCGACACCGCCACCGCCCCGCTCGAGACCTCGGAGTCCGGCAACTGGTACGCCAACACCTCGAACATCGCGACCATCGGGAGCACCGGCTAACCTCCGCCCGGACCTAGCCACCGTAGGCTCCGTAGCTTGGATAGCCGCCGTAGCTTCCGCATCCGCCGTTGCCGTACCAGTTGTTGCCGCCGTAACCGTAGCCGTAGCCGAAGCCGGCCAGGCCGCAGGGATCGTTCTGGTTCCAGGAGTCTCCGGGCGGTACGAACACCCACTGCGGGTCGGGCGAGGGGGGCACGACGGTGGGTGACGACGTCGCCGAGGGCGCCGTCGCAGCCGGGGCCTGCCGGATGAGGCTGAACGTGGCGGAGACCGCCACCCCCTGCCCGTCCAGGCCGAGGTTCACGGTGTTCCGCAGGCCGAAGCCCGCGCACCCGAGATTGGTGAACGACGCGCTTAGCCGGGCCGCCATGAACGTGAACAGGTTGTTCCCCATGGCCGGGACGGGCGAGGCGGTCGCGGTGAACCGCGCCTGGCTCTCCGCGATGAAGGCGGACTGGAGGTTGAGCATGTTGGCGCAGAAGTTCGCCGGGGTGTCGGCCTGCTGCCCGCCGTCGAGGGACTGGCTGAACGGCTCCTGCGTGCCGCCGCTCACGAGCACCTGGCCGACGCCCATCCGGTACAGATCGGTCTTCCACTGGCTGAGCTGGCCGTTGACCAGCGTCATCGGGTCGTTTTCCGGCACCAGCGCGATGGGCTCCCGCTGGTTGGCCGCCGCGGACAGCTCATCGAGCGTCTGCGAGGTACCCTGCTGGCCGCCGTTGGAGATGTCCGGCGCCGTGAACGGGGTGCAGCCGAGCGCGGGCAGGACGAAGCTGTCCAGCACCCGGTTGTCGCTGCCGTTGCTGATCACCATCGACCCCGGGAGGTCGGCGGTGCTGGCCGTGTTGTCCTGGGCCGTCTCGCCGTCGGCGGTGAGCAGGTACTGGGTGGTCACGTTGTCGCTGGGGTCCTGGTCGACGAGGTCGAAGCTGCGCGTGGTCGGGCACGGCTGCCCGGTGACGGGCGAGGTGCCGTTGGCGGGGATCCGCAGCTTGCCCTCGGATATGTCGGCGTCCGCAGCGGCGTAGAAGGCCACGCTGTTGCAGTAGGCGACCTGGCCGAACAGCGAGCCGTCCAGGCCGTCCACGCACTTGGCGTTGGTCAGCGTGTTCGCCAGCGCGCCGACCAGCTCGAGGTTGTTGCCGTTGAACCCGATCATCAGGTTGATCACGGCGCCCTTGGGCAGCTTCGGCACCACCGGGGCGACCGCGGGCGGCCATCCGAGCGTGGTCACCAGCGGCTCGTACACCCACAGCCGGCCGGTGGCCGGGTTCAGGATGGTCGCCTGAACGAAGGCCTGCAGGTTCGGGTTCGACTGCTGGCACCCGGAGGCCGCCGGGCTCTCTCCGTCCGGTCCGGTCAGCAGGTACGGGGACGCCAGCCCCGCCGCGGTCTCCGGGTGCGCGGGCACGACGAGCACGCAGTTCATGTTCGCGTTGGCGGTGCCAGCCGGGGCCGAGGCCGGTGTCGCAGGGGCCGGGGCCCCCGACGTCGCGCCGAGCGGCGAGACGGTGAGCCGGTTAACCGGGTGACCCGATACCGCGATCACCACGCCGAACGCCAGCCCGAGGGCCATCGGGATCGCGAGGGGCACGACGGACTGCGCTACGGGCCGCCTGCGCGGGCGGCGGCGCCGGACATTCCTACTCCCAGTGAGCATGTGGTCCACCTCCGTTACGTCCCTCCCGAATGGCGAGGTTAGACCCGACGTGTCACGGAGTGGGAGAAAGTGCGGAAAGTCTTTTTGTCCATGCTTAGGGCGAATAGTGGGATTTATAGGTAAATCAGAGTTCTTTCTCACTCATTACGTCACAGGTAGCGACCGTCCGAGCACGGATCTAGGATAGGTATGGGTAAGGAAAGACTCACCTTTTGGATACCCTGGTCGGATGCCCGCAGGTTAGGGCACGCCAAAGGGAGGCGGCCCGGGGCCGCCTCCCTTTGAATGCGGACTGCTATCGGGCTGGGAACCTCACATGCCGGTGATGTCCTCATGGTGCCCGCGGCGCTGGCGCGGGAGGAACCACGAACCGGCGTTTCCTCCTAGCCCGGACCAGCCGCCCCAGCTGAACCAGCCGCCCCGGCCCGTCGGCGTCGCCGACGGCGACGGGTCTGGCGTCGCGGTGCTGCCGCCGGCCGGGGTGGATCCCTTCGCCGTCTGCTCGGCCAGGTTGTAGGTAGCCGCGGTGGCCACTCCGTTGCCGTCCACGGTGACAGTGACGGGGACGGTCAGGCCGAAGTTCGCACAACCGAGGACCCCGAACGAGGCGGACAGCCGGGCCGCCAGGAACGTGGCCAGGTTGTTGCCCGTTCCCGGAACCGGGGAGGCGAAGTTCGCGTCCTTGGCCGAGTCGAGCTGGTTATGGGCGGGCGCGGTGTTGACCAGGTTCTGGCAGTAGTCCGCCGCGACCTGAGCGGGATCGACGTTGCCGGCCAGCAGCGGCTGGTCCACCAGCGACCGGTACACGTTGGTCTTGGCGATGCTGTAGGCGTTGCCAACCAGGGTCATCTCGTCGTTCACCGGCACCACCGCGATGGTTCCTGTCTGGTTGACGCTGGCGCTGAGCTCGTTCAGGGCCTGCGAGCCAGAGGTACCGTTCGCGTCGGTCGAGTTGGGCGCGCTGAACGCGGTGCACCCGTTCGCCGGGTCGACGAAGTTCGCGAGCAGCCGGTCGTCGCTGCCGTTGCCGACGGGCGTGGCGCCCGCCATCGACGCCGCGTTCGCCGCGGTGTCCTGGGCGGTCTGGCCGTTCGCGTTGAGCAGGTACGCCGAGATCACGTTGTCGCTCTGGTCCTGGTCGACCAGGGCGAAGTTACGCACGGTCAAGCACGGCTGGCCGTCGCTGGAGGTCCCGATCGCCGGGACCTTGAGGACGCCCTCCGCGATCAGCGCGTTGGCGGCCCGGTAGAAGTTGACGGCGTTGCACGCCGACACCTGCCCGATGACGGACTGGCCGTAGGCATCGACGCAGTGACCCTGGCGCGCACCCTGCCCCTCCAGCACCAGGTTGTTGCCGTTGGAGCCGATGTCGACGATCACCTGCGAGCCCCGCGTGATCGTCGGCGGGACGGGCGCCACCGCCGGAGTGGTGCCCGCCGTCACGACCAGCGGGTCGTAGATCTGGACCGTGCCATCCGGCGCGAGGATCGTGGCCTCGACGAAGGCGCCCTCGTTCGCGGCGTCCTGCATGGTGCAGCCGTCGCCGAGCTGGTAAGGCGTCGCGAGGCCCTGCGCGGTCAGCGGGCGGTTCGGCACGGTCAGGGTGCAGTTCATCGACGTGGCCGCCTGCGCCGCGGTCTGGTTCAGGTTGATGGCGGCGCCAGTGCCGTCGACCGGATTGGTAGCCAGGTCGCCGAGCTGGAAGAAGGCGGTCTGACCGTTGGCGAAGTCCGCGGCCGGGGGTACCACCGCGTTGGTCGTCGCGCTCGCGCACGGAGTCGCCGACGCCGCTGGGCTCGCGGTCGGGGCGGTGGTCGCGGGAGCGCTCGTGGTCGGATCGGTGACCGCGGGAGCGCTCGTGGTCGGATCGGTGACCGCGGGAGCACTCGCGGCCGGATCGGTCGTCGCGGGAGCGCTCGTGGTCGGATCGGGTGATGCGGCGTCCGCGTACTGAGAGGCCCACCCCTGCCCGCCTTGGGCCGGATCCCATGCGGGAACGGTCGGGTACTGGTAGTTCCACGGGGCAGCGCTCTGGGAGTTCTGGGCGTTCTGCGTCGGAGTGGGCGACACGGGAGCGCTCGTGGTCGGATCGGCCACCGCGGGAGCGCTGGCGTTTGAGCTAGCGCAGGACCCCAGCGCCGACTGGTCGATCGTCGTCGCCCGGCCTCCCGAGACGGCCAGGATAACCCCGAGGGTCAGGCCTAGTGCCATCGGAATGGCGAGGGGTACCGCGATGCGCGCCGCACGACTGTTCCTACCGCGACGGCGCCGCGCGGACCGATGCCCGCTGAGCATTCAATCCACCTCCATGGATGTCCGCTGTGACGCTCCCGGTGCATCAACGTAGACCCGCCATGTTGGCGGAAACGGGAAATCAAGAAGATTTGCGTTTTGTCCGGTTCTAAGGGCCGATCGGCGGCGAAACCTTGGTAATTCATTGCCAAGTTCTAACGTCGCAGGTGACGGCCTGTTGATCAGCCCGAGATTGCCCCGTGATAGGGCCGCATGCGCCCGGGGTCGCGCCGGATCGACCACATCCGGGACGGAACGTAGTTATTACGGCTCTCTCGGTAACCGGTAGTTATTTCCTGGGAGTTACGACCAGGGCTCCGCCCGGAGCCTGCCCGGCAGGTCATGGGCTATCGGCCCGGCTCCGCGGGCCACGGCCGTCATTTACCCGCGGGAGACACTTCGCGACCGGTGCGGTGAGCGATGCGGCGGAACCGGCCTCGGTCTTTGATTTAGCCGCTGGCGTCATATCAGGTGAATTCTCGGTAACCGAATCCGGTATTTTCCGAATCGGCCCTTGAAGCCGCTCGGCTGATGAATCTTTGGCTATTCCCGGAGGGCGATCGAGGTGCGGCGGCGGATCGGACTCGCTCCGGGACGGGCGCGGACGCTGGCCACGAGGGGTGTGTCACGGCTCGGAGTCAGAGTCCGCCGGGCGCGCTGCGCCACGATATGGTAACTCCGCAACCATTCCTGGGGCGTACGCGTCTGTCTGTAGGAGGAGTTGTTACCGGAGCTTGCCTGGTTCGAGAGTTCCGGCCTCTACCGTGGTGCAATTCCGCAATATCGTTAGGGGGACGGCGCCGTGCCGCGATCCGGATGGTTCCGCAGGCAGCAGTCAATGCCGGGCAGCCGCGGAGCCACTGCAGCCAAGCTCACCGCCGGCGGCGCCGCGCTGGTGCTCGTGGCCGGAATCTCGATCGTCGCACTTGACGCGCCGGGGAGCCACGCGGCCCCCGTCCCGTCCGTACAGCCGTCTGACACGTCCAGCCCAGGTCAAGCGGTCGGCGTGTTCCAGGTGGTGTCGATCACCCCGGCGCCGGGAGCGCACGGCGTCAACGGCGCCGCGCCGATCTGGGTGCAATTCTCCGCGCCGCTATCCGCCAGCACCCCGTTGCCGCAGATCTCCCCGAACATCGCGGGTAGCTGGACGGTTCAGGGTGACCTGGCGGTGTTCGTCCCGGCGGGCGGTTTCTTCGAGGACACGAAGGTGACGGTGACGGTCCCCTCCGGGGTTACCTCCGCGGACGGCACCGGGACGCTGAGCGCCCCGGTGAGGGACAGCTTCACCACCGGTTCGTTCAGCACCACGCGGCTGCAGCAGCTCCTGGCTCAGCTGGGCTACCTGCCCCTGACCTGGACGTCGAAATCCCGCACCGTCATCAGCCCCGGCAATGCCCAGGCCCAGATGGCGGCCGCGTACTCACCGCCGGCCGGGACGTTCAGCTGGCAGGGTGATTACCCGTCGAACCTGAGGGACCAGTGGAAGGCCGGCGCGGGCAACATCCTTGACGTCGGCGCGGTCAGGGCCTTCGAGTCGGTGAACGGCCTGACGATGGACGGCATCGCCGGCCGCACGGTCTGGCGCGACCTGCTCGCCGCGGTGGCCAAGGGCAAGCAGAACCCCCACGGCTACACCTACGCCCTAGCCGACCAGAACCTCCCCGAGACCCTGACTGTCTGGCACGACGGCCGCGTCGTGCTGAAGACCCTGGCGAACACCGGTATCTCGGGCCGGTCTACCGTGGACGGCACCTACCCGGTCTACCTCCGGTTCTACTTCACGTACATGAAGGGGACGAACCCGGATGGCACCCCGTACGACGACCCGGTGTACTACGTCTCCTACTTCAACGGGGGCGACGCTGTGCACTACTTCCCGCGCGGCGGTTACGGGTATAACCAGAGCCTGGGGTGCGTGGAACTGCCCTGGCACCAGGCCTCCGAGGCCTACCCGTACCTCACCTACGGCAGCCTCGTCACCGTCATCGGCCCGGTCGGAGCCTAGGCGACACTGTGCTTCAAAAACACGAGGGGCGGTCCTTCCGGACCGCCCCTCAGTTGTTAGACCGTGACGTGTTACAGCGGGTGGACTTCCTCTGCCTGCGGGCCCTTGGGACCACGCCCAGCGGTGTACTCAACGCGCTGGTTTTCCTGCAGCGTGCGGAACCCGTCGATCTTGATGGTGGAGTGGTGGACGAAAACGTCGGCCGAGCCGTCGTCGGGTGCGATAAAACCGTAGCCCTTGTCCGAATTGAACCACTTCACGGTGCCCTGAGGCATGTACTTCTCCTACTGATATGACTTCGGGAGCCCACGGTCGTGTGTCCCGGGTTGCGGCGAGGCAATCCGTACGGACTACCTCGCGGGCCGGCGTTCGGGAAACCAGAACACCCGCGGTCAGAACTTCGCAGGCGCTGTGACACGTGCACGAACTTCGCACAACCAGAGCCATTTAACCACTGTCGGCTACGGTTGTGTTCCCAGCCCACGAAAATAAATGGTCACCGAATGGCCGCGGCCTGCTGGGTGGCGCCGCTGTCCAGTGCGCGCAGGCAGGCCGCGAAACGCGAATCGGGCAGCATGGCCGCGACCCGTTCGGCCTCGTCGGCCGTATCGATGTCGGTGAGCGCGGGCAGGGGCAGGACGCGCAGTCCTCCCTCGACCAGCCGCCGGAGTTGCCGCGCGCCCGTGTCCGGTCGCGACATGGACACCCCGAGCACGAGGGCCGGATCGATCTCGCGCAGGCCGAGCAGCCAGAAGCCACCGTCCTCGGCCATGCCGAAGGTGGCGTCCGCGGCGCCGGACACCAGCGGTTCGGCGGCGGAGGCCAGCAGTTCCGGCGTCACCTGGGGCGTATCCATCCCGATCAGGACCACGGGGGCCGACCACGATGCGCGGGTGTCCGCGAGCGCCCAGGCGATGCGCTCGTCGAGACCCCCGCCCCGCTGACCGATGACGTCGAAACCGGGCGGCAGCCAGCGGCCGGGCGCGCCCTCGAGGGCGAGCACCCGGCGGGTGACGGTAGCGTCCGCCACGGCCGCGAGGGTATCGGCCAGGGCCGCCTCGGCGAGCGCGGCCGCCTCGGCGGGCGTGAACGGGGGCGTCAGGCGGGTCTTGACCCGGCCCGGCACGGGTTCCTTGGCGATCACGATGACCTGCGCCGCGAGGGCGCCGTCCGGTCCCGCCTTACCAGCCGAGCCGGGCGGACTGATCCTCCCCGTCGAGGGTTCCTGCCGGTGCCTGCCGATGTAGGCGGGGCCGCTCACCGCTGCGCCGCTCACCGCTGCGCCGGTCACCAGTGCGCCGGTCACGACTGGGCCGGTCACGACGACACCGTGGCCGTGACGGAGGCGAGCACCCGGCGCATGTCCCTTACGGTCCGCAGCGTGCCGCCGAGCGTGCCGGTGACCTTCGACTTTCCGTTCCGCGGGTAGTACGGCACGTCCGTCTCGGTGATCAGCCACCCGGCCTCCGCCGCGCGCACGACCATCTCGAGCGGGTACCCGAAGCGGCGATCGGACATGGGCAGGGCCAGCAGCGCCTCTCGTCTCGCGGCGCGCATCGGGCCAAGATCCCGGATGGGGACGCCGATGCGGCGGCGCAGTTCGGCGGCCAGGACCCTGTTCCCGATCCGGGCGTGCAGCGGCCAGGCGCCCTTGCCCCGGACCGACCGGCGCCCCAGGACGAGATCGGCCTCCCCCGCCACGACCGGCCCGGTCACGGCCGGCAGGTCGCGGGGGTCGAACGACGCGTCGGCGTCCATCACGCAGACGATCTCACTGCGCGCGGCCAGCAGGCCCGCGTGGCACGCGGCGCCGAAACCTCGCTGCGGCACGTGCACGACGCGCGCCCCGTACCCTGCGGCTATCGCGGCGGAGTCATCGGTGGACCCGTTGTCCGCGACGACGGGACGGTAGCCGGGCGGCATGCGGGACAGGACCCAGGGAAGCGCGCCTGCCTCGTTGAGGCAGGGCAGGACGACATCGATGTGCGGGATTTCCATGGCGCCCGACAGTACTGGCGATGCGGGCGCGTTGGGTCCGCAAAGTGGCTGGTACGCCCTTACGAAGCTGTGACGGATGCGGCTGAGGGATCGCGGTGCGCGTTAGGGGTGGTTTGCTGCAATCATGCGCGTTCTGGTTACCGGTGCTGCCGGGTTCATCGGGTCTGTCGCGGCGGAGACCTTGCGGGCGGCAGGCCACGAGGTGCGCGGCCTGGATTCGCTCTCGCCCGCCGTCCACCAGGGCAGGCCGGTGCGTCTGCCCGACGATCTGATCATCGGTGACGTTCGGGACCCGGCGGCGGTGACCGAGGCGCTGGCCGGGGTCGACGCGGTCTGCCACCAGGCCGCCATGGTCGGTCTCGGCGTGGATCTGTCTGACCTGCCCGTCTACGCGGACGTCAATATCACGGGGACCGCGGTACTGCTCGAGGCCATGGGCCGGTGCGGCGTGCCGGCCCTCGTGCTGGCCTCGTCGATGGTCGTCTACGGCGAGGGGGCCTACGACTGCGCCGCGCACGGCCGGGTGCGGCCGGGGCCCCGTGATCCTGCCGACCTGGACGCGGGGCGGTTCGAACCGCGCTGCCTGCGGTGCGCACAGCCGCTGACCACGGCGACGGTCACCGAGGACGCGCCGCTTGACCCGCGGAACGCCTACGCCACGAGCAAGGTGGCGCAGGAGCACCTGGCGGCGAGTTGGGCGCGGATGACCGGCGGGGCCGCAGTCGGGCTCCGGTACCACAACGTGTACGGCCCCGGGATGCCGCGGGACACCCCCTACTCCGGGGTGGCTGCCATCTTCCGCTCCTGCCTGGAGAACGGCGTCGCGCCGCGGGTGTTCGAGGACGGCGGCCAGCGACGTGATTTCGTCCATGTCCGCGACGTGGCCCGGGCCAACCTGCTCGCCCTCGACGCCGCCGACGAGGCGGTCACCGCCGCGAGCCCGGCCGGCGGGGCCGTGGCCGGCGGCCTGCGGTGCTACAACGTCGCGAGCGGCGAACCGCACACGGTCGGCGAGATGGCCGCGGCGCTGGCCGACGCGTTCGGCGGCGGCATCGAACCGGTCGTGACCGGCGAGTACCGGCTCGGGGACGTCCGGCACATCGTGGCCTCCCCAGCAGCGGCCGCCGCCCACCTGGGCTTCCGCGCGCAGACCCGCTTCGCCGAGGGCATGGCCGAGTTCGCTCACGCTCCCCTTCGGGAGCCTGCGCTGGCTGGCGCCTTCCGCATGTAAGGCGGATGTCCCCCGGCCAAACGTCCGCGGGCACGCAGATCAGCACGGCTCACACCTGACGCCCCATGGCCTGCGTGAAGCCCTGCGGCTTGAAAAATGCGCTGGAGGCCGGGCGCCAGAGCAGCCACACCGCGGACAGGCCGGGCAGCCACCCCAGCATGGCGCCGAGCAGGCCGAGCACCGGCTCGATGGTCCCGGCCGGGCTCACCACCTGCTGCAAGTCGCTGATCAGCTGCAGCGTCGCCACGCCGAACAGCACAGTGGACAGGATGCGCGCCCAGTTCCGGCCCTGGCCGTTCGCCCGCGCCATCCACAGCCACAGGGCGATCCCGATCAGGCCGACGACTATCCACCCCATGATAAGGATGGGTCTCGCGTGGGGCGCGGTGACGCTGACGCCCCCAAATCGCCCGCGGGCGGCGGTGGCCTTGAAGTCGACGATGATAACGACCAGCCCGATGATCAGGTCCACAGCGCTGAGGGCGGCGCCCGCATACATGAGCTTGACCGCGGTCCGCACCGGCGCGGGCGCAGGAGGCCGCAGCGGTCCGGCCGGCCGGCCGGCGGACGGGTAAGGCTGGTACATGGTGGCCTCGCAGTCTTGCCGTAACCTATCGCGCTTTAGCAGCAGCGTGAGAGCGCGGCCTTAAGCTGCGATTAAGGCGGCATTGCGGAAGGGCGCGGCTTGTTTCGAGTGAGGGATGCCGCTGGCGGATCTG
>Ga0187819_10000761_pt1 | contig 16221 bp, 13 predicted proteins | sample NC_wetland_sal_i_15_FD_132411 | JGI IMG/M metagenome (GOLD analysis project Ga0187819, IMG submission 132411) | Wetland sediment microbial communities from Neuse River Estuary, North Carolina, USA - SO4_4 | ecosystem: Environmental > Aquatic > Freshwater > Wetlands > Sediment | place: USA...
TCCGATCCTGCGATGCGCAGGCGCTCTTCGATGTAACCCTGGGTTTCCTCGAGCGTGAGCTGGCGAGTCTTCGCGCGCAGCGTGATGCGCTGCCGGAGCTGCCGAAGCTCCGGCTGGTTGAGCTTCTGCTCGAGTTCAGGCTGGCCGGCGAGAACTATCTGCAGCAGTTTCTCGGTGGAAGTCTCCAGATTTGTCAGCAGGCGGATTTCCTCGAGCATTTGCGGCGAAAGATTCTGCGCTTCGTCGACGATCAGCACGGCGCGTTCCCCGGCTCGATAACGATCCAGCAGCCACTGATTGAGTTTCACCAGCATCTGGCCCTTTTGATGCGATTCGCACTGGATGCCAAAGTCGGCCAGCATAAAATCGAAAAATTGCGAGACGCTCAGCCGCGGGTTGAATACGAACGCCGTAAAAACGCGTTCCTTGTGCAGCCATTCCAGCAGCTTATTGATCAGTGTGGTCTTGCCGGTTCCGACTTCGCCGGTCAGGAGGATGAAGCCCTTGCGGGTCTCAATTCCGTACGTCAGGCAGGCCAGCGCTTCCTGAGTGTGAGGCGTCAGGAAAAGATAGCGCGGGTCCGGATTGACGTTAAACGGATTCTCTTTGAGTCCGAAGAACTTCTTATACATGCATAACCCTCAGCGACAGATTACATATCACAATCGTTGAAATTCCCGAGTTCATAAATATCGCGTTAACGTGCGCTCATGCCGATAGGGCGCAGATGCCAGTTTACCGTCATTCCAAAGGTTTGTTGCAGCCCAGTTCCGCCGCAGTTGGCCACTGGGCAGGTGGCCGGATTGTTCTGCATTGACGCGCCGTAATTGAAATTGATCTGCGCGTGCTGGCCGACTTGCCGCCCAAGGTTCGCCCCGGCGAACCAATTGTCGAATTGAGTGGTTGCCGCGCCCGCGGGGGCAAGACTGTTATCCAATGAATACCCGCCGCTGATGGCACCGGTCCAGAAGCGAGTGAAATTGTGGTTCGCTTGGGCCTTGAACGTATTGCTCGTCGCTCCCTCGAATACGCCCGATCCGGCCGAAAGCCCGCGTGTGTAAGTGAAGGAAACGCCGCTTCGGCGCCGCTGGTAATTTAGTGTACTGTTGACCGAGGCGAACAACAGATGGAAGCTTCCAGCCGGTCCGGTGCCGGCCGCTTGAATTTCCTGCGGCCCGGCGGCAACCTGAAATGCCAGGCGTCCAGTAATTTTCCTCCCGTACGCGAAAGCGCCCACATAATCCGTGGTCGAGTTTCCGGTCCCAGTGTAGTTAATCTTGCCGTAGCTTCCGAGGAGGGCAATGGAATTTGATGGATCGAGCTGGTAATCGTACCCTGCCTGCGCGTCCACCATGGTGCTGTTGACGAACCCAGCGCTCGTGAAATGCAACAAGCCATAAGATCCGGAGAAAGTGAGCGACGACCTCCGGCTGATGGAATATTCCGCCTGGCCGAGAACCCCATTCATATAACGCATGGAGTAGCCGGTATTGATGTTTTCGCTGGGCAAGAACGACTGGCTGAGACTGGTCAGGGAAGAGCCGATCATGGAAGAAAGTTGCGCGGCCAGTCCGGGGCCGCCCATGCCCTGGTTGGTAAAGGTGGCGCCTGGCGAGAACGCGAAATTATCTTGAAGAAGGATGCGCCACCGGGCCCAATCCATCTCTTGTGCAACAGCCAGATTGTGAAACTGGGAGTGAGAGGGCTCATTGCCAAAAAAAGTCGAGGCCGCACCGATCCCTTCGTTGAATGTTTCCCCGCCGTTATAAATCGTGGAGAAGTGGTACTGACTCCAGGTCCGATTGAAATTCAGGCTGCCCCCGACCACGGATACGCCGGTCAGGATGGTCTGGCCGGAATTTCCGGGAACCACTTCCCCGAGTTGCGAGCCCGAAATCGCAGGGTCGAAAATATTGGTGTTGTGTTGCAGCGATCCGAGAGTGAAGGGCGTAGCCCCCGCTAGCGTATTCCGGTCTGGCGTGACCTGCGACGGATCGTAGGTCTGGGAATCGTACGGGCCATTAACGCCGCGCGCCGCGCCGATCGGCTGGTTTGTGGACCCATTGTTCGGGCCGGTATCGAGCGGTTGCAGAGGAGCATTGGGATCAACCGGCGGTGCGCCCTGTTTTTGATCTTGGGCCGATGCCACGGTTGCGCAAAGCGCCACAGCCGCAATCACGGCCCAGTTTTTTTTACCAAACGTCATAATCACTTTATTCCTTACGGCACGACCACTGTGTCGCCCGCCTCGAGCTTAATATTTTGGTCTGGATTGTCACCCTTGATGACCTCTCGGTAATTAAACGGCAGGTCCGTATGCTTGCCGTTGGTCACCCGCATAACATGAATCTTTTTTACATTCGCAAACGTGGTGAATCCGCCAGCGTTCGCGAGAACCTGTAGGACAGTCATGCCCGGAGTCAAAGTAAAACCGCCGGCGCGAAGCACCTCGCCGACCACATAGACGCGCTGGCTGTTGATCGTCGTGACAATCACGGTGACTTGAGGGTCCGTCAGAAACTTGCGCAATTTGTCCGTCAAGCTCGAAGCAAGCTGCTGGGGCGTTAAACCGGCGGCCTGCACGTCGTTGATGAGCGGCAATGAAATTTTTCCGTCGGGCCGCACGGGCACGCTGCGCGTCATATCCGGCTCTTTCCAAACGCTAACGTCGAGCACGTCCTCAGGCCCAATCAGGTAAGAAGGGTCCGTCGTAGCAGGCATGGGCGACGGTTTGGTTTGCTTAACGGAGGATGCGCCGCTTCCCATGGAAGTGACAGGTGGGTCTTGCTTCCCGGAATTCTTGTCCTGGGGCGCTGCATGGATGCTCCCCGCGCTTGCAAGCATGATCGCTGCGGCAAAAAAGAGAATTGCTCGGTTCATTGCAGACCTCCTCATCGCTCATCACTTTGGTCGGAACCGTCGAGACCCAGCTGCTTCAATTTGTAGAGCAACGCCTTGTAACTGATTTGCAGCTCGCGCGCCGCTTTCTTCCGGTTCCAGTGCGTTCGCTCAAGCTGGTTTAAAATCATGGCCCGTTCGGCTAGCCGCGACGCTGCCCGCGCTGCCTCCTTCAGAGAACCGGATGGCACACGGGAATAGACGCTTTCGGGAATTTTCGGAGTGCCCGGGAGAGGTTCGGGCGCCTTGGTGCTATTCTCCACCGTCAGGTCATGCGTTGCAAGGTGTTCGTCACCCAGAGCCGCGATTTTTCGCGCGACATTTTCCAGCTCCCGGATGTTTCCCGGCCAGGCATATTGCAGCAGCAAACTCAACGTAGAGTTGCTGATCGTGGGTTCCGGCCGTTCAAACAGCGAAGTATATTTCTTGACGAAAAACTCCAGCAAGGCGGGAATATCTTCTTTCCGGTCTCGCAAGCGGGGCAATTGCAACTGGACCCCGTTGATCCGGTAATAGAGCTCCTCCCGGAATCGTCCACCTTTCATCTCTTCGTCGAGGTTGCGCGTGGTCGACGATATGACGCGCACGCTGTGGCAACCTTGAGGCGGCACACCGCTGCTGTCAGGGAGCAAATGTAGGAGGTGCTCCTGCGTGGCTGGGTCCAGGTGATTGATCCCGTCCAGAAACAATGTCCCGCTGCCCGCTGCCTCCGCGGCCGAAAGATTGTCCGCGCGCTGCAGGCGCGCAGACAGGGAATCTCCAGTCAGTCCGGAGCATCCGCATTTTACAAACGGCTCACTCCTGCGCCTGGAGAGCCGGTGAATTTCCAAAGCTACCACTTCTTTGCCCGTGCCGCTTTCGCCGACCAGCAAAACCGGGATCTCCGTCGACGCGATGTCGGCAATCGTGCGCTCCAGTGCACGCATGGATGGGCTGGCACCACGAACGAAGTTCTGGTAGGGTCGAGCCCCGTAATCGGGGACGCTTGCCGATAGATAGTTCTCATTCGCCCGAGTTGCCATTCCACCTCTTTAGGCTGAGCAAAGGCCGGGGATTGTCAGCCCACAAGTCTAGGCGCTCTAATGTAGAGCAAAGTACGGGCCATGCGGCATGCTGCCGGGTGGGAAGTCTTGCAAGCTAATTAAATAGTTGGAATAGTTGGGTTTAGGTTGCAGCAATGCCCCTGATTGGGACCTGATCAGTTTCAGCTGCGCTAGGTGGTCCGTTACCACAATGTGGTAAAACATTTCACTGCGATTTTAGGTTTCCAACGATCCGCGCACTGCCTAGTCCTGACTGGCGGCAGCGCCATCCGCTTCGGGCGTTGGAGGGTGTACTCCACGTTTTCGAGGCAGGCCGGCGCGACGGATCTTATAGAGCAGGGCGCGGTAGCTGATTTTCAGCGCACTTGCGGTCCGTTTGCGGTTCCAGCGATTGGCTTCCAAAACGCTCAAAATGATCTTCCGTTCGAGATCTTGAACCGCCTGGCGGGTTACTTTCTTGAGATGGATCTGGCCCTCGAGCGGTATTTCCGGCTCCTCGTGAGTGTGCTCCCGATTCAAGAGCTCGCTGAAAATGGCGTCTTCCGATCCCAGGATCACATACCGCTCAATCAGGTTCTCCAGCTCGCGAATATTGCCGGGCCACGAATGCTTGCCGAGCAATTGCAAAGCTGAGGGAGAAAGCGGCCTCGCCTGCATGTTGTGCCGGGTTCTGTGAATCTGCAAGAAATAAGCCACCAGTTCGGGGATGTCTTCCGCTCGCGAACGGAGAGGCGGCAGTTCGATGCCGACCACGTTGATGCGATAATACAAATCCTGTCGAAATCGGCCGTTGGCGATTTCCGTTTCGAGCCGGCGATTGGTCGCGCAAATCACTCGAAGTCGGACATGCCGGTCTTCCTGCCCGCCGATCCGATAAAACTGCCCATCCTGCAGCAATTGGAGTAACTTGGCCTGCAGCGAAGTGTCGATCTCGTCGATCCCATCCAGGAAAAGCGTGCCGCCATCGGCCAATTCCACTCGCCCTGGCTTATCAGAATGCGCGCCTGTGAAGGCGCCCTTCTCATAACCAAACAGTTCGCTTTCCAGCAGGGCTCCCGGAATCGCCGCGCAATTGACCTTCACGAATGGGGCATTGGGTTGGGGCGAGAGATGGTGAATAAAGTTGGCCAGCAGGCCCTTTCCTGTGCCATTGTCGCCCTGGATGAGGATGGGAACGCCGGACTGGGCTACTTTATCGATCTTCTGCCTTGCCGTCTGCATGGCCGATGATCGGCCGAAAATCAGGTTGGTCGGCGGAAGACTGCCCGCCCGGTCACCGACACCTGCTCTCGAGATCGCTGTGGTTGCCATATCACCCTATTCGCGCGTGAATTGGGAAAGAACTCCAACCCCAGTTACCAAATGCACACAATGAACCAAACTGATTTCGAGAATGTCATTTTTCTTGCTCAGCTTCAAATCGCGCGCGCCAAACTGTATCTTCATACCTTTCAATGGGATAGGAAAGAATTATCCATTCGCCTTCGGCGTCGTTATGGCCCAATTCCATCTTGATGTCGGCAATACTTGGGAAAATGTTTTCTCTATCAGACCACCTTCCTTCCGAGAACGGGAGAAACGCATAGAAATTAACAGATTTAATTGCTCCCAGAGGAGCCACCGGAACTTGCGACGACTGATTGTGACCATGCGCAAATCGAGATAGCCTCCTGCGGGCTCAGCCGCGACCGTCCGTGCACTAGGCGATACGAGAAGGGTGGCATCCCCCTTTGCTTGATTTCATTGCAAATGCCGATCAGCCGGTCATTGGCCTGCTTTCCGTCTCCCAGGGCTTGCCAATCTTCAAGATTCATGTGTCTGCGCCCTTCGTTCACGTCGTCAGTAATTACCCATGACAGGGGGGCGACGTGGCTGTACCACGGCCACCGGGTCCGATTGGTGTGGCAATCACCACAAGAACGGATCAATTCGGAATAGACGCCTTCCGGAACTTGGACATGAGCGGGTAAGGACCTGGAAGGCACGACGGGGGGATTGGTACGGCTGGGTTGAAAAATTTGAATTACAACGAGGAAAACTGCCACTGCGAGGAGGACTTTTTTTACGCGGGCCCTGTTCATTTCAAGCACTCAGCGCCCGGCAAGACAATCTTGTTCGGTGTGACTTGAATCGGGAAGCTCCCAAATATCGGCCAGCCGCCGAGCCTCGTCTTCAATTCAGCTTGCCTTTGAAGAGGGCAGAATCGCGGCAGCTTTGTCCCAGCGTCCCGGAATGGTAGCACAGCCGCGATTGCTGTTGCGCGAGGCCGGAGATGGGCCTAGTATTCGGCTCAAGAAGCCCCGCCAGGAGGTCCGCGCATGCGAGTAGTGGACTTGATCCGATCCCGCCAAGGAGTCTATTCGATTGGGGAAGAAACAACGGTGCACGACGCCGCGCGCTACCTGCGCGATCATCAGGTGCGGTCCGTGGGCGTGCTGGACGGCGCCGGAAGACTGGCCGGAGTTATATCGCAAAGCGATATATCGGACAAAGTAGCGGCGGAGAATAAATGCCCGGCCTGGATGCGGGTTTTGGAGATCATGTCGCGGGACCTGCTGGTGGTTCATCCGGAAGTTCCGCTCGAGGAATGCCTGCGCCTGATGGAGAAGCACGGCGTCTTTCACCTGCTCGTCGAGGAAGAATCGGGCCGCTTTCTCGGCATGATCTCGGTCGCTGACCTTCTGCAAGTCATCGCTTCGGATCACAAGGCCCGCGCCGACATGTTTGAAGCCTTTGCATTCCCGCAAAGATAGGAAAAGACAAGAGCGGTGAAAAGGGAAGCGGGACGGGAACCGCTCTACACCCTCGTGAGGGCCTTCATCAGCACGAGCAGGCGCGTACGTGCCGCCGGCTCCATGGCCGTGAACACTCGATCCCCATGCCCTTGCCCGGCTGGCTGTCGCAGACTAGGGCGCGGGCTCGCACCTCGCCGCTGCAAAAACCAGCTTGATCGAATCCCCATTGGGAGAGGGCTCCGGCGTCGCGATAAACAACCCCCCCGACGGCCAACACGCTGACCGTGGAGACGTTACACTTACACAAATGTTCCCAGGCCACCGGCGTCCCTTTGGGCATTGGCACGCGCGCATATCTTCGAACTTTCTTTTTGGAGGACATAGGACCTCGCTTATCGCTAGATTAATCCATCCCGTAATCCGAAAACGTAAGTCCGCGCTGGGGCTTGCCCTAAGGGGGACCGTGCTAAAGGTCAGAGTGCCCCGAACCGAGGATGCAGGGGGCCAGAGTATTGGCAGGATCGTTCATACAGGGCTCCCAGGTCGCCATTCAGTTACCGTTGTGCGTCTACGCAACTCGCCTTTGACCAAGCCTTGCTCCGTGTTCGGGGTTTCGATAATCTCAAAGTCTGTGAATCCGACCATGTCAAAGCCCGTGAAAAAGGCAGCCAAGAAAAATGCGTTGCCGGTTTGCCTGATTTCGCCGCACCCCTTGGTGCTGAGCGAATTCGAGCGGGTTCTCGCAAATCCCGATTTCAAAACAGTTTCGAGGCATCTGGAATCGACGCTGGGACCCGATTTGCGTCATTTGCCGATCCCCAAGGCCACCGTTTACGTCGTGGACGCTCATGTGGCAAGGCCTGCGGCTGGGGCGCTGCTTTCAAATATCCTCGAGCAGCACAGCGAGGCCCGCATCATCGTCGTCGCCGATAAATTCGATGCCGCGGAAAGTTACTCGCTGCTACAGATGGGCGCCAAGGGATTGCTCAGCTACAGTGAAGCGCAGAAGCAGCTTCCCCGCGCGCTTCCGCTCGTCGCCAACGGCGGGTTCTGGGTCCCTCGGTCCGTGCTTTCGGGGTTTGTCGACTCGGTCCTGGCCGGGTCGCACACGCGCCGCCTGAAGGTGGACACGGCTGCGGATTTGAGCCGCCGGGAGCAAGAGGTTTTGAATTCGCTGCTGGAAAATTTGGCCAACAAGGAAATCGGGAGCAAGCTCAATATCTCCGAGCGAACGGTGAAATTTCACGTTTCAAATTTGTTGAGCAAATTTGGGGTCCGACGCCGGGCCGATCTCATCCTGCTGTGCTATCAAAAGCGAAGCACCACACCCTAAGTCTTGCCCTCCAGGCAGTCCAATCTCATTTTCTTGATGAACGCCCGCACGCGCGAGAACGCCGATGGTGTATCGCGTGAACGATGGAATTTGCTATAGTCGGCTCGGCGTTCGCGCAAATCAGAATACGACTGGAGCCGCACAAAGCATCAATGCCCACCGATCGCAGACCGGAATATTTCAAGGGCGCTCAACTTCGCGTCGGAATCATTGGTTGCGGATACGTGGGACTTCCGCTGGCGCTGCGGTTTGCCGAAGCCGGGCATCGTGTGACCGGATTTGACACCGATCCCGCGAAAGTCGAAAAATTGAACCGCGGTCATACCTACATCCAGCATATTCCGCAAAACAAAATCCAACAGTTCGTGCAATCTAGGCATTTTGTGGCCACCACGGATTTTGCGCGCCTCGCGGAAATGGATGCGATCCTCATCTGCGTGCCAACACCACTCGATCAGCGGCGCGAACCGGATCTTTCCTACGTGAAGGGCACGGCGCAGGCGATTCGTCCTCACCTGCAGCGCGGCCAGCTGGTGGTCCTGGAATCGACAACGTATCCCGGAACGACCGAGGAACTGGTCCTGCCGGTCCTGCAGGAGACGGGGATGAAGTGCCCGCCCGCACGCGGCCCTGACTATGACCAGATCCCAACGGATTTCTTTCTGGCGTTTTCACCTGAGCGCGAAGATCCCGGCAACAAGCAATACGGTCTGGCGCAGATCCCAAAGGTTGTAGGCGGAGTCAATCCGCCTTCGGGACGGGCGGCCTGTGCCCTGTATGCGCAGATTGTGTCCAGGGTCATTCCGGTCAGCTCGACGCAGGCGGCGGAGATGACCAAGCTGCTTGAGAATATTTTCCGGTGCGTAAACATCGCCCTGGTGAACGAGTTAAAAATGCTGGGCATGCGCATGGGAATCGACATCTGGGAAGTGATTGACGCGGCGTCAACCAAGCCTTTTGGCTTTATGCCGTTTTATCCGGGTCCGGGCCTCGGCGGACATTGCATCCCGGTTGATCCGTTTTACTTGTCCTGGAAGGCGAGGGAGTACGATTTTGCGGCCCGCTTCATTGAATTGGCCGGAGAAGTGAACACAGCGATGCCGTATCACGTGGTGGATTCGGTCGCGGCGGCGCTGAACGAACGGCAAAAGCCGCTGAAAGGTTCGCGCATCATGGTCCTGGGCGTGGCCTACAAAAAAGACGTGGACGATCTGCGCGAGTCGCCCTCATTGAAGATTATCGAACAGCTGACCCTGCGCGGCGCCAAGGTGGACTACAACGACCCGTTTTTTCCGCAAATCCCCAAGCTCCGGCACTACAACTTTGAGGGCATGAAATCCATGCCCATGGACAGCAAATCGCTCGCCGGATATGACTGCGTGCTGATCGCCACTGACCACACCACGTACGATTATTCCATGATCGTGGAATCCTCGCAGCTGGTGGTCGATACCCGCAATGCCACGCGGCGTATTGCAAGGCATCGCAATAAGATTGTCCTCGTATAAGACTGATTGCAAAGGCCTTGCGGCTCTCCGTTCGAATGGTTACTCATTGAAACAATTAGCCTTGCGCGCCATTGCCCATTTTGGACCACTTCCGTAGCATAGACTGTAATGCCCGCAGTGAATTCATTTCAGGTAGGTCCCGAAACGGGACGTCGACGCAGTCAGCGGGTGATTCTCACCCTGTCTGTAACGGTTCGCACCGAAGGCGCTCCCAAAGAGAGTTCCTTCGAAGAAGAAACGCAGACCCTTCTTGTGAACCTGCATGGAGCTCTCATCCTGCTGAAAGGCAAAGTTGCGAAGGGTCAAAAGCTTCGGCTGACGAACCGCCGCACCAAAGAAGAACAAATTTGCCAAGTCGCTACGGTGTCCCCGGGGACCGGGGGCAAGGCTCAGGTTGGCGTTGAATTCTTGAAGCCCTCGCCGGATTTTTGGCGCATCTCATTCCCGCCCGAAGATTGGGTCATGCCCGAACCGTCTTCCGCAACTTGAGGCGACGGATCAGGCCTACAGCCCCGCACAGGTTGAGGCAGCGAGTGGCCGTGCCACTCAAACCACAGGAAATCGAAGGATTGGAATTTCAGGCGCGCGCTTAAGGCATGTGCGTGAGTTCAATCCGCGCAGTGCCGAAGGGGATTTCGGCCTCGACCAGGACCGGCGTGTGCGCCTCGTCCCTGGTTATCCACAACCAAAACTTCGTATCCGTCTGTTCCTTGCCGTGATCGAACAGCTGGACGGCGATGCGGAAGGCCGGAAAATTGCCCGCTGGCACGCTAATGGTTCCCTGCGGCGTGTCGATTCGCGCTACGACATCATAAAGGCGCCGGCCGTCGAAGACGGGGGCGTGCAACTCGGGTGTATGCTGCCAGTCCGCGGCGCGCAAGTTATAGAGAAAACTGATCGCGTCACGAGTTCCAGGGAGCACGCGAAGCGCGGTGACATCGGGTGGAGCGGGATCGCCCTCCGTGGTCATACGGTACAAATTCGTTTGCGCTTTTCCCTGCTCGTGGAGATACATCTCGTATTGCAGTGAGAACAGATTGACCGCGGAAGTGTAGGAATCGAACTGGTCGTCGATGGCAAACAGCGTGCGCGTGGTGTCCACGGTGTGCGCAATGGCGCGGAAATGCCAGGCGGGGCGCCCGAAAAAATTGCGCTGCTCGATGACAGTGGTTTCGATCTTGGCGGCATTCACCGCATATTTTGAGAACAAGACGCGGTATTCGAGAATTTCCCCCGAGCGAAAGGGCACAGGAACCACGACCGGCGGCGCGGGAGCCGCAGAAGGTTTCGTATGCTTCTTCGAGGGCTTGGATTGCTGCGCCAATCCCAGCGAACCAAGAGCCAGCCCCACCGCGACAAGCGGCACGATGGAAGCCAAGCGATGAAATTTTGCCAGTATTCTCAACAATTCGTTCGGTTCGGAGCGGCGAAGCCGGGTCGCGCCGATCCTTTCCAGCATGCTAACTTAGACGCCGTGATGCCACGCATCGTGCACGCTATATTCAGGGTACAGAAAAAGGAGGCCGGAGACCAGTTATGTCGGCCCTGTTGTTTAGATGCGTGCCGCGAGGATCGCGTAGTTCAGAAGCACCAGTAGTGCGGCAGGAACATGTTCCGGATCGGCATCAAAGGGGTCAATCGATGCGCTATCTGGTAACCGGCGGGGCGGGATTCATCGGCTCGCATACGGTCGACGAACTGTTGCGCCGCGGCCACGACGTGGTGACGCTGGATGATTTGTCCACAGGGAAGGCCGCGAACCTGGCCCAGGCCAGAACAAAAATTAAATTTATCCAATCCAGCATCACCAATTTGGACGCTATGCGCGAGGCCTGCCGCGGCGTGGACTGCGTGATTCATCTTGCGGCGCAGACTTCTGTGCCACGTTCGGTGAAAGATCCGATCGAGACAAATCTGATTAACGTGACCGGAACGTTGAATGTTCTGGTGGCCGCGCGCGACGCGAAGGTGAAACGCGTGGTATTTGCGTGCTCCTGCGCGGTGTACGGGAAAACCTCGGTCCTTCCGATTCGAGAGAGCGCCGCGCTGGCGCCGATTTCCCCCTACGGCCTTTCCAAGCAAGTGGGCGAGGCTTATGGCCGCGTGTTCCAGAAAATGTACGGGCTTGAATTTGTCTCGCTGCGCTACTTCAACGTATTCGGCCCCAGGCAAGATCCCAGCTCTCCCTATTCCGGCGTCCTTTCGGTATTTAACGCGGCCCTACTGGCAGGAACGCAACCCACGGTGTACGGCGACGGCGAACAATCGCGCGACTTTGTCTATGTCGAGAACGTGGTGCAGGGGAATTTGCTGGCCGCGGAGGCAAAAGGCGCGGCCGGCCTCGCCATCAACATCGGCACGGGAAATCGAATCACGTTGAATCAAACGCTCGCATTGCTTGAAAAAATCACGGGACGCCCTGCCCGCGCAAAATACGCCGCGCCGCGTGAAGGAGACATCCGCGATTCCCAGGCGGACATCGGCCTCGCTCAGGAAGCCCTCGCATATCAACCGCGTGTCGGATTTGAAGAAGGACTGAAGCGTAACTGGGAGTGGTTCTACGGAGCCCAGAATACGCCGAGCCGTGCCTAGCGTTAGGAACGCGTGGCGCCTTAGCGGAATCGGCTGGTCGGTCCGCTCGACAAATGCGGAACCAATTCCGTAAGGGTGTCGACGACCAAGTCCGGCGGGTACTTCGTGAAGTGGTGGCTGCCGAATCCATAGGTCACGCCGCAGACCCAGGTGCCCGAATTGCGCGCCGTCTGCACGTCGACTTCGGAATCGCCGACGATCATCACCTGCTCAGGAGCCGCGCCGAATTCGCGCAGTATCGATTCGACGCCCATGGGGTCGGGCTTCTTGCGCTCGAAGCTGTTGCCGCCGTACACGAAGCGAAAGTGGCCGGCTACACCGAGCTCCTGAATAATGCTGCGGCTAACGCGCACTGGCTTGTTGGTATAGACGGCCATCGGCATGCCCATGAGCGCGTCGAGCGTTTCGCGGACGCCGGGGTACAAAACGGTGTTGTCGAGTTTGTGCGCGGAATAATACTTGATGAAAAATTCCAGACCGCGCGAGCATTCCTCCTCGGAGGCAGCGCTGCCCAAGGCTCGCGCGATCAGGGCGGGGGCGCCCTGCCCCACGTAGCTGAAAATCTGCTCGTGCGGCAGCGGATTTCGGCCGAGTTCCGCAAGAGTGGCGTTGACGGAAAAGGCCAGGTCGAGTTTGGAATCGATCAGCGTGCCGTCCAGATCGAAGATCAGCGCGCGTACTTCGGAGAAGCGGGTAATTTGGTCTTCCATGAAGCTAAGTTCCTCGGTCGGTTGCCGGGCAAGCGCAAATCCTTATATTGAAATCAAGGGCTTGCTCACCAGGTGTTGCCCGGACCAAATCTTGCGGCCGCAAAAGCAGACAGGCTGCCCTTCATTGCCGCTCAGAGTAAAAACCTGTCCCACTTAAATCTTATCCGGCCTTCCTCGAAACAATAATTGTAATATAGAAGGTTCTCATCCATGGGCGTAAAGTCCCCGGGGGAGTTTGTGCGCGGTACGGAGTTTTTCTAACAGGAGGCAGTGCGAATGGCGGAGATTTTTCCTTTTCGAGCGTACCGGTACAACCCGGCTCTGGCGGACCCCGCAAAGGTGTTGACGCAGCCCTATGACAAGATCACGCCGGCCATGGCGGAGAAGTACGCGGCGGCAAGTCCTTACAATTTGATTCCGGTCGAGAAAGGAAAATCGCTGCCTTCCGACACGCCGGCGGACAATGTGTACACGCGTGCCGCGAAAACGCTCGACAAGTGGATTCGGGACAAGGTGATCGTGCAGGACACCGCGCCTTCGCTATACGCCTATTTTCAGGAGTATACGGTGCCCGGTACAACCGAGCGGCGCGTCCGCAAAGGTTTTATCGCCGCGGGGAAGATCGAAGATTACTCAGCGGGCATGATCTTCCGGCACGAACAGACATTGTCAGGACCGAAGGCCGATCGCCTGGAATTGCTACGGCACACGCAGACGCACACAGGGCAACTCTTCATGCTCTACAGTGATCCCGCGGCGCGCATCGATGCGCTGCTTGACGCGGCTGCGCGATCGAAGGCGGGAGTCGATGTGCGCGACGAGTACGGCGTAGTGCACAAGCTCTGGCCCGTAACCGACGCGCATTTCCTCGAGACGATCCGGCGCGAAATGGCGGACAAGAAACTCGTGATCGCGGACGGACACCACCGGTATGAAACGGCGCTGGCTTATCGGGACGAATGCCGCGCGCGCGCGGGACGCGTCGATCCGGGAGCGCCCTATGAAAAAGTGATGATGACGCTTTTCAATACAGCCGGGAAAGGGCTGACGATCCTGCCGACGCACCGTGTCGTCGCAAACGTCCCGAATTTTTCCTTTGACGGAATCCGCGCCGCGCTGGCGAACGCATTCGATGTGCAGTCGTTTCCATTCAACTCAAGCGCGGAGCGTCCGAAAATGTACGAAAAATTTCGCCACGATTTGCTGCGCGGCCAAGCGCAACGAGCCGTCGGCGCGTACGCAGGCGGCGGCGCATTCCACATTTTCGTGCTGAAGCAAGACGCCAATCTTGACCAACTCTTGCCCGGTGTTTCCCCGGCGCAGCGGCGTCTGGACGTTGCTCTTCTGCACCGGCTGATTCTCGAGCGCGGCCTGAACATCACGCAGGACGCGGTGAAGACCGAAAAAAATATAACTTACGAGCGAGAAATGGATACGGCCGTCGGCGAAGTGGACTCAGGGCGCGCGCAGATTTGTTTCTTGTTGAACCCGGTAAGCGTGGAGACCGTGGCGGAAATGGCCATGGAAGGGGAAGTCCTGCCGCAAAAATCCACGGATTTTTTCCCTAAGCTGATGAGTGGAATAACGATGTACCGCTTGAAAGAGTGAATTTGAAATCCCAGACAGGCCCGCGAAACATGACAACTTTGGCCCGCAAAGTGGTCTTCTCTGATGGCGTTGCGATTCAAGCAAGCGCTGTGCTGGCTCGGCGTTTTTTGACCGCCCGGTTGGGATATGATATTCGGATAGCCGTTAGCCTTTCATATCTAGAAACAGGATCGAAACAATTCGATTTAGGATATTGACCCCGAAGGTTTTAGTTCTTATCGTGGTTATGTTCCAGATTCCTTAGGATCATTCATCTTTTGGGTCAATTGGCGCGTGGCATACCCATTTCTTAGGTGGCGATTTGGGACAAGACCTTATCCATCCCGTTTTTGCTGGAACCCTTCGCAGCCCGCTCCCCGTCGCGGGCTGGAACAAATTTCCCCGCAAGTGTGTCCACGAAGCTGATCCGAAAAGGCGAACCACAGGGGGAGAAATGAAGTTGGCGAATAGTCTTGTGCGGGCCGTGATGCTGTTGTTGGGCGTGCTCGTTTCGGTGGCCGCTTGGGGGCAGACGAGTAACGGCACGCTTGTGGGTTCGGTTGTCGATCCTGCCGGAGCCGTGGTGACGAAAGCGACGGTATCCGCCGTGAGCCCCGAGTACGGCCTTCCTCACGAGACGCACACGGATTCCGTTGGGACGTACCGGCTGGAGAGCCTGCAACCGGGGACCTATGACGTGACCATTTCGGCTCCGTCGTTTGAAACCCTTACGGTCATGGGAGTCGTCATCAACGGATCGCTTACGACAACCATTAACGGTAAATTGAAACTGGCCGCGGCCCAGCAGATGATCGAGGTGCAAGCCACCGCGGCGCAAGTGATTGATACGCAATCTGGGCAGCTTGGCGGGAACATCAGCCAGCAGGAAATAGCGGAGCTCCCGTATTTGAGCTTAAACCCGGCAGAACTGGCGATGACGCTTCCGGGAGTGGAAGACTCTCCGGTCGGCAAGGGAGTGATATCAGCGGAATCTGAAACAAACGGAATCTCATTCTCCGTGAATGGCACCCGCCCCCGTGGCAACAATTTCCTGATCGATGGCCAGGATGACAACGATTACAGCCTTACTGGGCAGGCATACCAGCCGATCAATTACGGCGCGATCCAGGAAGTCGCGATCCTGACAAACGCTTATAGCGCCGAGTTCGGACGCGGCGGCGGATCGGTTACCAACTACATCTACAAGAACGGAACGAACAATTTTCATGGCGAAGTGTGGGAGATCAACCGGAACTCCGCGCTGGCGGCCATTCCCGCTCAGGACGCAATCGCCAACACTGTTACCAAGAATCCGTACGACAACGAAAATGCTTTCGGATTCGACGTGGGCGGCCCGCTGATCAAGGACAAGCTCTTCTTTTTCGGCACGGCGCAATGGGATCGCGAGCGCCAGGATGCCACCGGCGACGTTTTTGATCTGCCGACAGCGGCCGGGATCGCGACGCTGAAGTCATTGGAACCAAATCCCAATATTTCGCTGTTCCTGGCGGCAATTGGCTCCCTCGAATCGCCCGGCCTGTCCGGTGTGACCGACATTCCGCTTGGACTGGACCCCAGTGGAAACGCGCGTCCCTCCGTTGAGATCGGAAATTTTCAGCAGCAAAATATCAGGGCGGCTTCCAACGCTCTTACCTGGAATTATCGAATGGACTGGCAGATGACGAACCGCGACGTACTGACCGGAAGCGCCCTGCGGAACAACCAATCCATAACGCCCGACAATTTCTCGAATGCCGCGGCACTGCCCAATTTTCAAACGCAGCAGGGCGGGCCGACGGACATTTTTCGAGGCCA
>Ga0187819_10000762_pt1 | contig 16203 bp, 12 predicted proteins | sample NC_wetland_sal_i_15_FD_132411 | JGI IMG/M metagenome (GOLD analysis project Ga0187819, IMG submission 132411) | Wetland sediment microbial communities from Neuse River Estuary, North Carolina, USA - SO4_4 | ecosystem: Environmental > Aquatic > Freshwater > Wetlands > Sediment | place: USA...
CGTTCCGACAGCCCTACGGACAACGCGCCGCTCGATATGTACGACACGACCATCATGCTCAAGCCGCGCGAGGAGTGGCGGCCGGGAATGACTTACGAGAAGCTCATTCGGGAAATGGATGAGAGACTCCAATTTCCTGGCCTCACCAACACGTGGACCATGCCGGTCGAAAACCGGCTGGACATGGAATTGACCGGGATCAAAACGCCGGTGGGCCTGAAGATCCAGGGACCGGACGTGGAGGGCATTCAGCGCCTCGGCACGCAGGTACAACAAGCGCTGGGCGCGATTCCCGAGCTGCGGTCCGTATTCGCGGAACGAGTGGCGGAAGGCTTTTACGTCAACGTGGAAGTGAATCGACCTGAAGCGGCGCGCTACGGACTCACTGTGGCTGACGTGCAACGCGCGGTTAGCTCAGGGATCGGCGGAGAGAATATCGCGGAGAATGTGGAAGGGCGGCAGCGTTATCCCATCAATGTGCGCTACAGCCGCGATTTTCGTGACGATGTCGAAGAACTCCGGCGGGTGCTAATCGGCACGCCCACCGGAGCACAGATTCCAATCTCCGAAGTGGCAAAAGTGTATTTCAGCCGCGGGCCGTCCATGATTCGCGATGAGGAAGGACTGCTGACTGGATACGTCTATCTCGATCTAGCGACTAAGGATTATGGCGGGTTCGTAGCGAAGGCCGACCGCTTGCTGCGGGAGAAATTGAGTTTGCCTCCCGGTTACACCTACAAGTGGTCCGGCGAATATGAATTCGAGCTGCGTGCCAAACAGAGGCTGAAACTCATCGTTCCCGTGGTGTTTTTTGTGATCTTCCTGTTGCTCTACATGATTTTCCATTCTGTTACGGAAGCCGCTGTCCTGATTTTTCCCACGTTCTATGCGATGACAGGCGGCCTGATTCTGCAGTGGTGGCTGGGCTACAACTTCAGTGTGGCGGTCTGGGTGGGATACATTGCACTGTTTGGAATTGCGGTCGAGACCGGCGTTGTGATGGTGGTTTATCTGCATGAATCGCTCGATAAGCGGCTCGCTTCCGGCGTGCCGATCCAGCACGAAGATATCGAGGCGGCCACAATTGAAGGCGCCGTGCAGCGTTTGCGCCCAAAGCTCATGACCGTGACCGCGGTTCTAGCGAGCCTGATCCCAATCCTGTGGGAAAGCGGCATAGGTTCAGACGTGATGAAGCCGATTGCCGCTCCCATCGTGGGCGGAATGATCACGTCGACGATTCATGTCCTTATTCTCGTGCCTGTGTTCTTCGCTTTGATAAAGGAACGAGCGCTGCGTCGAGGTTCGCTTAGACGTTGAGTTCTGCTCAATGTGCGTCTGCGCGGCAAAGCAACGGACTCGCTCGGGATGACGAACCGCCGCTGGTGAAACCTCGACTTGGTCGGGATGAAAAACCGTCGGTGGGGACGACCTCGAGTTGTCCCGCACTCAAGATCAGAGGAGGCGCTGAAGCAAAGGGTAGACGCTGCTGAGGGCTTGGTCGAGGGCGGAGGCGTCTTTGCCGCCGGCTTCGGCTAAGTCGGGGCGGCCACCGCCAGAACCGCCGACTAGCTCGGCAAGTTCCTGGACGATTTTGCCAGCGTGGAGCTTGGGGATGAGATCCTTGGTGACGGCGGCGATGAGGGCGACTTTGCCGTCGTCGGCGGAGGCGAGGACGACGACGCCAGAGCCCATTTTCTGGCGGAGGGTGTCGACCATCTGGCGCAGGTTCTCGCGGTCGACGCCGGAAACGCGCGCGGCGACGACGGGCACGCCATTGATGTTGCGCGCGGAGTCAAGAAGTTCCTGAGCCTGCGAGCCGGCGGCCTTGCGGCGCAGCGATTCGAGCTGCTTTTCGAGTTGCTTGGCGGATTCAAGCTGACGCGAGAGGGCGTCGATGAGGCCGTCTTCGGAGGTGTTGAGCAGCGCGGCGGCATCGCGCAAGGTGCTGAGGGCGCGCTGATACTCGGCGAGGCCGTGGTCGCCGGAAATGGCTTCGATGCGGCGAACGCCGGCGGCGGTGGACTGTTCGGCGACGATTTTGAAGACACCGATATCGCCGGTGCGGCTGACGTGAGTGCCGCCGCATAGCTCTTTGCTGTAAAAGCCGCGCGGCGAGGCGGCATCGGGAATGGTGACGACGCGAACGTTGGCCTCGGGATACTTGTCGCCAAAGAAGGCGAGCGCGCCGGAGGCGAGCGCGTCGTCGATATTCATGATGTCGGTGCGCAATTCGAGATTCTTCAGGATTTCTTCGTTGACCTGCTGCTCGATTTCGGCGAGCTCACTGGGATCGACGGCGGCGAAATGCGAAAAATCGAAACGCAGGCGATCAGGCGCGACGAGCGAGCCGGCTTGCTTGACGTGCGTGCCGAGAATATTGCGCAGCGCGGCGTGCATGAGATGCGTGGCGGTGTGGTTGCGCATGTCGCGAATGCGGCGCTCGGGATCGGCGACGGTGGAGACGCGGTCGCCAACCTGCAAATCTTCTTTGGCGACGATGCGGTGCGCGATGAGCCCGCTGACGGGATAGTAGGCGCCGCGAACTTCGGCTACTTCCAGGGATTCGGAATTGTCGTACAGCGCGCCCGTGTCGGCGACCTGGCCGCCGGATTCGGCGTAAATGGTGGTGCGGTCGAGAACGACTTCGGCTTCAGCGCCGCGCTTGATCTGGTTGACCTGGCCCTGCTTGGTGACGATGGCTTCGACGCGAGCGTCGCGCGAACGCGTGCCAAAATAAAAATCGGGCTCGGTCTCGTAGGTTTCGGCCAGCTTGATGTATACCGGACTCGCGGCTTCTTTGTGCACGCCTTTCCAGGAGGCCTTGGCAGTCTCCCGTTGGCGGAGCATCGCCTTCGCGAAACCATCGTGATCGAAGAAAATGCCTCGGTCTCTTAAAACGTCCTCGATGAAATCAAGCGGTAGTCCATAAGTATCGTACAGGCGGAATGCTCTTTCTCCAGGGTACGTCACCGCGTTTCGCAACACGCGCGATAACTCATCGCCCGCGCCAGCCGTGACAAATGGTTGCTTCTGCAGTTCGTCGGCTCGGGCTTGTAGTTGCCTGTTGCGAGCAGCTTGCTCCTCGGACGGATGGAGGTTTGCAATTTCCTCGTCGAGTTTCTTTAGACCAATTTCTACTGTCTGCGCGAAGCGAGTCTCTTCTTCGTCGAGGACGCGAGTGATGCGATGGGCATGCTCTTCAAGCTCCGGATAGGCTTCCTTCATTTCGGCGCGGACGACGCCGGAAATGACGGAAAGGAATGGCGAAGGAGCGTTGAGCATGTGCGCGTGGCGAAGGGCGCGGCGAATGATCTTGCGAAGGACGTAGCCGCGGCCTTCATTCGAGGGAATAACGCCATCGGAGATGAGGAAAGTGGCGGCGCGGGAGTGGTCAGCAATTACACGCAGCGAACCGGCGGTCTTCTTCCCTTGCTCGGCTTCTTCTTCCAGCCGTAGGTCGACCCCGCAAAGCTCGGCCGCGCGTTTCATCAGAGGAACGAACAAGTCTGTATCGTAGTTGGAGATGACACCTTGGAGGACGGCGGCGGTGCGTTCGAGGCCCATGCCGGTGTCGACGGAAGGCTTGGGGAGAGGATTGAGCTTGCCGCTGGAATCGCGATTGAACTGCATGAAGACGAGATTCCAAATTTCGACGTAGCGGCCGCAGTCGCAGGGGAATTTGCAGTCCGTGTGCCCCTGATCGGATGCGGCTGGGCCCATATCGTAGAAGATTTCGCTGCACGGGCCGCAAGGGCCTGTGTCGCCCATCTGCCAGAAATTTTCCTTGAGACCAGGAATCTCGAAGACGCGATCTTTGGGCGCGCCAGTCTGAATCCAGAGCTTGGCGGCATCGTGGTCGAGCGGCAATTTTGTTTTTGCGCCGTGGGTCCCTTGCACAGGCGGAATTCCCGCCTGTCCGGCGGGCAGGTCGGCGCCGCCAAAGACGGTGAAGTGCAGCTTGTCGAGAGGCATGGCGTACCACTGGGGCGAAGTGACAAGTTCCCAGGCGTAGGCGATGGCTTCCTTTTTGAAGTAGTCGCCAAAGGAAAAATTGCCGAGCATCTCGAAGAAAGTGTGGTGGCGGTTGGTGAAGCCGACATTCTCAAGATCGTTGTGCTTGCCACCGGCGCGGACGCATTTCTGGCAGGAAGTGGCGCGGTTGTAGTCGCGCTGCTCGAGGCCGAGGAAAACGTCCTTGAACTGGTTCATTCCGGCGTTGGTGAAGAGCAGCGTGGGATCGTTGAGTGGGACGAGCGAGGAGCTGCGCACGACGCGATGGCCGCGCTCCTCGAAGAAGCGGAGGAAGGTCGCGCGAATTTCGTTGCCGGATTTGGGCATCATGGCAATCGCATATTATCGCATAGAGGCAGTGGCTAGTGGCGAGTGACTAGTGGCTAGAAAAAGCAAAAACGAAAAGCGGCGGAGATCAGTTGAGGGAGTGTACAGATTCGGGCGGGATGAGGACGAAGAGGCACTGAGTCTCGGGCTCGCAATCGAGAATGCCCCGGCGGAGGATGTGAGCGGAGCTGCCCTTCGGGAAAACGACATGAAAATTTGTTTTTCCGATGTTCTTGCCGCGTCGATAAGCTTGTCGGATCCCTTGATGAACTGAGCGGCAGGGCTCGCAGAATCGGGTCCGAATAGCACGAAGAATTCAGCTTGTCCGCGTCCGTCGAGTAGCTTGCCGAGATGGAAGGTTCGGAGGTCCTGAAGGGCGGTGGTGTCGGGACGCTCGCCGGGCTGAGCTTTTCCGGAGGCGCGTACAACGATCCAGCGAGCGCGCGTTTCTTCCAGCGCCCCACTAATCGCGGAAAGGGCATGAGCATAGGCGACAGCCGCCTCGTGTTTCTTTCCTTCTTTTTCGTAGACTTGGCCGAGATGATCGGCGATGACGGGATCCTGGGAAAGATTCCAGGCAGCGTTGAGGTAATCTTCGGCTAAATCGAAATGTCCCATACGGAAATGAACCCAGCCGAGCGTGTCCCAATCCGCTGCCAGGCTGAGCATCGTCTTAGGATCGTTGGGGAGGAGATCGTCCAGTTTGATGTCGGATGCCTCATCTTCGACTTTCTCGACGGCTTTCTGCGCGTATTGCAAAGCGTCGTCGAGACGGACATTTTTGTCGGCGAGTTCGTAGGCGACGGAATTCAGCGTCGAAGCATTGGGATTCGAGCCGAGGGCTTCGTCGAAGACGGCAGCGGCTTTGTCCGGATTGCCGGTGTGGAGATACGCCTGGCCCAATTCCACACGCAGTTCAGGATCTTCGGAGTTGCTGTTAGCAACCATTTCGAGCACGGGAATAGCTTCGGCGTATTTCTTCTGACGAATCAGAATCTCAGCGATGTTCCGCGGGGCGTGGGGATCGTCGGGATTTGCTTTTGCAAGTTGACGCCAGACATCCAGGGCATCGTCATCGCGCCTCTTGGCGGAAAATGCGCCGGCGGCGATGTTGTAGGCGAGGACATTGGCCGAGTCCAAGGCGGCGGCTGTCTTCAATTCTTCTTTGGCCTTGTCGTAGTCCCCGAGGGCGATATCTGCCATCACGAGGGCGGACCAAGCCGGGAAGGACTTGGGGTATTTTTCAACCAAGCGTTGGAGGATCCGGCGCGAGCCGGCAATATCGCCACTTTCCCATGATTTTCGCGCCTGCCGCAACAGATCCTGGGCATCGTTGGTTGCTGCGGCGGTCCCGCCTGAAAGAGGAATGAAGTCGGCCTCGTTTTGAAAGACGAGCTTCTGAAAGTCGCGATAAAAAGTGCAATCGCCTTAATCGTTGGTGAGCACGTCAGGGGCGGCGTGGGGCTGGTAACGCCCGATGCCGAACGCATTTCCGACATAACGGAACTTGGAGACGAAGTTGTAGATGGCCTGGATTTTTTCGGCATCGGTTTTGGCGCCGTGCGAGAGCTCATCGGCCTTGGCCTGAATTTCGGGCGTGACGGCAATTTGGGGTTCGAACAGGCTCTGGAACCACATTCCGATCTCGTCCCAACTGCGAAAACTGGTGATCTGGACGGAGGGATGTACATCTTCGGGATCGGGGGTGGGCGCGTTCTTTTCGTCGGACTTGGTCTGCAGATGAGCCGTTTTCCAGGTGTAGACACGATAGGGGCCCTGCTCGGAGATGGCGGGCTGAACTTTGGGGCTTACGGACTTGACGTAACGTTCATGGGGCACGCTGATTTGAAGTTGCTCGTCGAGAGCGATACCACTCTCGAAGAAATTGTACGCGTACCAGAATTGGCCGGGGGCGGTGGCCTTTGTGATGTGCTGGCGACATTGGTATTCGAGAGTGTCGCCGATCTCGAGGCCTCTTACTGTTATACGCAATGCCTTGAGGTCACTGTAGAAGGGTGCCTCCTGCGTGATTTGGGTGGGCATATCAATGACGTTTTCCTGCGGCGTTTGCACAACACGGCCATCGGGCTTGAGGGCGCGAGTGTAGACCACTTCGGCAGTGCCCTGGGCCGACGGGTACGGCACGGTCACGGTTCCCCAGAACTGCACACCCGCCTGGAATTGGATGTGAATGCGAGCGGAACTCTCCTGAGTAGATGTGCCGTCATTTTCGAAAACAATTGTGGTCGAGAGGTGCTCGATGACGAAGGGCTCGCTGGAGTAATCGGCGGCTTTAGGCGGTTGAGGCGCGGACTTAGGAGGCGCGGTCTGTTGGGCCGACGACTGCGGAGCGGCACCGGCACCAACTGCAAGCGCAGCAAACAACCCAAGAGAAGCGAGGATGCGGGATGGCCGTAGTTTCAAAGTCCGCGTAGCTGCGCAGGTATACGATCGGTATCTTACTCGGAAATATGCTGGCTGAACCGGTAATCTGCGAGATCGGGCGTACAATCGGACACCCAAGCGACAAGCTGCGGCAGGAAACGTAGATAACTGCGGACGTCGAGCAATGTTCTTCAGCATGCTCCTCATGATTCTGACTCTTGGTAACGCAGACGGTGCCACAGTCAAGGACATCCGGACTGCTTTCGCGGAAGGCAACATCAGCGGAAATGAGTACACGAACGGCTATTTCGGGCTTCCGACGGGAACAAGAGCACGCCTTATAGACGTGCAGGCGGACGCCGCAAACTGGGACGATAAATACGAGATTGCAGTGCTCGCAGACCTTCTGGCGGCAAATCCAAGCCTCCGCTCACCGGAACAGTACGTTCGTTCTGTGCGTCACGAAATGGAAAGAGAAGGTCTGGAGACTGTGAGGACTGAGTCGCCAAAGCAGATTTCGGAGTTGACGTTTGTGGAGGCCGTGCTGAGAGACAATGCCGGAAATGGAGGCACCCACTACCGCGGCGTTTACTCGACCTTCTTGAATGGATATGTGTTGTCACTGGACGTATCTGCGGCATCGCCTGAGCGGTTGGAAAGAGTCGTGCGGGATTCTGTGAAGTTCAAATCCGGTCCAAATTCAGGCGGCACAAAATAAATGGCGGAAGGCGGGAAAGGACGGATTGCGTACATCGACTGGATGCGGGGGCTGGCGTGTCTGCTGATGTTTCAGACGCACTGCTACGATTCGTGGCTGGGGGGCGCGGCGAGGAAGACGTCGTTCTTCGGATGGTCGCAACTGGGCGGAACGCTGCCAGCGCCGCTGTTTCTCTTCCTGGCGGGCGTTTCGTTTGCGCTGGTGACGGACCGCATGCGACGGAAGGGAATCGCGGCAAATGAAATTGCAAAAACGACGATTCTGCGCGGGGCGGAGATTTTTGGGCTGGGGTTGCTGTTTCGCGTGCAGGAATTCGTGCTGGGGCAGCCGTGGTCGCCGTGGACGGACCTGCTGCGCGTCGACATACTGAACATTATTGGGATGTCGTTGATGCTGATGGGAATTGCGTGCCGGTTGACGAAGACGCGGGCGGCGAACACGATTTTGGCGGTCGTGCTGGCGGCGGGGATCGCGATGGCGACACCGCCGCTGTGGACGACGTGGCGGCCGCGCTGGCTGCCGTGGTACCTCGAGTCGTACATCAACGGCGTGCATATCTACGATTCGCCGAGGCCGTGGCTGTTTCCGATATTTCCTTGGACGGCATTCGCGTTCGCGGGGCTCGCGGCGGGATTTTTTCTGATGAGCGAGTGGGCGACAAAAAATCTGGCGAAGGCGACGGCGCTGGCGGGCGGGGCAGGGCTGGGTCTGTTCTATTTGGCGATGTGGCTGGATACGCGCCCGACACGATTGTATGCAGTGTACGACTACTGGCACACGAGCCCGCAGTTTTTTCTGGCGCGAGTGAGCGTGCTGCTGATGATCGTGTGCCTGAGTTACGCGTGGTGCCGGTGGGGAGCAGGGCAGTGGGGATTCAGTCCGCTGATTCAGATCGGGCAAACATCGCTGCTTGTCTACTGGGTGCACATCGAATTCGTTTACGGAAGATTTTCGATTTTGACGAAGCGGGCGCAATCGATTCCGATGGCCACCGCGGGGCTGTTGGCGATTTTTACGGCGATGGTGCTGCTCTCGATTGGGCGAACGCGAATGAAGGGGCGAGGGGCGGAGGTGGTGGCGAGGTTGCGCGGCTTGTTTGGGGCGCGCGCGAAGGCGGCGGTGAGGGCGGCGAGTTCGGCGCGATGAGCGATGTCATTTGCCACAGAGACACAGAAGCACAGAGATCAGGAGACAAGCAAGCAAGGAGGCAAGGAAGCCAGGAAGCAAGGAAGAAAGGAAGAAAGGAAGAAAGGAAGAAAGGAAGAAAGGAAGAAAGGAAGAGCTGGCACTCCGTGCGCTCCGAGCCGGAATTCCACCATAAAACCGGTGGACGCAAAAGACGCGCCTTAATTGCCGCACGTAGCGCGGGACTGGGTTCGGGATGACAACGAGCTTGTCGAAAGCCGCCAAAAAAAGACAAAACGGCCGGCAGGCTGCCGGCGCCACTGAACCGGGAAGCGAATTTCGCGTGCTAATGTTTTTTGGGGCGCGCCGAGGACGGCGGTTCGGCGGGTTCGGCGAGGGGAGTGGAAGGCTCGCCGGGTTTGGGTTGAAGCTTGAAGATGTACTCGCCGGGGCGGGCGAGGCCCATTTCTTCACGGGCGATGCGCTCGATGGTGGCGGGATCGGTCTTCAGGGATTGGACGCGATTCTGCAATTTCTGATTTTCGTCGCTAAGCTCCTGAATTTCCTTCTGAACGGCGTCAGCCTCTTTCTGCGAGCGGCGCATGGCGACGAGGCCGTGCGCGCCGAAAACATCCTGCAATAAAAGCAAAACAAATCCAGCGATGAGGAACCAGGTGGCGTTGCGATGCAGGAAATCGCGCATCTGCTGGGCGAAGCTGACGGGAGGTTCGGCGGAAACGGACACACCTGCGTTGTGGCCTTCAGGGGCTAAAGCCCCTCCTTTCTTATTGCGACCATCACGGCGGGGTTGAAACCCCGCCCTTCCACCCGAAGATGCGTCGTCGAAAGGCGCGGAGGGATCGGCTTCACGGACTAGAGCCCCTTTTTTATTTTCGCGATCGTTACGGCGGGGTTCTCGGCTTCGCTGTGACAGGTTCCACCCCGCTCTTCGACCGGAAGATGCGTCGTCGCGCGCCGCTAAAGGCTCATCATCTGGCCCTGCGGCGGCGCTAAAGCCGTGCACTTGTCGGGGTGCTTCGTCGTCTAACGGCGCGAATGAGTCGACGGGTGTGTCGTCGCCGGCCGGGCCGAAGTGGCGTGATTTCGGGGCCGGCGGATGCTCGCGGGCTAGTTTGTGATCCATGCGCGAGCTTCCTCCGAGATTTTCTGTGATTCAGCGGGAGTGGCCGCTTCCGTGTAGACGCGGACCACAGGCTCGGTGCCCGAGGGCCGCATCAAGAGCCACGCGCCGTCGTCGAAAATCATCTTCAGGCCGTCGGTGCGATTGACGCGCGCGACTCGACGGCCGGCGAATTCGGTGGGATCATCGCGCAATTTACGCGGGAGGCGCGCCTGGACCTCGGGCGGAAGATGCAAGTTGACGCGAATGGGCCAGTACTCGCGGCCGACGCGCTTGAAGAGATCGCGGAGCTGGCCGGCGAGGGAGGCCTGGCGCGCGGCAATCATTTCCGCGACGAGGAGGCAGGCCAGGATGCCGTCCTTTTCGGGGAGATGGCCGTGAATGGTGAGGCCGGCGCTCTCTTCGCCGCCGATGGCGATCTTGCCGTCGCGAAGGAGCGGGCCGACGTACTTGAAACCGACAGGCGTTTCGTAGAGTGGGACGCGATGGAGCTGGGCGACGGCGTCGAGAAGATGAGTGGTGGCCACGCTGCGCGACGCGCCAAGTTTGAGGCCGCGCGTTTCGAGCAGGTAATCGAAGAGCAGGCCGAGGATGTGGTTGGGGGAAACGAAGGAGGCGTCACGATCGAGAATGCCGAAGCGGTCGGCATCGCCGTCGGTGGCGAGGCCCGCGAGGGCGTGCTGGTCGAGGACTTGCTTTTTCAGGGGCGCGAGATTTTCGTCGGAGGGATCGGGGCCGCTGCCATCGAAGAGGACGTCGCGATTGGCGCGAATCATGATGGCGGAAATTCCGTGGGCGGCGAGAATGCGGTCGAGCCAGCCCGCGCCGCAGCCGTGGACGGCGTCGCAGGCGAAGGTTCCCTTGGCTTTGGCCACTTTCGCGATCACGTCGAAGCGAACCATGCGGCGAAGCTGGTCGAAGTAAGGCTCGCGCGGATCGATGCGCTCGAAATCGTCTTCAATCTCGTGCTGGGGTGCAGGATCGTCCTTGATTGCGGCGGCGCGGGCTTCGATGTCGTGAGTCACTTCGGGCAGCGCCGGGCCGCCTTCGGGGCCGGAAAATTTCAAGCCGTTGTATTCGGCGGGATTGTGGCTGGCGGTGATGTTGACGCCGCCGTCGAGCTTGCCGTGAATGATGGCGTGGGCGATGGTTGGAGTGGGGGTCGCTTCCTTGCAAAAAAGAACGCGGCAGCCTTTGGATTTGAGGACAGCGGCAGTAGAGCGAGCGAAATCGTCGGAGAAGAAGCGCGTGTCGTAGCCCACGAGGATCACAGGCGATTTCTTTTGCGCGAGGACATGCGCGGCGATGGCGGCAGCGGCTCGACGCACGCCGGGGAACGTAAAATCCTCGGCCATGATGCCGCGCCAGCCGGAGGTTCCGAATTTGATCGCGGGAGCCGGCATAATTCGATCCGAGAAGCATTGTATATTGGCGCGCAAGCGGGCGAAATGGGGAGAATTGCGCACGAAGGAGGCCGAAGAGTAAAGTGACGTCTGCCACAGAGGCACAGAAACACAGAGCAACCGAGCAAAAACCAGAAAGCAGAAACCCGAGACCCGAACCCCGAAAGAAACCAGAAAGAAAGCAGAAAGCAGAACCGAGAAACCAAGAAACCAGAGACCAAAAACCAGGGATCAGAAACCAGAAACAACGATGGGGATGCGATGACGGACAAGATTGTGGTGCTGGTGACGTGCGGGTCGGCGGAAGAGGCGCGGCGGATGGCGCGAACGCTGGTTGAGAAGCGTCTGGCGGCGTGCGGGAACATTGTCGGGGCGCCGGTGCGTTCGATTTATCTATGGAAGGGGAAGGTTGAGTCGGCGAAGGAGTATTTGCTGGTGATGAAGACGACGCGAAAGCGATTTGCCGCGCTGCGCGAGGCGGTGAAGCGGCTGCACAGTTACGGTGTGCCGGAGATTATTGCGCTGCCGATTGTGGCAGGCTCGACAGAATATTTGAAGTGGATTGGCGAGTGCGTCGGCGGGCGGACCCAAGGCGAGCGGTAATCGCATTTAACCATTCCCAAAACCAAAGCCAACCCCAACTGCAAAAGATTTACCACAGAGGTCACAGAGAAAATCAAAGAGAGACCAGAAAAACCGAAGAGAAACTACCGAGAAAAACAAAAGACAGGCCACAGAGAACACCATAGAGAGGCCACAGGGAAAAACCAAAAGAGGCCGCAACGAAACCCAACGGCGCAGGGCATGCGGCTCACAAGCGGGGGTGATGTGGGTCACGGCGGCGCGTGGGCGTGATCAGTAGGGTAAGCTGGCGGAATTCTAAGAAAGCACTGGGAACTGAGTCGCTGTCTGCTGACCGGCAGGATGCTCCGCTCGATGGTTCCGGGACACCGACTGATCAAGGGGCATGGACGCGATGACAGCCCGGTTGCGTGTGCGCCTCTTCGTGGTTTTGCTCCGCATAACCGACCAGCAGACATTTACGAATGACGTGGGCGAAATAGAAGGAGAAACTCGATGAATCACCGTTCGTGCGCTCTCTTCATCATGCTCATCGTTGGCACCGGCGTTTGGTCGCAGGCTTCGGCGCAAGACGCGCCGATGTTTCGCGGGAATTTGCAGCACACCGGCGTCTACAACGCGCCCGGCGTTGCACAGTTTAAGCAAATCAAATGGAAATTTCACACCAGCGGGCGCGTGATCTCTTCGCCGGCGGTGGTGGGCGGAGTGGCTTACTTCGGGAGCACGGACGGCAATTTGTATGCCGTGAATATTGCGTCAGGGAAATTGACGTGGAAATTCGCGACGGGGAGCTGGGTCGTATCGTCTCCGGCAGTCGCTTCGGGCATCGTGTACTTTGGCAGTTACGACAGCAACTTTTACGCCGTGGATGCGACGACGGGGCAGCTCAAATGGAAATTCCAAACGGGCGGCGAGAGGCGATATGCGGGGAAGCATTTGCATCATCTGGAACCAGCCGCAGAACGCATGCCGGACCCGTGGGACTTCTTTTTGTCGTCGCCCAGCGTGTGGAATGGCGTGGTGTACTTCGGCAGCGGCGACGGGAATGTGTATGCCCTGGACGCGAATTCGGGCGCGCTGAAGTGGAAATTTCAAACGGGCGACGTGGTGCACTCGTCTCCGGCAATTGCTGACGGGACGTTGTATATCGGCAGTTGGGATACCTACCTTTACGCGCTGGATGCCGGGAACGGAAAAGAAAAGTGGCGCTTCAAGACGGGCGACGATCCGGAATTTCACAACCATGTCGGGATACAGGCGTCGCCTGCAGTGGTGGACGGCGTGGTGTATTTCGGGTGCCGCGATGCGAATGTGTATGCGGTGGACGCCACGACAGGCAAGCAGAAATGGAGTTTCTCCGTCGGAGGATCGTGGGTGAACAACTCGGCTGCAGTGCACGAAGGCAAAGTGTACGTTGCCACCTCGATCCCGGGAAATTTGGGTGCGCTTGACGCGAAGACGGGGTCTCTCCTATTCAAACTGCCGACGGGCACGCCGGTTTTTTCCTCGATGGCGCTGGCCAGCGGCGTGCTGTACGTGGGGAACTTCGGCGGGAAACTGACAGCGATCGATGTGAAGGCGCAAAAGCCGAGTTGGGAATTCGAGACCGATGGGGCCAAACAAAATGCGGGAGCGTACACCAACGCGGACGGCACCTTCAAATTTGAGGCGCTGTTCCCTTCGGAGCATCTGTTCTACGACGATATGGTAATCGCGGTCGGGAAGATACTGAGCATGGGGACGATACTGTCGTCGCCGGTAGTGGTGGGCGACGTCGTGTACGTGGGCAGTACGGACGGGAATCTGTACGCGCTGGAGTAAAGGCAGTGGGGAGTGGCGAGAAACAGCAAAAGCGGCCACAGAGGCACAGAGAGACACAGAGAGACACAGAGAAAAGCAAAGTAGAAACCAGAAACCAGAAACCAGAAAGCAGATACAGAAGGCAGACAAATAGAGGAAGCGAAATCAGCAAAGGGCCACGACAAATGGGAGGCGGGTTCCCAGTCCAGATCAAGGGCGGGTCTGAGACCCGCCGTACAAAACGAACAACGATTGTAGGCGCCGCCCGAAAAGCCGACGACAAACCAAGAGCGGGTTTGTCCTGGCTACCGATTTTGCTGACGGCGGGGTTTCCGGGTACGAATCACTGATGCAAACAACACGAAAACCCCGCCGTTCCACCCGAGAGCCATTTTCCCGAAAACGCCGCTAGGGGTTCACTGCTGCTTTTGCATCGTGCCGGTGCCGGAGGTGCCAGTGCCAGCCTCGACCATGACGAATTGCGAATCGCTCACCTGATAGAAGACGAGGTTGAGCGGGAGTTGATTGTTGGCGAGTTTCAGGTTGACGGGGATGGTGAAGCGGCCACCATGAGCGGTGTCGGCGGTCAGCGTGCCGGAGAAGGCAACCGCGGGATTTTGGCCGGTGCCGGAAGCAAAGTCGTTGACATCTACGTTGCCTGACAGGCTGCCAGCGTTTGCAGCAGCCTGGCCTACGAAATCAGCCTCGCCATTGGCGGCAGTGATGATGTGGCCGTTCAGCGCGAAGTTGCCCTGCGCGGGCCCGGTAGCAACCTGCTGAGTCAGCAAGACGCCGGAGCCGTTGACTTTCTGGTCGAGATCGGTCAAGAGCGCGCCGGGTCCGTGAGAAGTGGTGGTGTCGTTGGGATCAAGGATATTGAGGCTGGGATCGACGGCATACAGTGCGATGACACTGATGTCTTGCGTGCCGCCCGGAGCGATGGTGATGCGTCCATAGCCGTTCACGGGAGCAGCGGGTGCATTGTTAAAGATGATGGGGATGTTCATTTGGTAGGCGCCGGTGAATGCGGCACTGGTAGGCGCGGCAGAGCCTTCGGAAACGTCGGCAAATCCGGAGCAAAACCAAGGGCTTACGGCTCAGGGCCTCGATACCAAGTAAATACCCGAGAGAAAGTCCGAATTGACCTTATTGACATGCAAGACCCGCATTAGGGTCAATCTCGAACTTCTCGAGAAGGATGCGCCAAGCAGGATTGCAGCACATAGAGACCGCCCGGGAATGAAATTGCAGGATTTTGGCCCGTCAAACGTGTAGGTTACAAGATCATAGGAGGGAAACATGAACAGGAGAAGTGCGAGTTTATTCGTCATCATGATGATATGCGCATCGGCTGGGCTGGCGCGGGGGCAAGCGAAACCGAACGCGACAGCGGCTGGGAAGACGCTCCATGTAAAACTGAATTACACGGGAGCGGGAACGGTCGATGAACAACACAAGATTTTTGTGTTGGTGTTCGACGCTGATCCTTATCAAGCGCAGGTGCTGGCGGAGGCGAGTTCCAGACCGGCGAAGAGCGAAGCGTCGGCGACCGGGCAAGCGCGAAAGACTGCGTACATACTCGGGCGACAGGGAGTTGGGAGCAAGGATGGGACAGCCACGTTCACCGGGCTTACAGATTCGGCGGTTTACGTCGTGGCGTTTTACGATAAGAGCGGCACTTATGACGGTCACAATGACCCCGGAGCAGGTTCGTCGAAGGGCGCATACGGAAAGCTGGACAAACCGGAGCCAATCAAGCTGGAGGAAGGGAAGGCGGCGAAAGTCGTGGTGACGTTCGATGACTCGTCGACGACTTAGAGGTTGACCGCCAGAAAGTGCCACGCAAACGAACTGAGAAGACGAAACCGGAGCAAGCGAAGACTGCGAAAGGCGTTGGCGCGATGCCGCCGATTCCTGCGGCGGAAGCGTTGAGCTTCTTGCGGGAAACACGAGGGGTGTCGACGTGGACGGCCGGGGACATGGCGAAGTCGCTGAAAATCAGCGCGAGCGCGGCCAAGCAGGTAATCAGTGTTCTTGAAATGCAAGGCTACGTCAAGCGGGCTGAGGACGAGGAGTGGATGACGACGCTGGCTGGGGAGGGCGTAGCGGGTTCGAAGGCTCCGAGGTATACACGCGAGCGGATCGAAGAGGCGCTTACGTCGTTGCGGAGCCGAATCGCGGAAATCAATCGCGAGTCCAGTGCGCCGTACAAGATCACGGAGGCGGTCGCGTTTGGGGACTTTGCGAGCGGCAGACCGCGAGTGCAGGCGGCGGAGGTGGGGATTCAACTCGAGCGACGAAAGGCGGGGATTGCGGACGTCGACCTGGCCAGCGAGCACTCTGCGCAGCAAGAATTTCTAAACCGGCTACAGATCAAGGGCGGCGTCGTTCATTTGCGGAAATTCGAGAAATGGATGCGCGAACGAACACATCGGGACTTAAGAGCAGTGACAAGTGACGAGTGACGAGAAGGAGCAAACCAGGAAAAACAAGACGGAAACCGAGACGGCTAGGAGTGACAAATGACCCTTCGATTTCGCCCAGCGCAAGCGGGTGAAGAGGCAAGCGAATCCGAAGAACAAAAGCGCTACCACAGCGCGGCAGGGCCGCAACCAAAAGCAGGAGGCGCCTGTGATCTCGTAAGATGTGGTGCTTGTGTAGGCCATATCTTACGGAGGATCAGAGGCGCCGTGGACCAGTTTATCGCGAAA
>Ga0187819_10000763_pt1 | contig 16197 bp, 18 predicted proteins | sample NC_wetland_sal_i_15_FD_132411 | JGI IMG/M metagenome (GOLD analysis project Ga0187819, IMG submission 132411) | Wetland sediment microbial communities from Neuse River Estuary, North Carolina, USA - SO4_4 | ecosystem: Environmental > Aquatic > Freshwater > Wetlands > Sediment | place: USA...
CGTTCCTTTCTATAGGGATTTGAGGCAAGCACCCAAACCCTACTCCAAAAGGGGCGCCCTTTATACTGCGTCCGGTACGAGCAATCATCGTCCCACCGCCATGCGGTCGAGGTAGGCTTCAAGGTCGTCTTGGCGGAACTTCCACGCCTTGGCGACGAAGTACGAACGCAGTTGTCCCTGCTTTATGAGCTTGTAAAGTGTCGTGCGAGAGACGGAGAGGTACTCACATGCATCGAGCGTGCTAAGGAGTTGCTTGGACATGGCGAAACACCTGTAACTGCTTGAACTGCTCGAAGTTACAGGGCGTAGCGTTCCGCCGTTCTTCTTCGGGGCTTAACCGCTGGTATTCAGCGTGCGGGTTCCGGCGACAAGCCATCGTGCCGTTTGAGCCGCCCTATATAGTACTCGGTTCAACTCGGTTTTTCAGAAGAAATCAGCGTTAGACAGGCGGCTTGAACGCCGCCGCTTCGACCGCTTTCTGCATCAAGTCCCCGGACAAATCCACGTCGGCGAGGTATTGCTGCGTGGTCTCAAGGCTCTTGTGACCGAGCAACCGCTGGATGACGTGCACCGGCATCCCGGCGACCGCCCATCGTGTCTCTGCGGTCTTCCGCAGCTTGTGGAGTTCGGTGTGGAACTCGGCGCCCGCCTTCTTCGCCAAGGTTTGAAGGTCACGAAGCAGGTGGAGATTCGGCAAGCCATCGCCGTTCGGGAAGAGGAGCGGGGAGCCGGACTTCTTTCCACGTTTATGGGCAGATTCTACCAACGACTGCGGCACCGTAATCTTGCGGCAGTGGTGCTGCTTGGGTTTCCAGTTGAGATGCGGCTTGCCCTTGATTTCGAGAACATTTCCTTTCAGGTCGGAATACTCGGCGTGGGCGGCTTCGCCGTCACGGACTGCGGTGCCAAGGAAGAAGTCGAGCAGGAACCGTTCGTCCTCGTCAGCGTGCGAGTATAGCGTCGTGAGTTCGGCATCCGGGTGGGCAGAGACGGTTTTCTCCTCATAGGCTGGGTACTCCGATTTCTTGAGCAGCTTTTCCTTTCCGAACGCCTTCAAGAAAATGACCGTGTGCGAGACTTTGTTGTTATATGTCCGCTTCGGGTTCGAGTGTTTCCGCTTTGGCAAGGGCTGCCTCCGCAGCCATGCCATGTAGTCGAACAAGTCTTGCTTCTCGATTTCCTCAACATACTTCTTGGAGCACGATGACACGAAGGCTTCCACCGCGATACGGTAAGTCTTGATGGTCTTGGGGTCTTTCCCTTGAGCTACGAGATTCGCAAAGTAGGTCTCTACGGCAGACTCAATTGTGATGCGTGGCTCGCTCACCTTTGCTGTCGCCTGCGGTAGCGCTACGCCATTGTGGGCGGCGTAGAACTGCACGTTGCGGGACTTCCAGTTTGCGACCGCTTCATCGAGCGTGGCGAAGGTCTCAAGTACCCGGACGCCATCGAGCGTGTAGCGGACGCCGAACTCGAATGCGCCGGGGCTTGGCTTCGGGGTTCCATTTTTGGTGACGGGGCACACAACCCACGAGAATCCTTTGGTGCGGAGCCGCTGATAGAGTCTCGCTTTGGGCTGTGCCATGTCTCATCCTCGCTATATAGTACTGAGCGTTTTTGGATTTCAGCCGAGGTATTTGAGGAAAGTGGCAACAGCACTGGCAACAGTTCGCAGAATTTAGCGGTTTTATTGGGGATTTATTCAAATGGCGGAGAGGGGGGGATTCGAACCCCCGGTACGAGTTTTTGCCCGTACAACGGTTTAGCAAACCGCCGCCTTAAGCCATCTCGGCCACCTCTCCGGCGTTTGCTTTCTGCAGTTTAACATCGAACGGGATAACAATCTGCTTGCCTTTTGCTTGCCTCTCGTCCAGGCTCGCTTGCATCTTCCGCATGGCCTCCAGCACTGCTGGATCGAATGCTTTGATGTAGCGCTCCTTGGTGACGTGGGGTCTTGAATGCCGCAAGATGCGCTGGACCACCTTGTCATCAGCACCCAACGCGTATAGGTTCGACGCGATCCCGCGTCGGAACCCGTGCCACCCGTACCAGGGTAGTCCAACGGCTTCGATAGCCGGACGAATGACGCGCAACGCAAGCTTGTCCAAATCCAAGGGACACCCACCACCCGAATGAAAAACGAGTCCAGAGCGTGGGTTGTGCATGCTCATGCGGTACTCTTCCAGAATCGTCGCCAACTGGCGAATTACGGGCACGAAGTTGCGGCTCGCGGGTGTCTTCGGCCGATTGACCGTCGACCTCCAGATTGACCTTTGCACCATCAACTCTTCGCCTGTGTAGTCCGTCCACTCGAATCCCCGCAACTCGCCTTCGCGAAGGCCGGCAAACGCGGTCGTCGCGACAATGCTTTTGGGCAGGAGTGGCAGGACACCCAGAACCTGGAGAATCTGATCCAGATCATACGCGTATGTCTCCCTTGGCTCTTTTGCCTTACTGGGAATCATTACGTCTTGAACCGGATTCACCCCGTCGAATAAGCCTTCGTTCTTCGCATACGTAACAATGCCACTCAGCACCGACTTGATATGCTGGAGAGTGTTCTTCGCTCTGTCTTTCTCACGAGCGATTTCTCTCAGCATCCGGCTGACGTGAACCGTGCGGATTTCACGAAGACGAAGGTCGCCGAGACGACCGCGGATGTGATTCTCCCAGATTTCCCGGTAACCCTTGCTGGTACTGGCCCGATGTTCCTCGGCGGACCATGGCAGGTAAACGTGCTCAACAAACTCCGTTAGCGTCATGCTGGTATCTGGTCCCAAATGTTGGCCATTGATGCTCTGCATGAACGCAATACGCACTGGCTCCACGTCTGTCACAGCGGGAAACTCCTCCACGCTGCCTAATCGCTTCGCCAAGCGCTCGATCTTTGTCGTGCCGTCGTCCTGACGTGTTCGTGCGCGGTACTGTACGAACCATGCACCATTGTCCTGATACAGATAACCTCTTTGCTTTCGAACAGGTCTAGTCAAATGTTCCTCCTTGACTATGCCCCGTTCGTGCTCACCAGTTGGCGATTCAGCCACTCATGCAATTGCTCGCTGCCCCAGGAGAACCGGATGTACCGCCCAAGCCTGAAATGCGGAATGGGATCGGTCGTCCGCTTCGAATTGGTTCGCGAGCGAATCCAAGTTTCGGGTACGTTGAGCCGTTTCGCCAACTCAGCCGAGTCTATCACTTCGAAGGACATGGCAAGTCGTCTTTTCCTCTCGTGGGAGACTTTTGAGACGAGGCTCCGGGCTGGAGACGGCAACGCGGCGTGCCGACTCCTTGTTCTCCGACTTCGCCGTTCCGTTATCTCGTCTGAGGAAATGTTAAAGTGAGCGCCTGTCCTGTCAATCGACGGCGCCGAGGAGGGGGATCACTCAGCGATCGGCCTTGCTCGGGGCTCGGACATGGTCACAGTGCAATCCACTGCGGGGCCGAGACTTAAGTCGTTGTGATGGGTAAGGCTCGGCACACGCGAACAGCTCCTCTACTCGGTCCAGTCCTTTTTCGGCAATTTGCTGTTTCATAGCTAACTTTATTTAACCCGCTGGCAAAGTACAGTCCAGATGATCGGAGAATTCCGCCGCTATGGCATAGTCGATAGGTTCGCCAAGGCGCGTTTTGAGCTCTCTGACCCAGGCCTGCGGATTATGGCCGTGGATGAGACGGCCCAAAAAGCCAAGCCGTTCAGCCACGTTGTCGCGGTTCTGGAGAATGTTTTCCCTGGTGACCGCCGTGTAGAGCGTCAGGAACTCGGATATGCTGGCGGGCTTCGAGAAGAGGTAGGTTGCGTGCCCCAGCTGAGGGGTCTCCACAATTACAACCCTCTCAAGATCGAAAATGTATTCGGACCGGAAGAGGTAAACGCGACGAGCACGCTTCGAGAGCTGCTTGTAATAGAGCGCCTCGTAATCCGGTTTCCAATTGATCCGCGCGACGTCGAAATCACCGGGCATGCCTAACGCAGCGCACATCTTCTGCAAATCCGTTCTCTCGACAGGCGCAGATTCGATGCGGACGCGAATTCGATCAAGGCCATCGGCAAACTGACCGAAGCGATGGTGGGTCTCTCGGGCTTGGGCAATCTGCTCAGCAATGTTACTGGGGAGTGCAACCTCGATGCGGCTCGGTACCGCGGTTTCCCACTTCACCAAATGCCATGCGTCGCCTCGGTGGTGATACTTGCCGTTCTGAATGAAGGTCGCCTTGATGCCGATTTTTGTGCCCAGCTGGTGTTTCCACTGATTCCAACTGGCATCCCACAACAGCGGCAAGGATGTTCGGTCGAAAAGAACTTCCAATTTCCGCCGCGAGTCCCGGTAGATGGCATGGTCGTTGTAAAACGAAATGCTCCTCAGGGGGATTCGGAAGTGCCGCAACCTTTGCTCAGGTAGAAACGACAGGATGCGGGAAGCGAAAAATGTCGAGCCGTCGCGTGAGCGGTCGCCCGCCACAAGCAAGGAACCAAATCCGCCGTATGGAAAGAGTGCGGCTGAATCCGGATCGTTCAGGAGAGCATCGCAGCAGGCTCGCAGTTCCGGACGGGCAAGAATGTTGAAGGCGCGCTCCAACGAACGAACGTCGCCGGTCGGTGTCTGAGCAGCGCGGAATTCGAGGACACGGAGTTTGAAAGCGATGCGCAGTTCTGTGGGGGACGCGTTCGGGTTGACTCTCAAGAGTTCGTAGAACGAGGGTTGCCGGTCCCAGGCACGGCGACGATCGCCCACATAAAAGTAATCTCTGACCGCCTCACAACGAAGGTGGATAGCGGAAAAGCCCAGGCGGGAACCGGGAACTTCCGCGGAAACGAACAGGTTGTCACGCCTGTCCTTGCAGGGTTGCGAGACGTAACCGATTTCGGCCTGAAGAATGTCCTGCCTTCTCTCTTCAGGGTTGTGGCGAATGTAGATCTCAGTACCTGCGCCCACTCCAGGGTCCAACTGGAACAGCAATTCGTCGCCTGCGCGAACGAAAGATGCCAGGAAATTGGAGAGCAGGATGGGAGTGCCGTCGGCAAAAAGGCACTCTGTCTTCGCGCCTTTCGGATTTGTCCTAACGACCTTCCGCCGGCAGGCCTTCGGTGGCGCGTCTGGTTTGGCTTTGGCTTCGACTGCGAGCCCCATTTCGAGGCGGACTCTAGCACCAGCCGAATTGCCAGCCAAATAAGTGAGGTGCCCCCGGTAAGCCACTGAATGGCTTCGCCTTAGCAGGGGCTGCTTCTTCTTTCGCTTCAGCAAGGTTCTCGACGACGACTCCTGAAATGACGAGGGAAGGTTCGGGATGAGAATCGCAGGACTTACGCGCCTCGGCTTTTTCCCATTGCCGCTTCCAGAGGCGGAGCGGATTCGGATGTCATAGCTTTCCCTGACAAACCGTGCTGCGCGCTCGATCCTTGCGTAGGGAACGGTGTCGCGTTCTCCGGAATCGGTTCGGACAACAAGGTCCTACGTTACGGCATTGAACTGGACGCAGGACGAGCCGAGCAGGCGCGCAACAAAGGCATCGAAGTGATTCACGGGAACTGCTTTGACGTGCATTGCCCGGTCGAATCGTTCTCACTGATTTACTTGAACCCGCCGTACGACTTTGAGATCAGCGAAGAGAAGTCCCAGCGCATGGAGAAGCTTTTTCTTGAGCATGTATACCGATGGTTGAAGCCGCTCGGTGTCCTGGTGCTCGTTGTACAAGCTAAACGAATCGGAGATTGCGCGGTCCTACTCGCGAGGCATTTCCGGGACATCCGCGTCTATCGCCTCACGGAACCTGAGAGCGTCCGCTATCAGCAGATCGTTCTGCTGGGATTGCGCCGCACACGCCAGGAACGAGATCGGTTGGGGGACCAGGAGATCATTGAGGCGCAGCTCCGGCTAGGCTCCCTCGAAAGAAAACTGCAAGAGCTTCCGCCACTGCCAACGGAACCTGACTATGCATACGCGGTGCCTCCTGGCGCGCCCGTGCGACTGATCCATCGTGGGCTGCCCTTGGACGAAATAGAGAACCTGTTGCCGAAGTCGTCTGCCTACCGGCGGGCTTCGGCCGTGATTTTCGCGCAGCAGTCGGATGTCAGCGGCCGACCACTTACTCCTTTACACGGCGGTCATGTCGGTTTGCTGTGCACGGGTGGGATGCTCAACGGCATTTTCGGTGAAGGGGAATCGCGCCACATAGCCCACTGGCAGTCCGTAAAACTGGTGGAAAAATCCGAAGAAGAAGAAGACGGGAAGACCGTCATTCGAGAGAAAGAACGATTCTCCAATGAACTGACGCTGGTTTTCGGCACCGGCGAGATTGCGGTCTTGAAGTGATTCGTCCGCCTGAGTGAAACGCCTGGAATGACCGAAGCCCAGAATGTGATTACGCCGTAAATCAGTGAGATTGGTCGCCCACGTTCATTCGTGCGCATCCAACTCAAATCGAAGACTGTGCACGCCCTCGGTATACGGAGAAAAGAAGTCATGCAAAATGCACACGAGCGCTTTGGGACTTTGGAGTTCACCAAGCGCACGAAAGATACAGCAACCCGCGTTCGTGTTCACGTTGACCGCGCCGTTGTGGAGCCGGCAACGAATCAGCGGAGCCTGGCGACCGCTCACCTAGTGTCCATGATTGGTGGCGATGCGGAAATCGGCGCACTCTGTGCAGCAGTCGCTGAGGGTGGCATGTTCCAGATTCACCTGCCTGGCTGCGCGGTTATTGCAGCTTCTCTTGGGCCCGAGGCTCAATGCTTTCGCGGAAGCGTGATGCTTCCGGGCAGGAAGCGCCCGATCCGCCACTTGATCGCCATGTCCGCCGAACTACTGAAGACGAAACCGGGAGCAGACCGAGAGGGCGGACGCACCATCCTGTGCGACGATGATCCCACATTCGTGCTTTATCGAATTGCGTACCGATACGGTCTACCTGTGGTGCCTGAATGGGCGCCGTGGTTTGTGCGTGAGCTCAGGCAGAGAAAGGCGATTCGGCCCCTGCAGGGAATCGGATGCTCACCCGTGCTGGTGAGCGGAAACAAACCTACGTTTCTCCGGTGCATTTCCAGGGCCCTACGGGCGAGGTTCATTTCCGTGCCGACGGAGAACCGTGCGACTCGATGGACCCTCCCAAAGACGATTAGCTCTTGCCGATCGGGCGCGGCCAAGCTCCGCGCGTGCCCTGCTGAGGCGGGCTGACAGATCAAGTTCAGCATCTCGAGGCGTCGAGATACCGTATCCGTGGCCGTTTTACTGTCAATGCTCCTGAAACACCAAACGTCCCGGACGATCCTAGGCGGTTGCCGCTTCCGCTTTTGCTGTAACCTCCGCTGTGTAGACGACCACCGCTTTTTTCCCGCCCTTCGCCGCAGTAGCGTGAATGGAATTCAGATTCACGCCCTTCACTGCGAGCTTTGCGAGAGACTGCGCCAGCGCTCCAGGCTTGTTTGGTAGTTCGAATTGTTCGGCCTCCGTCTCCTGGTAGGTGACCTTGGCGTCGTCCAACGCCTTCTTGGCCCGCCTGGGATCCTCAACGATCAAGTGCACGGTGCCACTGGTTCCTTGGGAGGTTCCCAAGAGGGAAAGAATGTTCACCTTTGCGTTGCCGAGCGTTCTAACGATCTCAAGAACCGTTCCGGGTTGATTTCGGACCGAAATGGTGAACTGCTTCGTTTTGGCCATGGGTCCCCCTTTCTCTGCGGGATTATACGCCATCACTTCCCGCATCCCGGCCACGCGTCGGTATGAAGCGCCGCCTCGAGGAGCACCCTTTGACCATGAACCGCCCAACATCGATTGCAGATTACTTACGCGCATTCGCATCAGAGCTCGCGGACAGAATCGTTTCTTCGTACCGACCCCTGCATGGCTTTGGCGATGCCCCATCACCGCTCGTCGGACAACTCCTCCGGAAGCCTTTCCCTGCACAAACGCTTGCGATCATGGGTGTGGTGAAGCGATGGGCTCAAGCCCGTGGTGCGGCAGTGATCGCGGAATGTGGAACCGGCAAGACGTTGATCTCCCTGGGGGCTGTTCACGTGTACTGCAAGGGCGAGCCTTTCACCGCACTCGCCATGGTTCCGCCGCAATTGGTGGAGAAGTGGGCGCGAGAAGCATTTCTGACTTTACCTCGCTTGCGCGTTTTCTTGATCGACGGGCTTCGGACGGCGACGCGTTCGGCGGGACACGCGGGAGTGAACGAGGTCAAGCTGCGCCATGGCCGGATCGTGAGGGAAGGACTGCGCACCACACTCACGGAGTTGCGGCTGCGGAAGGGCGCGCGCACTGCTCGCGAGCGCTGGGATTTGTGCCATAAACGATAACCTTGCCGCCGTTAAAGCATAAATTTGCCGCCTTGCCGCGTGGAGATCGTCGTGGAAGGCCTCCCGGCACCAGGCTGCGGCCTCATCCCTAAAAGCATAAACTTGCCGGAAGTGCAGTTCTGAAGGATAAAGTTGCCGTGGGTCGATGTTGGGCAGCGGGATCTGGCCCTATTCCCATCCGGGATTTTTAATTCCGGAGCATAGGTACGACTGAGGTCCGAAGGAAGCTGCCTTGGTTGAGTTATACCCAAGAAAGTTGGAGTAAACCCGGTATGATCGAGAACGGCTCAGAGTCCCTTCCATTCGAACCCCCCGAGCAGGAAAACATTCGTCTCCGCGAAGAAAATGCTCGCCTGCGGCGGATGCTGGCCGCTCACAGCATTCCAATTCCACAACTGGCGCCCGAGAAGTCGCCTCCCACGAAAGCCGCCGAGCCGGCGCCTCCAGTGGACAAAGAGGAGCGAGCCAGAAGGAGAATCGCGCTGTTTCGAAGCTTGTTTCGCGGGAGAGAGGATGTCTACGCACGGCGATGGGAGAACGATGACGGCCGGCACGGCTATGTGCCAGCGCACGTGAAGGACTGGAAGGCCATCAACAGAAGCCGCCCAGAGGATCGCAAAAAGGTCGCCCAGAAGACACGGAAGTTCCTCCCAATGACCGACGCCGTCATCGAGAACCATCTCCTGGGCAAGGAGACCATCGGCGTGTATCCGCTCCTGCCAGACAAGACGTGCTGGTTTCTCGCGGCGGATTTCGACAAGAAGACCTGGGAGTATGACGCTTTGGCCTTCCTGGAGACTTGCCAGGAGTTGAATGTGCCCGCCGCCTTGGAACGCTCTCGTTCGGGAAGGGGCGGCCACATCTGGATTTTCTTCGACCGCGCACTGCCAGCGATCACCACGCGTAAACTTGGATGCGTGCTCCTCACGCGAACGATGGAACGAAGGCATCAGGTCGGCCTCGATTCCTACGATCGCTTCTTTCCAAACCAGGACACGATGCCCAAAGGAGGGTTCGGCAATCTGATCGCTCTCCCTTTGCAGTTCGCGCCTCGCAAACTGGGCAACAGTGTTTTCATCGACGCGGACTTCAAGCCGTACCCAGACCAATGGCAGTTTCTATCGACGATTCAACGAATGGCGGGCGATGCTGCCTAGGAAATCGTCGCGGAAGCTCAGCGCAAAGGCGACCTCATCGGGGTCCGGATGAGCATCGCCGATGATGAAGGCGCACAGGATCCCTGGACCTTGCCCCCTTCCCGCAAGCGGAGTGAGAGGCGGATCGAAGGGCCGCTACCAAAGACTGTTCAGATTACTCGCGCGAATCTGATTTACGTGGAGAAGAAGGACCTGCCACCAGCCATGCTGAATCGGCTGCTCCGGCTGGCAGCATTTCAGAACCCCGAGTTCTACAAGGCGCAGGCGATGCGGCTCCCCACCTACAATAAGCCCCGTGTGATCGCATGCGGTCAGGAATTCCCTCAGCACATCGCGGTGCCTCGTGGGTGTCTAACGGAGACATTGGCTCTTCTCGAATCGCACAAGATTCGGCCTGAGATTCGCGACGAACGGTTCGCGGGGACGCCTATTGAAGCTGAGTTCCAGGGACAGCTTCGGCCGCTCCAGGAGGAAGCCGTTGCGAAGATCACCAGCCACGACGAAGGCATCCTGTGTGCTCCGACGGCATTCGGGAAGACCGCCGTTGCGGCATGGCTGATTGCGAAGCGCAAAGTTAACACGCTGGTGGTCGTTCACCGGCAGCAGTTGCTCGACCAGTGGCAGGAGCGCCTTGGCATGTTTCTGGATTTGCCAGCCAAGGCGATCGGACATGTCGGCGGTGGGAAAACGGAACGGACGGGCTGCGTGGACGTCGCGGTTATCCAAAGCCTATATCGTCAAGACGAGGTGAAGGACTTAGTTGCGGAATACGGCCAGGTGATCGTTGATGAATGCCACCACATATCCGCTTTCACGTTCGAACAGGTGATGCGGCGGGTGAAGGCCAAGTATGTCGTAGGCCTGACTGCTACTCCGACCCGGAAGGATGGGCACCATCCGATCATCTACATGCAGTGTGGTCCCGTCCGGTTCAGCATGAGCGCCCGGACGATGACCGAAACAACGCCGTTCGAGCACAAGGTCACTCCACGTTATACCGACTTCCGGATGGCGCCCGAACTGACCGAGATCACGATCCAGGACATCTACGCCGCACTCGTCGATGATGTCTCGCGTAACGAGATGATCGCCGATGACATGGTGCGCGCCGTAGAATCGGGACGTTGCCCGCTGCTTTTGACCGGGCGGACCGAACATCTCCAGTTCTTCGCGGCCAGACTCGCGAGTTTTGCCAAGCATGTTTTCGTCTTAAAGGGAGGCATGGGGAAGAAGCAACGCCGGGAAACAGCGGCGGCCCTGGCGTCCGTGCCGGAGGACGAATCGCGGGTAATCCTGGCGACAGGGAGCTACATAGGCGAGGGATTTGACGACGCGCGCCTCGACACGCTATTCCTGGCGATGCCGATCTCCTGGAAGGGAACGCTGCAGCAGTACGTGGGCCGGTTGCATCGTCTCCACGACAACAAGCGAATCGTGCAGGTCTACGACTATGTGGATCACTGTGTTCCGATGCTGGCGAGGATGTACGAGCGTAGGCTGAAGGGCTACAGCACGATTGGATACGTGATCGAGGCGGAGGCCTTTCCGCTAGATTCTCCGGCGCCTTTAAGCGGTAGAGTGGGGAGCGCATAGAGAAACGGTATGGGTGCAAAGCGAAAAAGGGAACATGCAGCGGGTCAACAGCCTCGCCTGAGCAAGGCACGGCTCGATGAGCTTGTTGAGGAAGCGCTGGTGGATGCCTACGACGAGTCGGAACAAGTGACTGGCTTCTATACCATGATGGAGAACGACCTCCAACTTCCTTTCGAGACGGAGATTCTCGGTATGACTGTGATCGTGGAAGGGATCGATATCACCGAAGACGACCAACTCGCCGCAGTCTGCCGAAAGGATAAAAGCAAGCAACGGATCTCGCTCTCGGAATTGCCATTGCCTACGCCTCTTCCAAAGGGGGCCGAGTGGATCGTTGCGTATCGATACTGGCGAACGGGCAAGATTCGATGAGCACAAGAGTGCCAAAACACGTGAGGGCACACTCCGCCCGCCGGGACACCAGCCTACGCAGGGACGTGCAAAAGGCTGTCGACCGTATCTGGCCGGATGGAATCGTCGAGATGCCGCTGGATCCGGATGAGTCATATTTCATCGAACTTCACCCGAAGCTCTCAAGAGCCCTCCGCCGCATCCGGGACACGCGCGTCGACGAGCGCGAAGCAGACGGAGGGCCTGTCTGGTGGGAGGAGTCGGATCCCGAAGAGGACCCACCGGATGAAATCGAGCGATCACGTTCGTATCACACGTTCTTCGTCAGCCCCGATGGCGAAGGCTTTACATTCGAAACGGAAGCCGAAGGCATAACAGAACCAGAGTTCATGACCGATGACTTTGCAGAAGCCGGGTGGGGAGAGGAACCGCCCCTAAGCCGAATTTCCGGTAGCGGCAGAACCGGCTGGGTCGTCGCGGTGTCCCTCTTGGCACCCTTTGCCGTCATCGAACTGGGCGACAGGATTACCTTTGAGGACGGCAGTACGACGGAGGCTGAGATTGAATCCTGTGGCCAGACAGCGGATGGCGAGCTGATCGACCCAGAAGAGAACTTCCGGGAGGTTTATGGCGCCCGGGCGTACAAGACCATCGCTAGCTTGCGCACCAAGATCGCAGACATCCTTGAAAGGCTCGGGATTGCTGTGCTGCCAGCGGAAGAGTGGCAGAAGCCTGCGCCGTGGTTACGAGGCACTGAGGAAACTCTCATCGGACCCGATGGGAAGGCGATCCGCGTACTGGACGCGTTCTTTTTCGAGAGCCTGTGAGAGAATGCCACGTGATTTCTCACCTGCCAGACTACCGGTTATGGTGAGGCACAGTTTGCGCGGTGGGCGAACTCTCTTTGCGCGTGTCGCGAGAGGACGAGTGTGAAGCCCCCCGTGACGGCGTATGCGTACTAAGCCCATTGAATCTTGGCATTCAGCGATTCGCTGGCAGCATTGGTGATCCGATGCCGCAGGTAGGTGATGATGTTTTCGAATCGACGCTTCAGCATACCGGCGACTTCTTTGATCGGCTGCAAGCGACTCCGTACTGCCCACTTGTACCACCAGTCAAAATGCTTTCGGGCCGGCTTCTCATAGACATACTCGTACAGCGCCATCCCGTTTTCCTTCAGCGCCCAGGCGCGTGCCGTCTTCAACTGCCGCGCCGCAGTTCGGCAAATTCCCGCCGCTGTTGATCGTCCATGGATCCGGGATTTCGTAGCCAGTCGTACTTGGTTCCCGTCAGACGCTCATCTCCCTCGGCCTTGAGCACTTTGTGTTCTCGGCGACGGACTTTATCGACCGCTTCCCCCAGATGCTTAGCGATGTGGAATTTGTCGAACACCGTCTTTTTCTCCGCTTCCGGCAGATGTTCTTTCAGCGAGGCGAGGTAGGGATCCCACATATCCAGGGCTACAGCCTGGATGCTCGCCCGCTGCTCGGCGGTGATCGTAGGCCAGAATCCATCCAGGCTGCTCTGCTCGCGATCTTCGGCCACGTACAGCACGCGATTTCTCTTCAGGTCGTTTACCAGCGTGAGATATTTATGCCCTTTGCGGAAGGCTTTTTCATCGACTCCCAACTGGGGGATCTCCTCGGCCTGGCGCCGGGCTAGCCCGCGCTTCACCGCACGCTCCAGGATGCCGTGGATCTCGTCCCAACTGAGCTGCAACTGTGCGCCCACGGCCAGCTGGCTGGCGTGTTTTAACCACTCGATGGCTAGGGCTTCAAACAGTTCCGTAAAGCGGCTGCCCGGCTCGGCCCAGGGCAGCTTCACCACGTGCACCCCGTGCTCTGTGCACTGCGTACGGGGCGGCGCGGCATGCAGGATGGTTCGATACTGACAGGTGTCCAGATGCCGCCATTCCCGCTCGGGCTGATGATCGTAGAGTGGACAGAGGGCACCGCATGCCGCACAAGGCCACTCGCGGTTATCTTGATGGACGAGGTAGACGTGCACTTCTCCCTGTTGAAGTTTCAATTCCACTCGCTCCACCTGCCAAGGAGCTTCGATACCCAGAATGCGTCGATACAGTTCATGATCTTGCATTTCGTGATTTTCGCATGCCGACGATTCATCTCCCAAAACCCGCGGGGTTGTGTTCCTCCCAGTCCCCCCTCTTTCCTTCCATAGTGGAACGGGGTTCACAGCGGCCCGCAGCGGTCAAGGGCGCGCCGCTTTTCAGGCGCGGCGCAGCGTACCTTGACGGCGAGGACCGCTGTGAAAGAATCGCCACAGGAAGGAAAGGGGCTTCGTTACGCTTCTATCGGCCCACTATAAAGCCCGAATTCCCGAAGGTTTTGCCGAACCCCTTGAAAGAGAGACCGCGACAGCGATCCCGCCGCTTACTGCGCCAGCGGAGACGATTCATCAGAAGAGTCCCCGCCGAGCCGACCCCGAAGCTCAACTCAGCCTGTTTTGAGTACGCCTGCTCGCGGTTCACACCGCTTTCATTGCTGGAAAAGAACATCAACTCAGAAACGAAGGAGAAAAGCCAATGGGTATTCTTGGATTGACGCACGATGGAAACGGCTCGGCGCTAGAGAAACTCCCGATAACCATCAAGGTTGCAATCGGCGAGGGTCCGGAGCCGGGCAACGAAAACGGCCATCCACGCAGGTTGGACCATTTCGTGTTCAAAAGAAAAACGCTTCGTGGGCAGGACGTAGTGTGGGTTCCTGCCCCGGACATTACGCGAGCGCATGGGGAGAAACCTACCGAACTGGGAGTCATTTTCCTGAATGATGATCCCCGAGAGGTATTCCGAACCGAGTACGCAATGTGGATGTCGAGCGGTTGCAAATGCCGTGGAGAGTTGGTGCAGATTGCGAATGGCGATGGCGTTCGGTTCGAAATGCAAGCGATTCGGAGAACCCAAAAGCATCCGGAAGGCGAATCTTGGCCCGGCAAGTACAAGTATGTCGATGGCCCAAAGAAGGGCCAGCCCGTTGAGCCCTGTGGTGATAGTTGTCCCGATTTGGAGCGAGGCGAGTGTCGTCCATCGGGCGATCTCTACTTCATTCTCGAGAAATTCCCCATGTTCGGGGCCATCTGCCGATTGCACACGAGTGGCTATCGCTCCATTCGCAACCTTTCGAATGGTTTGATGCAGATTCGTCGGCTGAACGGCGGGCGATTGACCGGAATCAAAGCAATTCTCAAAGCTACCCCGGAGAAGATCTCCTATTCTGACCGAGAAGGAACAAGGCATACGTCGGTGGCATACATTCTCAGCCTCGAAATCGCAGCGGCTAACCTGCGCAGTTTGGTCACGAACATGACCGAACCTCGTAGGCTTCTGGGCGAGGGGCATTCGGCAGTGATTCTTTCACCCGATGCTCAGGTCGTCGTTAGTGAGGCAGACGCGGAACGCGCCGAAGAGATTTCGGGGGAGTTCTATCCGGACACTGAGGCCTGCGCGGCAGAAGTCGGCGGTCCCTCTTTCGAACAGGACGCGAAGCAGCTCACAAGGATTTGCGAGCTGGGCCGCCAGGTTGGCTACAACAACGCGAATATCAATATGCTGGTCGGGCAGTCCCTGGGAGATCTCGCTGAGGTTGAGCGAAGGCTGCGCAACGAACTGGCTCAGCGGCGGCGAACTCCTTGAGGTAGGGAATCGCAATGGGATGGGGCGGCAGTTCAGAACGTCAAGGTCGCACGGCGCAAACAACGAAACTGGTCGGGTCACTGACCCTCGGAGTTCCGCTGGCATTGCTGTTCGAAGGGCGAGTGCGGTCCTTCATTTATCGATCGCTCGGAAACTTGGCTGAGAGATCGTCCGCCAGCGCGTCGCGGTTACGCTCCGTGAGAGTAATCACTTGGACGTCCGGTCGCTCTCGCATCGCTTGAAAGAATGGGAGGCGGCTAATACCAAGTGTTCCCAGGACATTTACAGGCGAGTCGAGGGCGTCTTCGACGGCACGACGAAAGCGACCAGACGAGCACTCCATCCTACCGATCTCGTCGATCACGATCAGGTCGACATCGCGGCGAGTTAGTTCTGGTAACGTCAACTTCTCCAACTCCTTTAGGTTGACTCCATATCGGCCGACGCGGAAGCGGCTTTGCAAACCAACGCGCGCGAGTTCACCACGCTTTCCGCCAACTGTGACAATGTCGAATCCAATGCGTTCGCCCGCAGAGTTCCGCACCTCAGTTGTCGTAAAGCCAGCGAGGCGTAACGAGCCCTGGAGCCTTTCGACGATGCGAGCCGCGAGTGTCGTTTTGCCGACCCCCGGTTTGCCGGTCACAAGGAGATTTGTAGACATTTTCCGCAGTACCCCTTGTGCACCATCTGCTTCGCTGCGAATTGTCTCGATGTATCAACTCGCGTCACAAACGCAAAACGGAGTAGAGCTGCTCATGACGATACCCAATACAGATCTAGATTCAAAGGACTCCAAACACATCCCGCCGTTGAGCCAATCGCGTCAGGGCGATATGGCCTGCGAAACGCTCTACGTTTGCAAGCATGTCCGGCGTACAAGGGTTACTGACTCCGAAGCGGCAGCGCGAGGAATCGAAATTCACAAAATCCTGGCAGCCTACCTCAGCCACTTGGTCGGGACCAGGCGCGCAACAGACCTGGAAGCATTCGATTCTCTGACGAAGAGTGCCAGCGATGACGCACGGGAGGTTCTGGAGAAATTTCGCGACAACCATGCATTTGACCCCGAGAAAATCCTTGCCACGGAGCTTCATATCGCACTCGATGAGAATTTCCTCCCAATCGAGCTTTTGGATGGCGCCCGA
>Ga0187819_10000764_pt1 | contig 16183 bp, 16 predicted proteins | sample NC_wetland_sal_i_15_FD_132411 | JGI IMG/M metagenome (GOLD analysis project Ga0187819, IMG submission 132411) | Wetland sediment microbial communities from Neuse River Estuary, North Carolina, USA - SO4_4 | ecosystem: Environmental > Aquatic > Freshwater > Wetlands > Sediment | place: USA...
AACGACGCCGCGCAGTTGAAGGGCCTGATCCGCAAGCAATTACTGGAACTGCTGCGGGCCAGCGAGCACGCCCCCGCGCGCGTGGACGAGCCGCCCGCGGTGATTCTGGTGGTGGGCGTGAACGGTTCCGGCAAAACCACCACCATCGGCAAACTGGCCAACCGCTTCAAGCACGAGGAACGTTCGGTGCTGTTGTGCGCGGCCGATACCTTCCGCGCCGCGGCCATCGAACAGCTCGAAATCTGGGGCCGGCGCGCGGGAGTGGAAGTGGTCAAGCAAAAATCGGGAGCTGACCCTTCGGCCGTCATCTTCGATGCTCTTTCAGCCGCCAAGGCGCGCGCAGCCGACGCAGTGATTGTGGACACGGCAGGCCGTCTGCACACGAAATCCAATCTGATGGCCGAGCTGGAAAAGATGAAGCGCACGGCGTCGAAGCTCGTCGCCGGCGCGCCGCATGATGTTTTGCTGGTGCTCGATGCAACGACGGGCCAGAACGGCCTGAACCAGGCCCGCGAATTCTGGAGCCATGCGGGCGTCACCGGCATCGTGCTGACAAAGCTGGACGGCACAGCCAAAGGCGGAATCGTGGTGGCGATTGCGCGTGAATTGAACCTGCCGATTCGTTTCGTAGGAACTGGCGAGCAGATGGACGATCTAGTGCCGTTTGACGCGCAAACGTATGTCAACTCGCTCTTCGACTAGCGAGGCGGACGAGCGATGGATGGCTCGCGCGTTAACGCTGGCGGCTCGCGGCGTGGGTCTGGCGCACCCCAATCCGGTGGTGGGCGCCGTGATCGTCAAGAATGGCCGCGTGATTGGCGAAGGCTTTCATGAGTATGACAAACGCGACCACGCGGAGATCGTGGCACTAAGACAAGCGGGAGCGAAAGGGCGCGGCGCGACACTTTATTTGACTCTCGAACCCTGCTGCCGTACCGGCCGCACTGGGCCTTGCACGCAAGCGACTATCGAAGCTGGCATACGGCGCGTCGTCGCTGCAATGCCGGACCCGAATCCTGCGGTGGCCGGCAAAGGCTTCCAACAACTCCGGCGCGCCGGCATTCGCGTTGATGCAGGACTCCTTGAAGAAGAGGCGCGGGAGCGGAACGAAGATTTCGCGAAATGGATTCGCACGGGCCTTCCGTTCGTCACATTGAAGACGGCGCTGACGCTCGACGGGCAGATTGCCATGCGCCCGAGCCATTCGACGGCGATTTCGACCAGCCCTTCGCGCGATTTCGTGCAGAATCTGCGGCACAAATCCGACGCGCTGCTCACCGGAATCGGCACCATCCTGGTTGACGATCCGCTGCTTTCCGACCGCACAGGCGCGCCGCGTTGCAGAAAACTTTTGCGCGTCATCATGGATTCGCATTTGCGCCTGCCCCTAAAATCACGGGTAACAAAATCCGCAACGGACGACGTGCTGGTATTCACGACGGAATCTTCTGATTCGCGAAAAGCGCAGGCGCTGGCCCGAGTTGGCGTAGAGATATTTCATGTTCGCTCGAAACGCGGCCGCGTCGATCTGCATGAGGTGATGCGCGAACTAGGGCGGCGGGAGATGCTAAGCGTGCTGCTCGAAGCAGGGGCGGACTTAAACGGCGCCGCAATCGAGGCCGGAATTGTCGACAAGATGATTCTCTTCTATTCTCCCAGGATCATGGGCAATGGCGTCCCGATGGCGCGACTTTCCTCCGGCTCGTTCGCCAAACGACCCGCATTGCAGAATTGGAAAGTTGCACCTTACGGCGAAGACTTCATCTTCGAAGGACACATTCACGATGTTTATCGGGCTGGGAGGCGTGGCTAAATGTTTACAGGGATTATCGAGGGCGCAGGAAGAATTGATTTGCTCGATCGCAGCGCGGAAGGCGGCAGGCTCCGCGTCAGCCTTGCGAACGCGCCCGAAATAGGCGCAGGCATGAAGATCGCCGACAGCATCGCCGTGAACGGCTGCTGCCTGACTGTGGTCGAATTCGACGGCGAGCGGTTTTCCGCGGACCTGTCGGGTGAAACGCTGCGGCGCACCTCGTTCGGCGAAAAGAAGGCCGGCGACACCGTGAATCTTGAACGCCCACTTGCTGCCAACGCCCGCCTCGGCGGTCATTTCGTGCAGGGCCACGTAGACGGCATCGGTCGAGTCACGCGACTAGCGCCCGAAGGCGAGAATTGGTGGCTGTCGGTGAGCGTGCCCGAAGAGTTGTGCCGCTACGTGGCGGAAAAAGGCTCGATTGCCATCGATGGAATCAGCTTGACAGTCGCCCGCTGGCAAGACGGCGTCGCCGATATCGCCATCATTCCCTTCACGTACGAGCACACCAATGTGAAAGGCATGGTTCAGGGCGACGCTGTGAATTTGGAAACGGACATCCTTGCCAAGTACGTCGAGAGCCTGCTCGAATCGCGCCACACGCCCGCGGTCTCGCGCCTCAGCGTCGATCAGCTCATCGAAGAAGGATTCTGATGCACGACCGCCGGACCTACGACGTGGTCGTGATCGGCGCCGGCGTGTTTGGTTCCTGGACTGCGTATTTCCTTCGAAAATCCGGCCCAACTGTGTTGCTGCTCGATGCGTACGGTCCCGCCAATGCCCGCGCTAGTTCCGGCGGCGAGTCGCGCATCATCCGCATGGGCTACGGCGCGGACGAAATCTACACGCGCTGGTCCATGAACGCGCTGCCGAAATGGAAGGACCTCTTCGCGCAAGCCGGGCATCCCGAACTTTTCCAACCCACAGGTGTTCTGTGGATCGAGCACGAAGGTCAACAATACGCTCTCGACACGCTGGCGACGCTCCAGCGAGTCGGGGTTAGATTCGAAAAGCTCTCGCTCGCTCAACTGCGCGACCGCTACCCGCAAATTGCGTTCGAAGATGACTGCTGGGGCATGTTCGAGCCCGACAGCGGCGTGCTGATGGCGCGATGCGCCGTGCAAGCGGTCGTTGAACAGGCGCAGAAGAACGGCGTGGTCTACCGCTACGATGCCGTTCCCAGTCCGTACAGCAAAACGTGCTTGGCCGAGATCACGACGGCAAACGGCGAGAAATTCTCGGCCGCAAGCTATGTGTTTGCGTGCGGGCCATGGCTACCGAAACTATTTCCCACTGTGCTTGCAAACCGCATGTTCATTTCCCGGCAAGAGGTATTTTTCTTCGGCATTCCCGCAGGCGATCTCCGCTTTGCGCCTCCACTGATGCCAACATGGCTGAAAGTGAAGGATGAGTTTTATGGGATGCCCGACCTCGAGAATCGCGGATTCAAAATTGCGCACGACCATCATGGCCCCATCGTGGATCCAGATACTCAATCACGCGCAGCAACTTCCGAAGCGCTCGAAACAACCAGAAAATATCTCGCGCGGCGCTTCCCTGCCCTGCGCGACGCGCCCGTTTTGGAAACGCGCGTCTGCCAGTACGAGAACACCTGCAACGGAGATTTCCTCATCGACAAGCATCCGGAAATGGACAACGTTTGGCTGGTGGGTGGCGGATCAGGCCACGGATTCAAGCACGGTCCATTGCTCGGAGAATATGTCGCGGCGCGCATAAGCGAAGGGGGCGCGGTTGAGCCACGTTTTTCGCTTGCAACGAAACAAGCTGTACAGAAACGAGCGATTTTCTAGCGCTAGGCAAGATCAACAGAAGAACGCTAGCTGACGGACTTTGGAACGACCCGCTCGAGCCCGCGTCCGTGCGGCCCTGTTTCTCTGTTCCGCAGGAGGAAAGCGAACGTCATCCCTAAAAGGCCCAACACCGAAAACGTCCACATGCCCAGGTGATACCCGGCAGGATGCTGCGGACCTGCGCCCGAAATATCGTTTTCCCAGCCGATAAGCAGGTTAAAGCCCAGCAAACCGATGTTTTGAATCATGGTCATGACGCCATACGCTGTCCCCAGCTTGGCCGGGTCGACAATGTACGCTACGGACGGCCACATCACGGCCGGAATCAGCGAGAACGCAATTCCCATCATGGCCATGGGGATGTATAGCGACATGCCCGAATAGGCCATGATGAGATAGACGGGAATGAGAAGCAGCGAACCGAACATCATGAACAGCGCGCGCCTGCCAACCTTGTCCACGAGCAACCCGAACAGTGGCGTGGCGATCATGGCGAACAGGGTCAATATGCTGGAGAGAAAGCCTCCCATTTCGCGGGTTGTTCCGTGTGCGTCCATGAAGAACTTCACGGCAAACGTCTGGAAAGGAAAGATCCCGGAGTAAAAGACGATGCACAAACCCACGATGTACCAGTAGGAGACGCCAAACTTGAAAAGATCCTTGAACACGACTTTGTCGGTCGCTCCGGCCGCTTCCAGTTGATAGTGCGTGTTCGCGTAATTTTCTAGTCCCCAGTAGATGACCGCGCCAATGATGCACAACGTCGAGGCACCCACTGCAATCAAGAACGGATAGCGCCAGCTGACATATGCGGACCGCGCCCAGGTCGGCGAGTTCAGCGCGGCAAAGGTGCCCAGGCGCGTAATGGTCAAGTTCACGCCGAAGGCGAAGCTAAGTTCCTTGCCGCGAAACCACTTGGCGAGGAGTGTCGTGACAGAAACGATCAGCGACTCGGCCCCCATTCCAAAAACCAGCCTCCCCGTAGCCATCACCCACAGATGCGGGCTTAGCACAGTGATGACTGCGCCTATGAAGCAAAGGCATCCGAAAAGCAGAGTTGATTTCTTTACTCCGATGCGATCGATGATGATCCCGCCGATGGCAACGGTGAAAATGTTCGGGAAGCTGTAAATACCCTGCAAGAGCCCGATGTTGGAATCGGTGAAATGAAGTTGCTTGACCAAGAGATCGGCGAGAGGGCTGAGCGCGTCGTAGACGTAGTAATTTCCGAACATGGTCAAGCTGACGAACACCAGAACAACCCAGCGGTAAAACAGGCTTGGAGCGGGGCGCGCGTCTGCCGGAGGAGCGGCATCTGTCATGAGCGGAGCGTCCGTCATGAAATGTCGAGCTCCTCCTGAGTGAAGCGCTGCATTCGCATTCGGAGGCGTGCGATCAAAGATTGTACGAGAGCGGGGAACATATCAGAGTGATGCCACCCATGCAAGAGAACCTCATCCAGCGGCAACGTCCAAGGCAGGGATCAACTCGTCCTGAAGCAGGAAATTGCGCAGGAACGGATCCTGCGACTTCTCCAGTTCCGGCCAGGTTCCGAAGAAAGTCACGCGACCTTCTTGCAGAAAAATAACTCGATCCGCGAGCTTCTTCCCCAGATGCGTGTCGTGCGTGACGACGATGGAGGTCTTGTGGAATTTTTGCTTCAGCTTCAAGATCAAGTCGCTGACGTGCGAGGCCATCACCGGGTCCACCATCGTGGTTGGCTCGTCGTACAGAATTGCGTCGGGATCTTCCGCCAATGCGCGCGCGATGGCTACAGCGCGTTTCGTTCCAGTGCTCAAATCCGCAGGCAAGCGATCGGTGTATTCCGCCACTTCGAGCATTTCCAGCAATTCGCTGACGCGTTTTTCGACTGCTTGGGGATCGCGATGATCACCCCGGCTGAGAATTGGAAAAGCGACATTTTCGGCGATGGTCAGTGAATCGAAAAGCGCGCCGGATTGAAAAACCATGGTCACCCGGCGCCGAATCTCGGAAAACTGATGTTCGCTCCAATTCGTGACATCCTTTCCCGCGACGATGATTTGCCCCTCATCCGGCTGCAAAAACCCTAGCAGCAGCTTCAACGAAACGGATTTCCCCACGCCGCTGCGTCCCATGATGACGGCGGTCTCGCCTTCGTCGACGAAGAAGCTAACATCCTTGAGAACGCTGTTCTCGTCGAAAGACTTCGAAACATTGCGGAATTCGAAATAGTGATCGCTCATCCGCTTACCCAAGTTCGCCATCCGGCTCGCTCGAATCGGCCGTCATCACTCAAATCATCTCGTCTTGCAATTATCAGTGTTTATCTGCGTTCATCTGTGGTTTCAATAGTCGTTTTGCTTCCTCATAATCCCGCGCGGAATTCATATTCTTGAATAGCAATCCGTCGGAATCAAAAACTTTCCACTCGCTCGGTTCCAGGTACTCGACCTGAAGGTGCGCCAGGCCGTCGGTAACCTTGCGCACACCACGATCGAGTGCCAGCCAAACCGGCGCCTCACATGTTTTGTTGTACATCGCGCAAAGCGGCTCCGCGCCCCCTGCGCTCATGGGCAGAACCGCATCTGCTTTCGACCGTTGCGCGCGATCGATCAAGAACGCCAGCCACTCTTTCGTGAGATACGGCAAATCACACGCCACGATCAGGTTCCATGCCGCCTCCGACGCGCGCAGCGCAGTCGCAATGCCGCCGAGAGGGCCTGCGCCCGGCCAGTCGTCGCGAATCGCGCGCAGCCCAAGCCGCTGATAAGTTTCAGGCGAGCCGATAATCGTAGGAAGTCCTGTAACTGATCTCAGCAGACGCGCGGTGCGGACGATCATCGACTCACCCGCCAGTTCGAGCAGCGCCTTGTCGCGTCCCATCCGCGAACTCTCGCCTCCGGCAAGGATGAACCCGGCGATATCCGCGTTCGAATTTCGCATGTGATTCGTGGTTCTCGAGCACCTTGTTACAATCGACGCAGCCAGTTCTGCACCGTGAGACCATCAATTCGACGGAACTCTTTCTCGTTGTCCGTTACGAGGATGCAGCCAAGTGCGACTGCGTGAGCAGCGATCAGGAGATCATTGGATCCGATTGACCTACCGGAATCTTCGAGGCCCTTACGGAGCGAGGCGTACACGTTCTCGGCCGGAGTTTCGAGCGGCAAAACCTCCAACCCACTGAGGACCGCCTCGACTTGTCCCGTCAGTTTTGGTGATCCCCTCTTGACAGCCCCGAACAGCAACTCGGCCGCGACGATGATACTCGTGCAGACGTGACGTTCGCCAACGTCCCGCACACGCTCAGCCGCCCGCCCTCGGGGATTACGGACTAGATCCGACACGATGTTGGTATCCAGCAGATACCTCATCACAGTTCCACGGGGTCAGGAGGCTTATCTTCGATCTCCGGGAAGTCCTCTTCGAGAGGTTCCAGCTTGGCCAGCACGGAAAGCAGTGATTTCGACCCAGCGGGCTCGATGATGAGCCTATCCCCCTCCTTGCGCATGATTGCGTCCTCGCCGGGAAGTTCGAACTCTCGAGGAATCCGCACGGCTTGGTTTCGCCCATTCTTGAAGAGCTTGACGTGCCTTTCCATGTTTACCTTCGGTGGCATATGCCATAGCATATGCCGAGGCGGCTCCTTCCACAAGCGCAAAATCGTGATACTCCCGAATGCCTATTTCCCGGGGCGCTGGATACCTAATTCCCTCAGTTTTTCTTGCAGGCTTTGGCGGTGCAGACCCATTTCGGCCGCAGTTTGCGACACGTTCCACCGATGTTCCTCCAGCTTGCGCTTGAGGTAGGCAATTTCGAATTTGCGCTTGGCCTCGCGAAAATCACGTTCCCCCAGGAATGACATTGCCGCGGCGTCTCGCTGAGCGGGTCCGCCAAGGTTATGCCGAATCTCCTCAGGCAGATCGGCAGCGCCAATTTCCTCTTTTTCACAAAGCACGAGGCTGCGCTCCAGCGCGTTGCGCAGTTCGCGGACGTTCCCCGGCCACTCGTAGCACCGCAGCAAGTCCATGGCTTCGCGGCTAAGGCGCGCGTTTCGTCTGTGACGTGAACCTAACTGCTCGACAAATGCCGACGCGAGCAGGGGGATGTCTTCCTTGTGTGCGCGGAGCGCCGGCAATTCCAAGGTGACGACGCGAACGCGATAGTACAAATCCTCGCGAAACCGATCCGCGGCAATTTCGCTTTGCAAATCGCGATGGGTCGCGCTGATCACGCGCACGTCTACATCGATGGGGCGCAATCCGCCTAGCCGTTCTACTTTGCGTTCTTCCAGCGCGCGCAAGACTTTCGCCTGGGTTAGCGGATTCATGTCTCCTATTTCGTCGAGAAACAGCGTGCCACCCGAGGCAAGTTCGAACTTGCCTTTTCTCTGTTGTGCTGCGCCCGTGAATGCGCCTTTTTCGTATCCGAAAAGCTCCGATTCGATGAGGTTCTCCGGCAGCGCCGCGCAATTGATGGCGATGAACGGCTTACTCGCCCGCGGCGACCGCTCATGAATTTCCTGCGCCAGCAGTTCCTTTCCTGTGCCGCTCTCGCCCAGAATCAGCACCGTTGTGTCCGTCGGGGCTACACGCTCGGCCACCTCGAAAACGCGCTGCATTGCCGCTGAGCTGCCGATCATCCGGCCAAAGTGGCCGTCCGCGACCAACTCGCGCCTCAAGCGCTCATTCTCGGTGCTCAGTTCGGCGAGGCGGAGGATATTTGCCGCGCGCTTGCGCAGCTCCTCGATGTCGAATCCCTTCACGATGTAGTCCGTCGCCCCGCTCTGCAGCGCTTCCACGGCCGTTCTCGCCGTATCCAGCGCCGAAACGACCAACACTGGCGTGTCGTCGCCGCTTTCGCGCAAGGAGCGCAGCAAGCTCAGGCCATCTTCTTGGGGCATGATGAGATCGAGCAGAATCAGATCCACATGCCCCTTTGCGAGCGCGGCGCGCGCCGTATCTGCAGACTCGGCCTCGAGAATCTCGTATTTGCTTTCGAGTGCGCGGCGCATGCCGTAGCGCGCCGGTGCGTCATCATCGACGATCAGAATCGTGCGCATCAGCCTCTTTTCCGTCCCCCCTGATCGGCAGTTCCAGCGTAAACCGAGTCCCTTTCCCGGCGTGAATTGGGCTCTCGCACGAGATCGCCCCGCCTATATCCGCGATACGCCGCGCAACGATCGCCAGGCCAAGCCCGGTTCCTGTCGCCTTCGTGGTGAAAAAAGGTTCAAAAATCCTCGACCGCGTCTGCGGCGAAATCCCTGGTCCATCATCCTCAACTCGAATCTCGAGATGCTCCTCCACCTGTGAAACACAAACCCGAACGCGTCCGCCATTTGGCTGCGCCTCGATTGCGTTCACGATGAGATTCGACAGCATTTCACTGAGCGCTTCCTCCGACGCAAGAACCGGAATCTCACCCGCCGGGCAATCGAATTCGAGGCGGATATTCCGGCGTTCCGCATCGCGGCTGAACAACGCAGCCGTTTGCTTGGCCAGAGCCACCGCAGCCACCGCCTGTCCGTTGACCGACGGCTTCGAGAATTTCAAAAGCTGTGCGAGCTTCGCGCTCATGCGGTCAATCTCGCCAACAACCAGCGCACAGTCGTGCCGAAGATCGAATGGCAGGTCGGGCTTTTCGAGCTGCACCTGCAGGATCGTCTTCATCGAGCTTAGCGGGTTGCGCAGATTGTGTGACACGCTCGCCGCCATCTGACCCAGCAATGCGAGGCGTTCCCGTTCGGCGAGTTCGCGCTCGAGCCGCAGCTTTTCCTCGAGTAGCCGGCAGAGATCGACCATGGCCGGCAACTGCTCGGCGAGAAATTCCAGCGCGGCGGTCGTTTCGCCAGTCAAATACGATCCAGTCGACGCGACCTCGATCAATCCTATTTCTTGGCCCTCTTTGACCAGCGGGATTTGCACCGCGTGTCCCAGGCCGCCTGGCTCTCGCAGGGCTTCTCGCGCCAGGTCGCGCGGCACGGAGATCACGACAGCGGCAAGTCCAAACTCCGCGCGGATCAGGCGTTCCGCCGTGGCGATCAATTGCGACAAGTCGCCGCGCCGGGCGCACTCCTGCAGTTGCACTGTCAGCCGCTGCAACCGCTCGACCCGTTCGTGAAATCGCCGGTGCAAAGCGGGACCGATAGCGCGTTCGAGCGGCTCGAAAAGGAAAACAAGCACAAAGAGAAGAATGGCCGCCGTCGCCTCGGGCGGCAGCACCGGCTCAAGCCAACCACTTACTCGCCGCACCAGCGCCAAATAGAGCAGCGCCAGGAAAGTTGCCGAAAGGGCATAGACAAGGTTCCGCTGCGCACCAAATTCCAAAAAATTGTGCCGCAGCGAATACCGAATCAGCAACGCCCCTGGCAGCACCCCGGCAACGACGACGGCTGGGAGCAAATTCCCCACTCCCGGCACGAACATGATCCCCGCCGTCGGGCCCATCAGCGGCGAAAAAACAATCAGCGCCGAAGCACCAGTCAACCACCAAAACAACCCACGTTCCGTCGCATCGCGGCTGGATCGCGCAATCCGCAACTGCAACACCGCCGCGATCACCGCCGAGACAGTCACGGCAAGACCTACCTGGCGAATGATCGAAGCCAGAAACCCCGCAAAACCCAGCTTCGGGTGCGCGCGAGCCGTCATCCCCGCGAGCGTCACCATGGTCACTGGCAGCGCGTAAAGCAAGTAGAACAAAGCAACGACGAACCTGGAAAGCGCCACGCCGCGGACCTGCCGCAGGTATTCCAAGTGCGTGTGGGCCGTCAGTGGAACGAGGAACAGCATTCCGAGTGCAATCAGAGCGCTATAGAACAGTCGGGTTGGCTCGGGCGGCGTGCCGTACTGCAATTGCGAATTTGACGCGAGCAAGCCGCCGGCGTACATCAGGAACAACGCCAGCACCAGGAAGAACAACACTCGCTCGAATCGCCGCGGGCGGCGATGGCCCAAAATTAACGCGATCAGAAACAGATAGACGATGGTGCCAAACGTCAGCCCAATCAACTGAACGTAGAACAGCATCGCTGCCGAACGCCTCTCGTTGCGCCCGATTCTATGCTGCACCCGAACGCAACTCAACATCCAAGTGCCGGAAAATTCTGACACATCATAAGCCATTGATTAAACGCCACTTACTATCGCGCCGAGCACAGAGCGGCTGAGCGTTTTTGTCAACTTTGCCCTTGACATGGATGTTTAGCCTGCCTATATTAGCACTCGCCTAGTTGGAGTGCTAATTCGCCACTCCCGCTAGGCAATTTCAGCAACCTACCGGAGGACTTGCAAAAATGGCTGTCAACATCACACCGCTACACGACCGCGTTTTGGTGCGGCGGCTGGAGGAGAAAGAGGTCGTCAAGGGTGGCATCATCATTCCCGACACGGCCAAGGAGAAGCCGCAAGAGGGTGAAGTCATCGCCGTGGGAAGTGGTCGCAGGGAAAAAGGCGAACTGATCCCGCTCGACGTGAAACCGGGAGACCGCATTCTGTTCGGTAAATACAGTGGCAATGACATCAAGATCGACGACGAGGAATACCTCATCCTGAAGGAAGACGAGATACTCGCCAAACTCGGCCACGCGGCGAAGGCTGCCGGCGGCGGCAAGAAGTAACCTGGTTTGCGTCGTTCTGAGCCGGAGGGTCGTTTCCGAGCCGGAAGAGAGATTCTTCGGGCCAGAAATGGGATCCTCAGAATGACAGGCAGGCTTTCGATGATTCGAGAGGCTGCCCTCAGGATGACAACAAGCCTTTGATAGCGCAACGATTGATGTTCAAACCTTTTAGAGGATTCGAGGAGGAAAGAGGATCATGGCAAAGCAAATCGTGACTGGCGAGAATTCGCGTCAGTCGATTCTGCGGGGCGTCAACATTTTGGCTGACGCGGTGAAGATCACGCTGGGGCCAAAGGGACGCAACGCAGTCATCGAAAAGAAGTTCGGTGCGCCGGTCATTACCAAGGACGGCGTGACCGTAGCGAAGGAAATCGAGCTGAAGGATCCGCTCGAGAACATGGGCGCGCAGATGGTCCGCGAAGTCGCCAGCAAGACAAGCGACGTGGCGGGCGACGGCACCACGACCGCAACCGTGCTGGCGCAAGCCATCTTCCGCGAAGGCGTGAAGACGGTGGCCGCCGGGGCCAGCCCGATGGCGCTGAAGCGCGGCATCGAGCGCTCGGTGGAAGTCGCCGTGGACGAAATCAAGAAGCTGCACAAAGACGTCAAGGGCGAGATGATCGCGCAGGTGGGCACCATCTCCGCCAATAACGACAAGCAAATCGGGTCGATCATCGCCGAGGCGATGAAAAAGGTGGGCAAGGACGGCGTCATCACCGTTGAGGAATCGAAGACGATGGAGACGACGCTCGAAGTCGTGGAAGGCATGCAGTTCGACCGCGGCTACCTTTCGCCCTACTTCGTCACCGACCCCGAGCGGATGGAATGCGCATTGGAAGATGTGCGCATCCTGATCCACGAGAAGAAGATCAGCTCGATGAAGGACCTGCTGCCCCTGCTCGAGCAGATCGCGAAGATGGGCAAGCCTCTTCTGATCATCGCGGAAGATGTTGAAGGCGAGGCACTTGCGACGTTGGTCGTGAACAAGCTGCGCGGCACGCTGCAGTGCGCGGCGGTCAAGGCGCCTGGCTTCGGCGACCGGCGCAAGGCCATGCTCGAGGACATCGCCACATTGACCGGCGGCAAGGCCATCACCGAGGACCTCGGCATCAAGCTGGAGAACGTCAAGGTGGAGGACCTGGGCCGGGCCAAGAAGATCACGATTGACAAGGACAACACCACGATCGTCGAGGGCGGGGGCAAGGCCGGCGAGATCGAGGGTCGCGTCAAGCAAATCCGCACGCAAATCGATGAAACCACTTCGGACTACGACCGCGAGAAGCTGCAAGAACGGCTGGCGAAACTCGTTGGCGGCGTTGCAGTTATCAAGGTTGGCGCGGCAACCGAGACGGAACTGAAGGAGAAGAAGGCTCGCGTTGAGGACGCCATGCACGCCACGCGGGCGGCTGTCGAGGAAGGCATCGTTGCCGGCGGCGGGACGGCGTTGCTGCGGTGCTTGGGAGCGCTCGACAAGTTGAAGCTTGAAGGCGATGAAGCGATTGGGGTTAACATCGTCAAGCGGGCGCTGGAAGAGCCGGCGCGTCAGATCGCACAGAACGCCGGACAGGAAGGCGCGGTTGTTGTCGGACGAATCCGCGACTCGAAGGAAGAGAATTACGGGTTCAATGCGGAGACGGCGGAGTTCGGCAACCTCGTCACCCAGGGCGTGATTGATCCTGCAAAGGTTACGCGTCTGGCCCTGCAGAACGCAGCGTCCATCGCCAGCCTTATGTTGACCACCGAAGCCCTCATCGCCGACATCAAGGAAGAGGAGAAGAAGGGCGCTGGCGCCGGCATGCCGGGCGGCGGCGGCATGGGCGGGATGTATTAGAAGCAGTGGCTAGTGGCGAGTGACGAGAGAAACCCGCCTCTAGGCCAGTTGACAGTTAAGAGTTGAGAGTTAAGAAGGGGCGTTTCGGTGATGAGCCGGGACGCCCTTTTTTGTGACGCTGGCGTCCGGCCGGCGTTTCTGGTTTTCCTCACCTCTAAGCGCGGGTTCTGCGTCCGCCCCAGAATCTCGCCCTGTACCCCGGTGGTCCGATTTTTGTGGCTGCAACGTCGACAGGCAAGGTCTTAATCAGCATGATGGCGCTGGAAGATGCGGTATGGACCGGGCCGCTGCTGGAGTTGGGCGTGAACACACTGCAAGTCCAAGGACTGCCGATTTCGGCATTCGCGGAAACGGACGGACTCAAATTGTCCTCGACCAGCGATGGCAGCGCAGTTCTGATGGGATCGAGTGGATTCTGGAGTGCATCGAGCGGACGATACTCCCCGATAACAAACAATCTAGTTGGGTCAGGGCCCTCCGCTATGGCGGGCGATGGAGACGTATTCGCGGTGGGTCAAGGCTTTATACTGCCGGATGGAACATCGGCGGCGCAGATCGGGTTGCCGGACGAACTTGGTGTGTCTTCGTCCTTCGCGCCGAACGATGCGGCGCTGAACGATTCCGGGTCGCTGGAATTCATTCCGTGGGCGACGCATTTGTGATTTGTTGACACCCATCATGGTGATGTGCTGCAAAGCGTGGAACTGCCGAATCAGGTGAACTACTGGACGAAAACGATTGCGGTTGACGCGAATGCGGAGCACGTGTTCCTGACGGATTCGCAAGGGCTGACGGTCCTGACGCTGGCGGCTGCGCCGCTAGCGATTGGGTCAGCAACGCCGGCGGTTGTGTTGGCAAGCGGCGGCACAGTGGTCAAGGTTCGAGGCAGCGGCTTTCAACCGCAGACCGTGGTGACAATCGGAGGAAGTGCGGCGGCGTCCAACTTCGTGGATGCGAACACGCTAGAGGTAACGGTTCCTCCCGGCACGGTTGGGGCTGCGCAGATGATCGTTCAGAATCCTGGTGGCGAGATGTACAGGCTGGATGCGGCAGTCGTTTACGAATAAATGGGAGTCCGCGGCAGGAATGGCGGCCGCCTGGGCTAAAGCGCGGCGTTAGATTTGAAAGTCGCGAAACCAGCCTCAGGGCGTAAAGCCTAGTCACTTTTGACGGCCGTCCACGTAGGCGCTTCCCGCCAAGAGCGCGCGGGACGCAAAATGTGCGGAAGATCGCAGGGCTGCAAAGGCCGCGTTGGAGCGCGCCCCAGGTACCCGCCTAACCAGTGGCCGATGATGAGGCGGCGGCGTTCAGGGCAGGGGGCCGGGCGCCCTTGATGATTAGCCAGAGCATGAAGGCAATCTCCCCGAAGAAGGCGGGCTGAGAGCAGGTGTACACCTTGTCCTGATAATGCGGCACCAGCAGGCTCGTAAGGCTCAGCATCACCCAGGCGATGCCGGCGAGGGCGAGCCAAACGCCCAAGAACCGCGGCAGGAATCGCGAACGGTACACAAGCAGGGCAAGGGGAAAGAGCCACAGACCCCAAAATATTTCGGCGACAATAAATCCACGGCCATGCAGATTCAGGAACAGCATAGCCAGAGCGTCCCGCTGAGGCTTGTCGAATATGGACAGGAAGTCAGCCCCGCGCACGAGGACGAGGGCGGCGAGTGAGTTCAGCTCATTGACAAACGCGATCGGGATCGAGACCACAATCAATAGCACCATGAGCGAGGCGTGCCGCCGGTTGACTCCCTTGAGCAGGTCGTATAAAGCCAGGGCCACGAAGATGAAACCGGCCTGGCCGATGAGTTGGCCCGCAATGCCGAGGCGGAAGAGCGTCTCGGAGGCCGCGATGTTGTTGGCGGTCGCCGCTGCGTTTCCGTGGACGATCAGCTTGCCGGGCACATACTTCATGGCGAAGAAGCCGCTTATTGATGTGAGCAGATACAGCACGCCCGCGAATCTGCCTGGGTTCATCGTGGATTTCATGTCAGCCTCGCTGGCGAGAGTTTAGCCTGAGATGGGAAGGAGGCCGTCAAGAAGTTTCGGCAGGAGGAAAGCCGGATGGTGTGGGCACCGGGCAGAACAGCAGTGACGAGTGACGAGAAAAGGCTAAACCTGCCACAAAGACACTGAGGCACAGAGAAAACCACTGTGAGAAAAGGCAGAGCCGAAAAATCACCGCCGAGACGCAGAGGCCGCAGAGAAAAGCAGTGACCCCTCGACTGAGGAGTGACGACCGAGCGACAAGCCCAAGTCTATCTGGCGGAGAGGAGGGGGGAGACGCGGGGCCTGTGATCGCGGCACAACGAAATGTGATCCGCGTCACATCCCGGAGGCGTGAGGAGGCGCAAAGTGCGGGAACCACGGAAGTAAAAGGCGGATCAGCATGAAAAACTGGCGGGACGAGAACGGGAAATGCAGGCTAAGTCACGATCTGGTGAATCAGTTGACAGTGATTCTCATTTGCTGCGACATGCTGAAGGACGAGCCGGCGGAACAGGCGGAAAATTCGAGGCGATTGTCGCTGATCCGGACGGCGGCGAGGTCGATTGCACAAGAACTCAGCCGGCATGATTGCGGGTACGAAGAAATGGTTCCCGCCAGAACGGAGGCGAAGGCGCAGCTGCTGTCGTAAGGCAGTAACGGGAAAAGTCAAAACCTGCCACAGAGGCACCGAGACACAGAGAAAACCAAGGGAGAAAAGGCAGCACCGCAAAAATCCACCACAGAGATGTGGAGCCCGCAGAGAAAACCTCAGTCCAACCTGTGCGCTTCCGCCGGAATGGCGGCGGACGCAAACTGCGCGGAAGACCACGGCGCTACGTTCAGGTCCAAGTCTGAGGAAAGCGAAAAGCAGAACCCACCGCAGAGACGCAGAGTCCGTCTATGAGGGCGTCGGCATTGTCAAGGGACACGAGTAGCTGTGCGAGTGGGAAGCGGGTCAAGGGCAATCCGATGCAATGCGGCAATCTGCTGATACCGCGAATGGATGTCACAGCCTATAATCCACATGCTCGGCTCCTTTCCTCCGAGCCTTGGTCGTTAGCGCAACCGAGTTTACTCGGTCGCAAGGAGCCGACGCCCTCGTGGAATCACAGAGGAAGGCAGCCGCAAAAGAAGGGCAA
>Ga0187819_10000766_pt1 | contig 16160 bp, 15 predicted proteins | sample NC_wetland_sal_i_15_FD_132411 | JGI IMG/M metagenome (GOLD analysis project Ga0187819, IMG submission 132411) | Wetland sediment microbial communities from Neuse River Estuary, North Carolina, USA - SO4_4 | ecosystem: Environmental > Aquatic > Freshwater > Wetlands > Sediment | place: USA...
CCGCCGATCACCACCCGCTCCAGCCGCGCCCCCGATTTCCCCGCCCCCCCGGCCAGCGTGGTCCGCTCGGTCGCGCCCGCGATGAGCTCGGCCACGTTGGCGAACGTGAGGGGGGCTGGGCCAGGGCAACCGGGGGGCGGGAGCCCTCCGTGCCCGGAAGAGGTAGGTCGGGGAGCCTGCCGGCCATCAAGCACTGGCCGCCTCCATCTCGGCGAGCAGCGACGCCGGCCACCGTCCGCCGCACATGACGGTGTCGGCCACGATGTGATCATCGCGCACCGTGAGCAGGTGCATGTGATGGGCCGCGTGCGGCACGCCGTTCTCGGTCCAGCTGAGCGTGTACTCCACGACCTCGCTCGGTCCCTCGCCCGCCTGCACCGGGTACCGGCGGAACTCGCCGAACTGGCCAGGGTCGGCGAACCAGCGGGCGTACTCGGCGCGGATCGCGTCGGCCCCCGACGCGTGCAGCCGCCAGTTGGGGACCGTCGCGTCCAGCGTCGCGTCGGCGCTCCACGCGTCGCACGCCGGGATGGTCGCGGTCTGGATGGCGTTGAGGAACTGGTTGATGGCTGGTCCGGATGACGGTGACATTGGTGCCCTCCCGATCGTCTTAGTCTGCGACCATCGTCGGCGGCGGGCCTTGCAACCAGGTTGCAGCCGCTTACCAGAGCCGGGCCGTGGCCCGGCGCGCGCCCTGGGCCAGCGCCTGGAACTTGGCCCATACGATCGTCGGGTGGATTTCCGGGGTGTAGGTGGCCTGCGAGGAGAAGCCGCAGTCGGCGCTGGCCACCACGTTCTCCCGGCCGACCAGCTCGGCGAACCGCACGATGCGGTCGGCGATGACCTCGGGGTGCTCGACGATGTTGGTGGCGTGGCTGATGACGCCGGGCAGCAGCATCGTTTCCGGCGGTAGCTTGACCGTCTCGAACACATGGTAGGCATGCTCGTGCCGCGGGTTGGCGGCCTCGAAGGAGAAGGCCCCGGCCTCGATGGTGAACAGGGTGTCGATCAGGTCGGCCAGCGGCGCGTCGTGCACCCGCGGCCCCTCGTTGATGCCGTAGCACGTGTGCAGCCGTACCCGGTCGCGGGGGATGTCCCGCAGGCTCCGGTTGATAGCGTCGACGTACCCGCGCGCGACGTCCAGCTTGTCCTGGGCCGAGCCGGTACCGTAGCTGAACACGTCGGTGAGGAAGGGATCGTCGACCTGCAGGGTGAAGCCCGCGTCGACGATGGCGGCGTACTCCACGTGCAGCGCGTCGGCTACCGCGGCCAGGTAGTCAGCCTGCGACGGGTAGTACTCGTTGGCGCCGACTCCGCTAGGCGCCACGGCGCACACGAACACCTGGTCGGCACCGGCGTCGCCAACCGCCGCCCGGAGCAGGTCCAGGTCGCGACGCAGGCGATCGTGACCCACGTAGGAGACCGGGCCGGTGCAGCGCAGCGGGACGGCCGGGACGGCCATTCCGCCGGTCATCGCGCCCTTGAGGTACTGCGTGTAATACTCGGGAAAGCTGTCGATCTCGGCCCGGAACCCGGCCAGCGGGTCGCCGCCGGCCCGGGGCTCGAAGCCGCTCAGGCGCTGCCCGATGTAGGCGTAGAACCCGGTCTTGGTCTGTTCGCCGTCACTGATCACGTCCAGCCCGGCCGCGCGCTGCCGGGCCACGACCTCGGCCACGGCCCGGCGTTCGGCCTCGGCGAGTTCGGCCGGATCCACCGGGCGGCCCTGCGCCGCCGCCCGCATCAGGTCGAGCAGCTCCGGCGGCCGGGCCAGGCTGCCGACGTGGGTGGTGCGGATGCGATCCGTGCTGCGCAGCATGACAGGTCCCGTCTTTCAGTCCGGTCCCAGCTTGCCATCCCCGCCCCGGCCGAGCTGCGAGACTGGGGAAGTGGACGACGAGTCGCTGTCCCGCCTGGTCGCGGTGACCGGGCCGGCGGGCAGCAGCAATGTCGCGCTCGCGGCCGCCGTGGCGGCGGTGCGGACCGCGGCGGCCGGCTCCTCCGCGGTCATCCTGGTGGAAGGAGTGAGCGACCAGTCCGCCATCGAGGCTCTGGCCGCGCGGCGGGGCCGGAACCTGGGCCAGGAGGGCGTCTTCGTCGTGCCGATGGGCGGTGCCACGAACATCGGGCCCTTCCTCGACCTGTTCGGCCCGCGCGGCCTGGACGTCGCTCTCGCGGGCCTGTGCGACGAGGGGGAGGAGGGCGTCTTCCGGCGCGGCCTGGCGCGAGCGGGCCTGCACCCTGGTCCGGCCCGCCCCGACCTGGAGCGGCTTGGCTTTTACGTGTGTGTCGCCGACCTGGAAGACGAGATGATCCGCTCGCTGGGTGCCGCCTTGGTCGAGCGGCTCATCGCCGATCAGGGTGAGCTCGCCTCGTTCCGCACCTTCTGTCGCCAGCCCGCGCAGCGTAACCGGACCCGCGAGCAGCAGCTGCGGCGCTTCATGGGCACCCGCTCGGGCCGCAAGGCGCACTACGGGCGGGTGCTGGCCGACGCGCTCGACCTGACCGGGGTCCCTCGCCCGCTCGATCGCGTCCTGGCCCAGGTCTGAGCCGCCCCGGCCGGCCAGTCCGTGAGAAAGCCGTGAGACATTCCCGCCCTTGGCGCCGATAGCGGCGGCGCTGGCACGACCCTGGACCGAGCCCCGGATGAGGACTGTGGCCCCTCAGGCAGGCGACCTTCGGCCCCTGTAGCGCCTGGGTCCTGGCTGTAGCGTGGCCGGGATCTGGTCTGGATGGTGTGACATGAACGCTGCCGTTCTGGTTTCCGACAGCAGGCGCCGCGGGAGAGACCGCTACCTGCCGCGGGTGCTGGTGATCGTCGCCGTGCTGGGCCTGGCGGCGGCATCGTGCGGCGGGCACCCGGCCCCGGCCGCCAGCTCGCTGCCGGTGAACTCGCTGACCGTCAAGGCGTGCACGGTCGACAACCTGGCGGCCCGGTGCGGGACGCTGATCGTGCCGGAGGACCGGCTGACCGGCCAGGGCCGCACGATCCCGGTCCGGTTCGTGGTCATCCCGGCCACCAGCCCGGACCGGGCACCGGACCCGGTGGTCTGGTTCGCCGGGGGCCCCGGCGACTCAGCCGTGGACGATATCCCGGGTGAGTACGCGGCTATCTCGAGCCTCAACGTCCACCGGGACCTGGTGTTCATCGAGCAGCGCGGCACCGGCCAGTCGAACCCGCTGAACTGCCCGGAGTTCGCCGGCAGCCTGGCCGATGAGGCTGCGCTGCGGGCCAGCGTGGAGTCCTGCCTGGCCCACCTGCCTGGCGACCTGCGGTTCTACACCACCGCGATGTACGCCGATGACGTCAACCAGGTCCTGGGTGACCTGCACTACGCCACGGCCAATTTCATCGGCATCTCCTACGGGACCATAGCCGAGCAGGTGTTCCTGCTCCGCCACCCGGCCCGGGTGCGGACGCTGACCCTGATCAGCGGATCCCCGCTCAACGTCCCGGTCTACGACCCGTGGCCCGGGAACTCCCAGCTGGCCCTGGATTACGTGTTCGCCCTGTGCCAGAGCCAGCCCGACTGCCACCAGGCCTTCCCGCACCTGGGCGCCGACTGGGCCGCCCTGTGGGCCTCGGTCGGCAAGGCCCCCGTGGTGCTCCCGGCCGCCCAGTCACCCACCAAGACCACCGTGCGCCTGGACCAGAACGAACTCGAATACTCGGCGTACCAGGCGATGTTTACCGGCAACATCAGCCCGATACCGGTCGTGGTGCACACCCTGGCCGCGGCCAGGAATAAGGCCGCCGCCCTGGCCTCGGTGATCAGCGCTTTCCCGGCAAGTCCCAGCAGCGGCGCCAACCAGATGCTGTTCTACGCGTTCCGGTGCGACGAGCCCTGGGCGAGCGTCCAGCCCGCAGTGCTTTCCGGCCAGCAGAGCAGCTTCGCCTACCAGACGGCCCTGGAGGACGCCCAGTGGTTTCAGTACGTCTGCCCGCTGATCCCCAAGTCCGCCGCCGCGGTGGGCAATGAGCACCTGACCGTATCGACGGTCCCGCTGCTGGCCTTCAACGGCGCCTACGACCCTATCGAGCAGCCGCGGAACTGGGCCTGGGCGCAGAAATTCTTCCCCGACAGCCGCGACATTACCCTGCCCGGCCAAGGACACGACACCACCGACAACTGGGGCCTCTGCGCCGGTACGCTGACCCAGACGTTCATCGAGCAGGCCACCGTCGCCCACCTGGACACCAGCTGCCTGGCCTCCGCCGCCGCGCCGCCCTTCGACCTGACCCTGCCATAACCTGGACAGCCAGCCGCTCGCACCAAAGGGAGCTGCGGTTTCTGGCTAGTCTTGCCGCAGGGACCGGCTAAGGCCGCCCTGATCCGTCGTCCTGCCCGCAGGGCCGGGGGCACACGCACCCCAGCTCAGGCGCGGCTGGGAATGGGGCCAGTGGCACACAGGCCCCGATAGAGGGGACCACGCCAACTCTGGAACTCCCCGGCCTGATCGTCGGTTGACCATCGAAGCCGCGGTGAACTTGTGATCGCCGCTCGGGCCGGTCTGTGGGAGTGCCCGTCTGGCTGGCGTATCCTGGGAGATGGCAGCCACGTCTGCCTGATCCTAGCTACGCCGGCCCGGCGCTGGTGGTAGTGCCTGAGGACAAGAGCGGCACAGCCCTCGCGTGGAGTCTTCCCCTTCCATCGTGATCTCCTATGTGCGGTGGCCAGACGCCGGGACGCGGCCACCGGAGCAGAGGCACGATGTCGCACGACAAGATCAGGGCAGCCGCCCGCAAGCGCATGGCGGAAACAGGCGAGCCGTATGCCACCGCCCGGCGCGAGGTCATCAAGAATCACCAGGAAGCCGGACCCGGGCCGGGAGCCGCCGCGTCCGCCGACACGAGATGGTTCCCTATCGACTACAGCGATATGGGCCGGGTCTCCCTGTGGACGGAGACACGGCATGGCGGGGGACCGGGACGCGGCGGCGTGGAGGTCGACTCCACCGTGCTGCGGGTGCGGATGGCTGATTTCCATCTGGACATCCCTCGCAGCTCGGTGCGATCGGCCGCGCGCTCTGCGCGCTCGGTCCGGGGAACGATCGGGGTACACGGCGGCCGCGGGCGCTGGCTCGTGAACGGCTCGTATAACGGCTTGGTCGAGCTCGCCATCGAGCCGCCCTGCTACACCTCTCGGCAACCCAGCACACTATTCCTCAGGAGTAAGGTCAGTTCGCTGACGATCAGCCTCGTCGACCCCGACGGCTTCATCGCCGCAGTCGAAGGTAAGTAACGGGCCGCGCGGGGACTGAGGCTGCGGCTTCCTCCCGCCGACCCTTAGCTGCGCCCGACTGGGCAATTACGACCTGCCGTTTCCCGTCTGGACATGCCGAAGCTAGAACTCCGCTCTAAGCCGGTCGATCTCCCGGACCCGCTCGCGGAGCTGCTCATATTCGGGCTGCTCGCGGAAACGGGGCAGCACCAAGCGGATCGCGTCCGCGCGATCATCGGCGATGCCCGCCATGATCAGCGTGTCGACTGTTTCCAGCCCGGCCGGTCCCAGGTGGGCGGGCACATGCGTTGCTTCCCCCCGTTCCCATGCCTGCAGGTCTGCGAGCCGCTGGCCGAATTCCATTATTCTGTTACAGGGACCATCGCTCTCGCTGGTGACGGGGTTCTTGCTGAAGGTGAACTCGACCATCCGGATCTCGCGGAGCCTCGCGACCAGCTCGAGCAGGAACCCTTCGATCGCCGCCTGATGATCACGCTCGAACGCCCTGATGATCTGCTCGTACTCCTCGGGCCGGTCGGCTCGGAGGAAGACCCGGACCCATAGCTCCCCCGGCTCGATTTCCGGGTCGTCGCCATAGTGCAGCAGCACGACCCGTTGCACTGCGTCGCCGGGGAAGCGCTTGTGCACCTCGTGCTCGATCTCGCGCTCGAAGCTGTCGAACACGGCGCGGTCCGTGTCCGCCTCCGGCAGTGGCCTGTGAACCGCTCTAAGCCGGCCGGTCTCCCGGACCCGCTCGCGGAGCTGCTCATATTCGGGCTGCTGGCGGAAACGGGCCAGCACCCAGCGGACCGCGGCCGCGCGATTATCGGCGATGCCCGCCATGATCAGCGTGTCGAGTGCTTCCAGGTTGGCAGGTCCCAGCCGGACGTCCACACGCGTTGCTTCCGCCAGTTCCCGTTCCCGCACATCTGTTACCCGCTGGCCGACGATCAGGCTGCGCCGGGGACCGTGGCCCCCGCTGGTGACGGGGTTATCGGGAAAGGTGAACTCGACCAGCCGGATCTCGCGCAGCGTCTCGGCCAGGTAGCGCGGGAACTCCTCCATCGCCGCCAGATGATCACGCGCGAACGCGCTGACGGTCTGCTCGTACTCCTCGGGCCGACCGGCTCGCAGGAGAACCCGGACCCACAGCTCCCCCGGCTCGATTTCCGGATCGTCGCCATAGTGCAGCAGCACGGCCTGCTTGATCACATCGCCGGGGAACCGCGTCCGCACCGCGTCATCGATCTCGCGCTCGACGTTATCGAACACGGCACGGTCCATGTCCGCCTCCCGCAATCGTCCGTGAACCCCACGGTAGGCGCATGATTTCCCGCCAGGCCAGCCATTTTCGGCCAGGACGCAGCTGGGCTCTCCCGCTAAGCTCCTGGCCAGAGCCCGAGCGTCGTGGCCGGCTCAATGGCCAGGCGTCGCCGATGGCAGCGGCGGACAGCTGGCCGCCATCGGCAGGGTGCCTGCGGGGCTAGATGATCGGAAGCCGGGGGACTACGGCCTCGCCAGGCGCGTGGCCGGTGTGGTTTGAGCCATCTCGATCTGCGCGCGTGCGAACTGCGGCCCGGCGTCGCCGCAGGCGCCGCCTTGATGGAGAATTACGGCCAGATCCGGCAGCTGGGAGGCTCTGGCCAACCATGTGCATCCAGCGACACCCCCGCACACCGGCCGCATACCGGCACCGCATGTGGGATCCCGATCCTGGAGAGCGGGCCACGCCAACTCTGCCACCATCCGGCAGTTGATCATCAAAGCCATGGTGAACCCGTGATCGCCCTGGTCTGGTGCATGTGTCTGGCGACCAAGGTCGGCGTCACGCTGATAGTGCCATTATTGATACTATACAGAGGTGAGCAAAGCAGAGAAGATCATCGAGCAGATGCGACGCTCACCACAGAACGTCCGCTTCGATGATCTCGCCAAGATCTGCGCCGACCACTTCGGCGAACCCCGGCAAGACGGCACCTCGCACAAGGTCTACAAGACGCCGTGGCAAGGCGATCCACGCGTGAACATCCAGCGCGGCAAGGACGGCAACGCCAAGGTCTACCAAGTGCGGCAGGTGCTCGACGCAATCGCCAGGCTGGAAGCCGAGAACAACGAGGAGAGTGATGACCATGCCTGACGCAACCCACTACACCTACCGAGTCACGTGGTCCGCTGAAGACGGCGAGCATGTCGCTACAGTCGCGGAGTTCCCGTCACTGTCCTGGCTCGCGCCCACCCCGGTTGAAGCACTCGCGGGTCTCGCTGATGTGGTGCGTGACGTGCTCGCCGATCTGGCTGCATCCGGCGAGCCGATTCCCGAGCCGTTGTCGGAACGCACCTATTCAGGCAGGTTCGTGGTACGTGTCCCGGCAGAGGTTCACCGTCGCCTTGTCCGTGAAGCTGCCGAACAGCATGTGAGCCTTAACCGGCTCGTATCGGATCGGCTTGCTCGCGCGTAACCGTGGTCTTTGCTGGGCACCTGCCGGGCACTTGATCGTGGGGCGTGCCGGGGCCAGGCCACCCGTTGTCGGGAGCGGTGGCACCCGGTAACACCCGCACAGCGGACGCACAGTGGCACCCTGATCCCGTCGAGGAGGCCGGGGGCACACGCGCCCCAAACCGGGCGGCGCCGCGAACCAGGCGCGCCGCGCCCACGGGTTCCCGGGCCGCTTAGCGCTGCTCGACGATCTCCATGCCGTTCCCGTCGGCGTCGCGGAGGGCGAACATCGGCGGAACGCCCGGCCAGCGCAGCACCTCGTCCACGTCCACGCCGTCGGCGGCCAGGTCCGCGTGCACGGCGTCAGCGTCCGTGGCCAGGAACCGGATACCGGTCTCCACGCCCGTGGGCAGGCCGTCGCGCGACCGGACCAACGCGACGGTGATCGCCGCGCCCGGCGGGGCAACCTCGATCCAGCGCCGGCCGCCGCCCATGTCGGCGTCGAGGCGCTTCTCGAAGCCCAGCGTGCCTACGTAGAAGTCGAGCGCCCGGTCCTGATCGGACACGGGGATGCCGATCGTGTGCACGCCGGTGATCTTGCCCGCTGCGGTCATCGTCTGCCTCCTCGGCACCGGTCCTGAACGGTAGACCGCCGGACTCCGCCAGGATCATCGCTGACTCAGCGCTCAAGCGGCTCAAGCGACTAAAGCGGCTCAAGCGGCTCAAGCGCGAGCAGCCTGTCCGCGACCTCGGTCAGGTCCTCGCCCGTCACGTCGGGCGGGGCGAAGGGCGCGCCGAAGCCGCCCGACTTGCGGCTCACCCAGCCGGTGGTCAGCCCGGCCCGCTTGGCGCCGTGGCAGTCCCAGTCGTGCGCGGCGACCAGCGCCATGCGCTCGGGCGAGGTACCCATCACCTCCGTGGCGTACCGGTAGACCACGCCGGCCGGCTTCCACCGGTACACCTCGCCCACCGAGATCACCCGGTCCACCATGGACCCCAGCCCGGCACGATCGACGAACGACGAGGTGAGGGACGCGGACCCGTTGGTCAGGCAGGCCACCCGCAGCCCGGCCTCGGTCAGGCGCTGCAACGCGGGCAGCGCGTCGGGGAAGGCGGGCAGTTCGTCGAAGCCCGCCATGACGTGCGCCACCTGCTCGTCGCTGATCGTGTAGTGGGTCAGCCCGCGCAGCGCGGCGTCGGCGACCTCGGTGAACCCCGCGTAGTCGCCGGTCGCCGACAGCGCCATCCCATCCCGCAGCGTGCGGGTGTACCACGCCTCGAGCAGACCCGGCGGCTGGCCGGTGTCGGTGAGCCGGGCGCGCAGCGGCTCGAGCGACATCAGCGTCTCGATCACATCGAAGGCCACGACGGCCGGGCGGCGGCTCATGACGACCCCAGATTCCGCAGCGCGTCCTCGATGGCCCGGTAGAAGGTGGGATAGGCGTAGGGCATGTTGCGCAGCGTGGCCACCGGAACCTCGGCCCGGATCGCCACCTGCAGCGCGCTCAGCACCTCGCCGCCCCACGGGCCGGCCGACGTGGCGCCGACCAGCACCGACCGGTCGGCGTCCTCGATGACCTTGATGAACCCGTCGTTGCCGGCCTTGTGAATCCACCCCCGGGCCGAGTACGGCACCTCGGTCAGGCCGGTGCGCACGCGCAGCCCGGCCTCCCGCGCCTGCGCCTCGGTCAGACCGGCGCAGCCGATCTCCGGGTCGGTGAACGTGACCCGGGGCACGGCCCGGTAGTCGGCGGGCTCCCCGCCCTGGCCGAGGATGTCGCGGACCACGACGTCGGCCTGGTACATCGACATGTGCGTGTACGCGCCGTGGCCGGTCACGTCGCCGATCGCCCACACGCCGTCCGCCGCCCGCATCCATCCGTCCGTAGCCATAGCGCGCGCCGAAGCGTCCAGCCCCACCGCGGCCACGCCGAGCGCGGCCAGGTCCACCCGGCGGCCGGTGGCGACCAGCAGCCGCTCGGCCATGAGGGTGCTCATGCCGAGGTGAACACTGAACTGGGTGCCATTGTGGCTGACCCGCTCGGCCGGGGCGTTCGTGCGCACCTTGATGCCCTCGGCGGCGAAGATCCGCTCGATCAGGTCACTGGCCTCGGGCTCCTCGAACGACACCAGCCTGGGCAGCGCCTCGACCACGGTGACGGCCGTGCCGAAGCGGGCGAAGACCTGGGCCAGCTCGGCGCCGATGGCCCCGCCGCCGAGCACGATCATGGATTCCGGCACCTGCTCGGCCTGGACGACCTCCCGGTTCGTCCAGTAGGGGGTGCCGGCCAGGCCCTGGATGGGCGGGATCGCGGGGTCGGTGCCGCTGTTGATCACGATGCCCTTACGGGCCCGGAAGACGCGGGTGCCGTCCGATACGGAAGCGGTCACCTCGCCGGGCGCGGTGATGGTGGCGCGCCCGCGGACCAGGTGCCCGCCCTTGCCGGTGAACCGGTCGGCCGCCACCTTGTCGTCCCAGTAGTCGGTGGCTTCCTCCCGGATCCGCAGCGCGACCGGTGACCAGTCGGGGGTGACGGTAGCGCTCCCGGCCAGGCCCGGCACCCGCCTGGCCTCGGCGATCAGGTTGCCGGCCCGGATCATCATCTTGGACGGCACGCACCCGAAGTAGGGGCACTCGCCGCCCACCAGGCGATCTTCAACCGCGGTGACATGCAGCCCGGCCTCGGCCAGAGTCCCGGCCGCGTACTCGCCGCCGGGACCCATGCCGATTACGACCACATCTGTATGCTCTGGCTCCATGCCGTGCTCCTGCCCTCAGCGGGGGGCCCGGGGGGTGTCCCCCCTGGCTAGCGCTGTGGGCACCAAACTTACATCAAGCACCAGGAAGATCGTTGCCGTCTTCTAGGTCCGAGATGTCCAGTTCGGGCTGGCCGTGCACGAAAGTATCCGGGTCCTCCAGATCGTCGGAGGCGGGCAGCAGGTCCGGATGGGCCCACAGGGCGTCCCGGCCGTCCACGCCCCGCGCCTCGGTCAGGCCCTGCCAGATGGTGGCCGCCTCGCGCAGCCTGCGCGGACGCAGCTCGAGCCCCACGAGCGTCGCGAACGTCCGCTCGGCCGGGCCGCCGGTGGCCCGGCGCCGCCTGATCGCTTCGGCCAGCGCGTCGGCGTGGGTCAGCCGGTCCCCGGCCGCGGCGCTGACCACGGTCGCCACCCACCCCTCGACCAGCGCCAGCGCGGTCTCGAGCCGGACCAGGGCGGCCTTCTGCGCGGGGGTGTCTTCCGGCCGGAACAGGCCCTCGCCCGCCAGCGCGTCGCGCAGCGCCTCGGGGTTGGTGATGTCGACGTCCGGGATCGCCTCCTGCAGCCGCGCCATGTCCACCGTGATGCCGCTGGCGTACTGCTCGACCGCGCCGAGCAGGTGCCCGCGCAGCCACGGGACGTGGGCGAACAGCCGCTGGTGCGCGGCCTCGCGCAGGGCCAGGAAGAGCCGGACCTCGCCGGCGTCGACGGACAGGCCCTGGCCGAACTGGGCCACGCCCGCGGGCAGTAGTGCGGCCACCCCTTCCGGGCCGAGCGGCAGCCCGACGTCGGAGGAGCCGACCACCTCGCGCGCGAGCTCGCCGACCGCCGTGCCGGTCTGGCTGCCGATCATGGCCCCGCCGATCTGGCGCAGCATGGCGCCCAGCCCGGCCAGGCCGCCCAGCCCGCCCGCACCCCCGCCCAGGGCCCCCAGGGCCTGGCGCATCTCCTCGGGGATGTCGTCGCCAAGCTGCGCCGGGTCGATGTTGAGCATGCCGCTCATCGCCTCGACGCCCTTGGCCGCGATGGGATCGCAGAGCTGGGCCCAGATCGGGAACGTGGCCTCCAGCCACTCAGACCGGCTCCACGCCTCGATCTTGCGGATCCCGGAGGGGAACGTCGTGGCTTCGTCCAGCCACAGATCGGCCAGCCGGACGGCCTCGGTGATCTCCCGGCGCTGCGCCTCAAGGACGCTCGGGTCGCCCGCCGCGGCGATCGCGTGCCGGGCCACGTTCTTGGCCAGGTCCCAGTTGACCGGGCCGCCCTGCCAGGACAGCAGGTCGGCGAACTGGCGCAGCGCGTCGGCGAACTGGTTCGGGTCACCCATCGCCCCGAACGGTCCCTGGGCCCCGAACGGCCCGCCGGCGCCAGGATCCGAAGGTCCGCCAGAACCCGAAGATCCCTGGCCACCCTGATCTTCCGGCTTGTCGGGCAGGCCGAAGCCGAACGGGCGATCAGCCATGGTTGGCTCTACGGCAGGATGGAAGGGTCATGACCGTCACGTTATCTCGGGAGAAGCACGCTGTGACAAACGCCCGGCGGCCGGTTCGCTCCGAGCGCAGTGATGTACGATCCCAGCCTATGCCCGTTGTCGCCGTCACCGGAGCGGTCGGCGGCATCGGGTACGCCCTGACCGTCCGGCTCGCTGCGTCGCCCAACGTCAAGAAGGTGATCGCGATCGACGGCCAGCGCGGTGACATCGCCGGGGTGACCTGGCGCGTGGCCGACGTACGCGACCCGGCCCTGGCCGGCCGGCTGACCGGCGTGGACGTGGTGGTGCACGCCGACCTGGACCTGGCGCCGGACTCCGACGCCCGGGCCCGGCGGGCGTTCAACGTGCGCGGCGCCCAGACGGTGCTCACCGCGGCCGCGGCGGGCCGGGTCGGCCGGGTCGTGCTGCTGACCAGCGCCATGGTCTACGGGGCCCGCCCGGACAATGCGGTCCCGCTGCCCGAGGACGCGCCGCTCGCCGCGGAGGCGGACAGCAGCGTGGCCGGGGACCTGCTGGAGATCGAGCAGCTGGCCCGCCGCTCGCCGCGGTCCAACCCCGGCGTGGCGGTGACGGTGGTGCGGCCCGCCGCGCTGGTCGGCGAGTCGGTCGACACGCTGGTCACCAGGCATTTCGAGGCGCCTCGGCTGCTCACCGTGAAGGGCTGCGCGCCCCGCTGGCAGTTCTGCCACCTCGACGACCTCACCTCCGCGGTCGAGTTCGCCGTCGGCGGCGGCATCGACGGGCAGTTCGCGGTGGGCTGTGACGGCTGGCTCGAACAGGACGCGGTCGAGCAGATCACCGGGCTGAAGAGCATCGAGCTGCCCGCTCGGCTGACCTTCGGGACCGCGCAGCGGCTGCACCGGATCGGCGTGACCCCGGCCCCGGCCGTGGACCTGCGATACGTCGTATACCCCTGGGTGACGGACTGCGCCGCGCTGCGGGCGGCGGGCTGGCGCCCGCAGTACGGCAACGCCGAGGTGCTGCGGGTCCTGCTCGACCAGCGGAAGGGCCGCCACGCCGTGGCCGGGCGGCGCATCGCACGCAAGGAGGCCACGATCACCGCCGCCGGCGCCACGGTCGCGGTGATCGGCACCGCCGCCATCCTCCGCCGCGCCCGCCGTCACCGCCGCACGGACCCCTGACCCCCGCCGCACGCCTTTCAATTTTTCGCCGAACGATCCGTGGTGCCAGTTCCGGGTACCTTTGCTTCGTGAGCGTTGTGCGCCTGATCGCCATCCGCGAGTCCGAGCTGTCGGTCGACGAGGTCCAGGCCGCGGTCGCGGGCCCCGGCGCCGGCGGCATCGCGCTGTTCGTCGGCGCGGTCCGGGACAGTGACCACGACCAGGGGGTCACCGGCCTGTCCTACACCGCCCACCCGTCCGCGGAGGCCGAACTCCGCCGGGTCGCCGAGATGGTCGCCGAGAAGTTCAACGTCCTCGGCATCGCCGCCGTGCACCGGGTCGGTGACCTGGCCGTCGGTGACCTGGCCGTCGTGACCGCCGTGGCCTGCGCGCACCGGAGCGAGGCCTTCGACGCGTGCCACGAGCTGATCGACGTGCTGAAGGCCTCGGTGCCGATCTGGAAGCACCAGCGGTTCACCGACGGCACCAGCGAGTGGGTGGGCACCCCGTGAGCGGGCGGAAGACATGTCGCGACGTTCCCTGACGCTGCTGATCGCCTCCGTCGGCGTGATCGCGGCGCTCGCGATCGCCGTGCTGATCCCGGTGCCCTACGTCATCCTCGGACCCGGGCCGACGCTGAACACGCTGGGCAAGGACTCCTCCGGCCAGCCGCTGATCACCATCACGGGGCACGTCACGTACCCGACCGCCGGGCACCTGAACATGGTGACGGTGGGCTATCAGGGCGGTCCCGGCGTCACCATCAACATCTTCAGCGCGCTGGCCGCCTGGCTGAACCCGCACGAGGCGGTCGTGCCCGAATCCGAGCTGTTCGCCCCCGGCCAGACCCAGCAGCAGAGCCAGCAGCAGGACACCCAGCAGATGACCGGCTCGCAGCAGGACGCCACCGCGGCGGCGCTGACCGAGCTGAACATCCCGTACCAGACGCTGGTGGTCGTGGCGCAGGCCCAGCCGGGTTACCCCGCCTACGGGGTGCTCAAATCCGGGGATGTGATCACCGCCGTGAACGGCACGCCGGTGACCAGCGAGTCGGACCTGACCTCGCTGATCGGCGCGCACCCGGCGGGCAGCACGCTGACCCTGACCGTCATCCGCGGCGGCCGCACCCAGTCGGTCCGGGTCGGGACCAAGGAAGAGAACGGGGCAGGGCAGGCGGGTGGGGGGCGCCCGGTGATGGGCGTGCAGGTCTATGAGCAGTACAAGTTCCCGTTCACGGTGAAGTTCAGCGTGGGCGACATCGGCGGGCCCAGCGCGGGCATGATGTTCGCGCTCGGCATCATCGACAAGCTGACCCCGATGAACCTGACCGGCGGCAAGTTCGTCGCCGGGACCGGTGAGATCGAAGCCAGCGGCAAGGTCGACCCCATCGGCGGCATCCAGCAGAAGATGGTGGGCGCCCGCGACGCCGGCGCGACGATCTTCCTGGCCCCCGCGGCCAACTGCTCAGACGTCAACGGCGCGATCCCGGCCGGCCTGCAGGTGGTCAAGGTCAGCACCCTCGACCAGGCCGTCACCTACCTGGAAGACCTCAAGTCCGGCCAGCCCGTTCCGTCCTGCTGAAGCCCCTCCTATGATCGTGGCCAGTTTTGGTCAGGTAGCGCCCATTTCTGGCCATGTCGTGAAACGGCCCGGTGACGGGACGCACGCACCGCGGTCCGTTCGGCCCATAAAGAATGCTCGTGCGTGCTCGACGCGCAGCCCGGGGCCGTGACCCGCGGGATGGGGTAAGTGCTCGTCCCTGTTTTGCGCAGGGCGTAGGCTTTATTCCCGACGGGACATCCACGCGGGCGTTCAGGGGCCGTGCGGTCGGCACGAGCTCCGACTGCCTGGCTGCCCGGATGACCCAGGAAGGGAGCAAGTGCGGTCGTGGCACCTCGCGTACTTGTTGATGCGACCGACGTGCCAGCCGACCGGGGCGCGCTCGGCCGGTACGTTGACGGGCTGATCGGCGCCCTCGACGCCGCCGGAGCGGACCTGGCCGTGGTCTGCCAGCGGGCCGATGAGGAACGCTACGGGCGGCTCGCGCCCAGCGCGCGCGTCGTCACCGGGCCCACCGCGCTCTCGCACCGTGCCGCCCGGCTGGCCTGGGAGCAGAGCGGGCTACCGGTGGTGGCCCAGCAGGTCGACGCCGACGTCATCCACGTGCCGTACTACTCCATGCCGCTGCGCCCGGGGCGGCCCACCGTGGTCACCGTGCACGACGTCACCTTCTTCACCGAGCCGGAGCTGTACAGCTCGGTCAGCGCCATGTTCTTCAAGTCGGCGATCCGCACCGCGGCGCGGCGCGCGGCCCGGCTCATCGTGCCGTCCAAGGCCACCCGCGACGAGCTGGAGCGGGTGCTGGCCGCTGATCCGACCAAGATCGACGTGGCCTACCACGGCGTAGACCACCGGCTGTTCCACCGGCCCGACCCGCAGCAGGTCTCGCAGGTGGCCAACCGGCTGGGCCTGCACGGCAAACGGTACATCGCGTTCCTGGGCATGCTCGAGCCGCGCAAGAACGTGGCCGCGCTGATCACCGGCTGGGCCGGCGCCGTGGCCGACCTCGACGACCCGCCCGCCCTGGTCCTGGGCGGAGGCGGCGGCTGGAGCGATGAGGTGGACACCGCTGTGGCCGCGGTGCCCCCCCACCTGCGCCTGATCCGCCCCGGCTACCTGCGCTTCTCCGACCTGCCCGGTTTCCTCGGCGGGGCACTCGTGGTGGCGTTCCCGAGCCGGGGCGAGGGGTTCGGGCTGCCGGTACTCGAGGCCATGGCGTGCGGCGCGCCCGTGCTGACCACCCACTGCACCTCGCTGCCGGAGGTGGGCGGCGAGGCGGTCGCCTACACCGAACCCGACGCCGACAGCATCCGGGACTCGCTGCGCGCGCTGCTCGACGACGACGCCCGGCGGGGGATGCTGGCCGACGCCGGCTACGCCCGGTCGCAGGAGTTCACCTGGGCCGCGTCGGCCGAAGCCCACCTGGCCTGCTACCGGCGCGCCGTCGAACAGCCCGATGCTAACGTCCACGCGGTGTAGCCTCTCATCTCATGCCGCGTGAACCACTTGAGGCCATTGTGCTGGTCGGAGGCCAGGGGACCCGGCTGCGGCCGCTGACCCTGTCTGCACCC
>Ga0187819_10000767_pt1 | contig 16156 bp, 11 predicted proteins | sample NC_wetland_sal_i_15_FD_132411 | JGI IMG/M metagenome (GOLD analysis project Ga0187819, IMG submission 132411) | Wetland sediment microbial communities from Neuse River Estuary, North Carolina, USA - SO4_4 | ecosystem: Environmental > Aquatic > Freshwater > Wetlands > Sediment | place: USA...
CACATAGGAGTCCGAGAAGGCAAAGTGTTTCTTGGTCTTCGGGTTGTAAGTGGACTTGTGGCCCAGATCAATGGTCTTGCCGTGCTTTTTTTCGACTTCCTGGTAAAGGTCTGATTGATCGACGACCTGGCTCTCGTATGCGGCGGGTGGAGAAAGGAACATGCAGAGATCGTGTCCCTGTTTGGCAGAGACCTCCGCTGCGGCACGGGCGTTGATTTCGCCGATCGAGATGTGATCGACAATGACATTGGTATTGTGCTTTTGCCCCCAATCCTTGCAGAAAACGCCATCGAACCACTTGTCGTAAGCCGGGACAAAATGGCTCCACTGAATGATCTTCAGCGTCTTTTGCTGAGCCTGGGCCCTTTGTGGAAAGAGAAACGCCGGTCCCAGACCGGCGGCTAAGGCGCCAGTGCCAGCCAGCTTAACGAACTTCCTCCGAGAAAGCTCATCCCCACGTTTGCTTGCCATCGCAGTTTTCCTCCTCAAGGTACGGCTTGATTACATGGAATGCTGTCACGGGAGTGACACCTAATCAAAGCTCGACTTCCGGGAAACGGCCCTAGCCGGAAGGGCTGGGGCGCACAAGCCCTTTGGCCCATGCGCCTTCTTTCATAGTTCAATTATGCCGCGTGCGCGATCGGTACTCGCGCATCTTCTTTCTGCCTCGGCCGTCGAGCAACCAGGGGCAGGATCAGCGACACCGCCATCACCAGTGCGATCACGTAGATCGAGGTGTCGAACCGGCCGGTGGCCTGGTGCAGGCGAGCGATCATGATGGGCGAGGGAATCGCGGCCGCGCCCCAAGCTAGCAGAATGATGCCGTAAATGCCACCCATATTTTTTGCGCCAAAGAAGTCGGCGGTGAACGAAGGCATGGTGCCGAAGCCTCCGCCGTAACACAGCCCGATAATGGCGAAGGCGATGCTGAACAGCGTCAAGTTGTGGATGCCGGGCAGAGAGAAAAAGATAACCACCTGGATTAAGAAAAGCAAGAAGTAAACCCGCGCTCGTCCCAAGTGATCGGAGACCCAAGCCCAGAAAACCCGTCCCAGACCATTGAAGATCGAGATTAGTCCCACCATTCCGGCGGCTGCAATTGCGGTCATGCCCACCATCTGTTGCGCCATCGGCGAGGCTTGGCTGATGACCATGATCCCGGCGGAGACGTTGAGGAACAGCATCGCCCACAGCAGCCAGAATTGCCATGTGCCCATGGCTTGCTTTACGGTGTAGTCGTAAGTCGTGGCTGCCTTGGCGACGGCAGAACTTGGCACCCAGCCTGCGGGCTTCCAGCCGAACGGAGGATTGGCGTAGAACTGCGCCGCTGCGATCACCAGGATCAGGTACACGATTCCCAGCGCCACAAACGTGTAAGGCACGCTGTGGGCGATGATCAGCCGGGCTGCAATCGGGCTCATCACCAGAGCACCGGCTCCGTAGCCGCAGACCGCAACACCGGTCATGAGACCACGGCGCTCCGGGAACCATTTGACCAACGTGGCGACCGGGCAAATGTAACCCATGCCCATGCCTAGTCCGGTCAGTATGCCGTAGGCAAAGTAGAGCCCGTCGAGGTTGTGGTTACGGGCAAATACTCCCGCCAGAATGTAGCCGATGCCGTAAACCACGCCCGCCACCGAGGCCACGAGGCGCGGCCCTTTGCGGTCCTGCCATAAGCCACCAATGATCGTCCCCACTCCCAGGAAAAAGATGGCCAGCGTGAAGTTGAGCTGGACCTGAGTTTCGGACCAATGCTCGGTGCGCATGAGCGGAATCTTGAACACACTCCATCCGTACACGGCACCCAGACAGATTTGCATGATCACTGCTGCGACTGCAATCCCCCACCGGTTAGGTAGCCGTTCTGATGCCATAGTCATCTCCTTTCGCGGCCGTTGTTCGGTCGTGACCGTCACTTTGCGTAGTTAAATATTCCGTATGACAAACTGAACGCACGGGAGTGCTTTGGGCGTGAGGAGTTCCTCGCCGGAATACATCAGGGAGCGATGTGTCGATGCTGCGGTGTTTATGCAGCATGGTTTTCCTAGTCGGCGGCTGCCCTTTGGGGTTCAGCACCCAGGCAACTTGCTGCGACTACCTCTACGACCGCGTTGTAATCCGGAACTCCGCTCGGATCCAGACGTCCGGCGGGAATGAGCACGTTGGCCTCAGGCCAGTGAGCCTGCAAGCAGCCGGGTTTGATGCGGTCGATCTTCACGCGGCCGTGCAACTCTCCCAGTTGATTGCGCAGGGTGATGGAGTCCTCGTTGTGCAAACCCAGCCGCCCCGCGTCTTCCGGAGACATGATGATCTCGTCGCGCCACGCCCCAGTGAGGGGATCGTTCTGGTCCAGCACCATGCTGTTGAATTGTTTTCCGCGCCGGGTAGCCAACAAGAAAAGGCCTTCGGGAACATACTCCTCAGGAAGTGCGACGGCGGTGAAGTGGCCTTTGCCGTCAGGCGTCAAAAACTTTTCCCCTAGCAGGCGACGGCCGCCGTATTGGAAATTGTCGCCCTTCTTGCGCATCCGGGCGATGCCGCGATAGGTGGGGCAAACGCGATCAATCTCCTCGCGGATGTCCTGCGTGTCCTTCCAGGAGAAGAAGCTTGCGGCGCGCTCCGGATCGAACTTCCTGGCGACTAGTACAGGGATTTCCCACTCGTCGAGCGCCTCAGCCGGACGCGGTCCGGGAATCTCGGGACTGTAGATGATGCGGCGCTCGGTACTGGTTTCGGTGCCACCGCCGCGTTGTTCATAACGCGTTCGCGAAGGGAGAATCACAACCGTTTCCTTCGGATCGACGAACATGGTGGAGTTAGCCACGATGTCCTGATGCACGCGCAGCTTTATGCGGCTTAAGGCCCGCTTTACGAGTTCGGGCTCGGGCAGAGTGTGCTTGAAGTTGCCACCCGTCTGCCATAAGGCGTCGATTTCGCCACGCTCGGCCGCCAGCACCATGTGTGCCGCGCTCAATCCTTTCCATGCGGGCGGCTCAAATCCCCACACCTCGGGGGAGGCAAATTTCTTGGCGTTTTCCTGGCTGACCGGGAAGCCCATCACGTAAGCGCTCGGCATTCCGCCCATCTCCGCGCCGCCTTGTACCCCGCTGTGTCCGCGGACGGGCATCAGCCCGGTATGGGGTCGGCCCACGTTGCCCCGGGCCAGTTGCAGGTTGACAATAGCGCGAACATTGTCGCTGCCATAGGCGTGCTGAGTGATCCCCATACTCCAGGTAATGATGGCGTGACGCGCTTTGCCGAAGGCTTGGGCGAAGCGTTACATGTCGGCGCGCGGCAGCCCGGCGCCTTGTTCCAGCGCCTCCCACGACAAGCTTCGGGCTTTGGCTTCCATTTCTTCCCAGCCGACCGTACGCGCCCTGATGAATTCGCGATCCACCCAGCCGTTTTCAATCACATGCTTGAGCACACCGTAGAAGAAAGGGATATCGCCACCCGCGTGAATCTGGAAGAAGTCGTCAACGATCTTGGTGCCAAACAGCGCGCTCTCGACTACCGAGGGCACCCAGTAGCGCTCCAGTCCAGGTTCGAAATAAGGATTGACGAGGAAGACCTTGGTCCCTGCCTTCTTGGCATAGTGCAGGTATTTGGTAGCGACCGGCTGGTTATTGGCGAGATTTGTGCCCACCAAAACTACAAGGTCAGCCCCCACCCAATCGGAATACGAGCAAGTGGTCGCGGCACAACCCACGGTCGCGCTCAGACCGGCAGTGGAAGGCGCGTGACAAATGCGGGCGCTGGTGTCGACGTGGTTGGTTCCAATAAAACGCGCCACTTTCTGATGCGCATAGTAGGCCTCGTTGGTGAGGCCGCGCGAGGTCATATACCACGCGATGCGCCGAGGATCGATTCCGCGCAGCTCCGCTGCGAGCAGGCTGGTCATATCGTCCCACGATATTCTCCGGAAACCGTTGTCGCCCCGGCGGCGTATCATCGGCACGGAGAGCCGTCCCAGGTGACGCAGTTCTTTTTCGCTCTTGTCTTGTAGAGTGCGGACATCCTCCAAAAGGTGATAGTCCATGGAGGGCATGGTGTTCAGGCGCAGCAACTCGAGGCGGACGTTGCAGAGGTGAATCCCTTTCATGGTCCAGTCGTGCATGCCGCTGGTGCCCAGCGAGCAGCCGTCACAACAGCCGTCGCGCAAGATGCGCCAGGCATAACCGAGATTGTCCCGGTTCTGGCTGACGCAGCGGAGGATGTCTTTGTAGGCGTTAGGGTGCTGTTGGTTGACACCGTAGGGGATCAGGCTGACCCACTGCTGCGAATCCCAACCTTTGGACTTGGCTTCTGCATGGACATCAGGATCGATTTCCACCATGCCCTCCATGCCGCGCGACAAACCGTTCTGAAAGTGCGGCGTTGTTAACCGGCGTGCCAGATGCCACTATGACCCACCAACCTGGAGTCAACAGATCGGGCGGTTCTGTCGCAATGCGATAAGACTTATTGTCATGTATATCGTATCACGACCTAACTCACGGCTATATCGTATCACGACGTATGGTTAAGACAACAAAAAAAAACAAGACAAAGCCGCGAGTCCGAAACCCCGCATGGAGCAGGGCTTCGCCGGGGTCATTCGTCCACCTGAACGAGACCGGTACAATAGCCACCGTGACTAGAAACCGGTTCACGGCAGGGCAACGCTCGCGAAGGCAGCAATCTTCTTAGGGTTAGGCGGAGGCGAACTGGCCTTCCTGCGTCGGGGCTCTATGTGGTTGAGAGCGGCCATGTCCGCGTCTTCAAGTTGGGGTCTGAAGGGCGTTACTGAGTCCACTGCTTCCGTAACCGAGCGATGGTTGCAGACTTTTCCTGCCTTCTTGTTTGCTTAATGGGAGACCCTGCCGGACCAGGCGAGGGTGCCACGTTCTCAATACTAGGCGGGTTGTGGCTGGGCGGCGGACCGCCATGCAGGCTCAACTGTCCGAGGCGGCACAGGTTGATCGCGTCACCCAGAATGCGTGTCGCTTCCTGTGGTGCATGGAAACCCATCGAGTTCTCGGACATTACGAAGTCGATCATGAATTGTCCCTTACGCTGGTAATCGCGCGCCTGGATCAGTTGGGCGTCCGTAGCTCCTTTCGTCTTCTCGGCTTTGATGTCTCCAATAAGGTCCACGAGGGCATCGAGCGCGGTGTTACGTAAATCGAAGAATCGGTCCTGAATATCCTCCACCCTCGCTTTCAATTCTTCTTCGGGAAAGTGATGACAAGTCTGGCACGAACGATTGATCTTGAGCAGGGGACTGTTGACCTGATGATCGCTGATCTTGAGTCCACCCTGGCGCATGTACGGCATGTGGCAGTCCGCGCAGGCCACGCCGGAGCGCGCGTGCACGCCCTGGTTCCACATTTCGAACTCGGGATGGCGAGGCTTGATGAGTTGCGCGCCACTATCCGGATGCGTCCATTCATTGATTTTGCTTTGATCCTCAACGGCGATGATGTCTTCAACGTGCAGCCCCTTCGCCCAGGGGAAGGTGACTCGTTTATTCGGCGGTTGGAAGTAGTACGTGACATGGCACTGACCGCACACATAGGAGCGCATCTCCTGGCGCGTGGCCATGGTGTTGACATCGTAGTTCTGCACTCCCTGGGAAGCCTTCAGCGCGCGAATGCCTTCCATGAAGGCTGGGCGGGTGATGCGTAACTGCATCGTCTTCGGATCGTGACAATCGATGCAAGCGACTGAATGTTTAACGGTTTGGCGAATCTGCGGATAAGTCATGTGGGTATCGCCGATGACGTTGAAACCTTTCGTCAGATCGCCATCGCCCAGCTTCAGAAACGTGGTCACCAAGGACGCATGGCAGTTGATGCACATGGCCGGCGGGCTGAACTTCTGCCGCTCCGTGAAAGTCTGGTCTTCCAGCATATAGGCGTGTCCACGGCGTTCGCGGTAGTCTGCCGAAAAAGAATACCCGGCCCAGATGATCTTCAGCCGCGGGTCTTCCTGCAATTTCGAACGTGCCACGACCGACCGCGGATCAGCCTCCGTGGGAGAATGGGGCATGGCCTCGCTTCCGCCGTACTTGGTACGCTGCATATCGACGGTCCTCATGTAGAGGTCGTACTGGAGCGGAAAGTCCTTGGCCCAAGTTGCCGGATCATCGATGGTGTCGTTGAGTTCGACCACGCGATAGAACGGGTTCCTGGCTTCCTGCTTGCGTTCGAAGATGTTAATGAGCAGGGCGGTGACGGCGATGGATGCCACCGCCGCCAGAACAATGACAGCCGCGAAAAGACGCTTGGAACGGCGATCCTAGGGGTCAGTTGGGCTCGTAATCATGATGGCTCCGGGTAACAGGTGAACTCAGCGTGGCCGTTGCCGATTCCGAATGGCCCACGGAATTGTGGCAGCGGGTGCACTGTAATCCTGCAGCCTTGCCGTGGACGACGTTGCCGTCGATCTCCGCCGTAATGTTTTCGTGACAGCGGCGGCAGGCATTTTCCGCCACTTTGTGATCGAAGTTGGTGATCTCAATCGTATCGGGATAGTGGCCACTGGTGAAGTAAAAGGAGTGCCAGAATCCGTTGTTAGCCTTCACGGCATACTTGCCGATGAGGTTGTGCGGTGTGTGGCAGTCATTGCACGTAGCTACCGAGTGATGGCTCGACTTCAGCCATGCCTCATATTGAGCCTGCATCACATGACAGTTGGCGCAGGCTGCGGGATTGTTGGTCAGGTAGGAATACCCCTTCGCGTAGAGGAAAGTATAAGCGCCAAGGCCGATCACGACTCCTAGAAGAACCGCCGCCACGATTATCACGGCCGATGATCGTTGCATCACAAGTTCCAAGTCGAAAGGCTGCAAGCATACATCATTCTTGCGGGATCAACATTGGCGAACCGGGGGAAGACAGGAGGGCTCAGGATTTCGGGAACGTCATTCAGTGTTTTGCTCATCATTGCATTCTGGCCGTTGGTCCTGCCGTTCTGCCGCAAGCGCTGCATTACATGGGGATTGCGGAGGTTCGAGAGCGAGTTCAGTGACGTCATACTGCCCCTGGCATAGGCCAAACGCGAAACTCATTCGCTGTTCTAGCAATTCTTCTTCGGTTACGGAAATATTCTGCGACGCCTGCAGGATTTTCTTCAATGCTGGATCTGCCTCGAATGCTTGAGTAAACGGCTTCTTGTCTGGCATGGGCTGCCTCCTGCGAGAAACGAATTCAGGTCTTTCTAATATATGCCTGATCTAAACTTCTGGGTGGGCCATTGTTCTCACTGCCGTAAGCGATTGGGGAGCCCAGATGCTGAGGGCAATCGTCAAGTCTGGCACTGCTGCTGCAAGCGCTCGATTTGCCAATTGGATGACCAAATCTCTCGCCGCCTGAGATCACCGGCAAAGCGATGTACTATGTTTTCTTTGCAGAGGTGAGAATTTGAATAAGCGCTCCGATTTGCTGTGGGCAACTTTAGGGGAGGGTGGCATTATGCTCACCTTGGCGGCAATTGGGTGGGCTACAAAACAGCCTTTGATCTTCGCCAGTCTGGGCCCGACTGCGTACGAATTGGTGGAACAGCCTCAGTTAAGAAGCGCCCGACCCTACAACATCGTGGTCGGACACCTTATCGGACTCGGTACTGGATTCTTTGCGGTTTATGTCTTAAACGCATGGAGTGCGCCCAATGTGCTATCGGCGGGAATCGTCTCCACTCAACGGCTGTGGGCTGCGACCTTGGCAGCCAGCCTCACCACCCTGTTCACTCTATTGTTGAAAGCTGGTCAACCCGCCGCCTTGGCCACTACCCTTTTGGTTTCGCTGGGCGCAATGCAGAGTCGTCACGGCGCCATAGCCATCGTCGCCGGCGTGCTGATTATCACCGCCATTGGAGAACCCATACGTCGATTTCGCCTGAAATATACCCAGATTCGGAAAGCATCGGAGTGAAAATTCCAGAATGCTGTGGCACTGCATTCTCCGGCCCTACTTATGCCGCGCGGCGGAAGAGCTGTGCAATTCCTTTCGTGTCCGATCCCTGCTTTTGAAGGTCGCGTCTGGAAGCGAGGAAGTATCCGGCAGCGGCAACCAGCGCAAGGCTGGCGCCCATCCAGAGCCTGTAAACACTAGCCTGTAATTCCCAGCTCTTCTCGTGGGCCACAGCGTCAAACGTCCCGTGCGCGCCATGATCACCTGCGACCGGTTTCCATAAGTTGTCGGGGCGGTTAGGATCTTCGGGCTCAGATGTCTGTTGCGAACGAAAGCCGGTTCGGCCGAGGTAGTGATCGAGCGCTCCGGGCGTGACCTTGTTTGCGACGATTGCTTCCACGGTTGGCCATCCAACGTATAATTCGCGACGCCGATGGTGGGCTGCCCAATAAAGAGCCCTCGCCCCGACTTCGGGTTGAAAAATGGGCGGCACCGGTTTGGCCTTGTGCTTCAGTCGGCTTTTTACCCAGCCAAACTGAGGCGTATTCAGCGCGGGCATCTGCACCATGGTGAGCCGAACTTTGCTTTTGTCGTGTATCAGCTCACAGCGCAATGAGTCCGTAAACCCCGCGATGGCGTGCTTGGCTGCGCAATAGGCCGATTGCAGCGGAATGCTGCGATACGCCAATGCTGACCCGACCTGGACAATCGTACCGCGATTGCGTGGGAGCATGCGCTTCAAAGCCGCGAGAGTCCCATACACAGCCCCGAGATAGGTGACTTCGGTGACCCGTTTGTACTCCTCCGGTTTCATGTCCTTAACTGGCGAAAAGACCGAGGCCATAGCATTGTTTATCCAGATGTCGATGGGGCCGAGTTGGGCCTCGACCGAAGCGGCTGCTTGTTCAACCGCTGCCGAGTCGGCTACGTCAGTTGGAATGACGACGGCCGTTCCGCCCAGATCCTCAATCTCGCGCTTTGCCGCCTCCAGGCCATCGATGCCCCGCGCGAGCAAGCCGACTTTGGCTCCATGCTTTCCAAACTCCCGCGCCACCGCCCGGCCCAGTCCGGCGGATGCACCCGTGATCACAACGGTTTCAGGCTTCAAATCAACTCCTTTACTTCGGCGCTCGCGGCCGCGACGGATTTTCTAGATCAACTCCCGCACCTGATCCGAGACGGTGGTTAACACGATCTTCTTCCGGTTCGGCTCCCCACGGGCCAGTGACTCGGCAAAATGGAGCGCCTGTTCGACTTTCACCTTTGCGGGCATCGGTGGCTCGAAAGGATCAACTGCCGCCTGCAAAATGGCCGGACCTGAGGCGGCGAGAAACTGGTCCAAGGCCCGTCCGCAATCGGCCGGATCCTCGACGCTGACGCCGACGCCGCCGCACGCGTGTGCGAACGCAGCGAAATCGATGGGATGCAAGTCAACGCCGTACTCGGGATTGCCGAGAAAAACCATCTGCTCCCACTTGATTTGTCCGAGCGTGTTGTTCTTGATGATGACCACTTTGATGGGCAGCTTGTACTTCACCGCAGTGGCAAAATCTGCCATCAGCATGGAGAACCCGCCATCTCCCACGAAGGCAATACACTGCCGGTTTGGAAATGCGATCTGGGCAGCGATGGTATAAGGCAATCCCGGCGCCATGGTTGCGAGATTGCCGGACAGAGTGTGCATCTGACCGCGGCGAGCGAGAATATGCCGCGCCCACCAGGTTGCAATGGTTCCGCTGTCGCAACTCACGATGGCATCGTCCCGCAGGCGCTTACCAAGTTCCCACGCGACAACTTGCGGCTTCATGGGCTTATCCTGCCGGGTCGCGCGTTTTTCCATGACTTCCCACCAATCCTTCATCCCGGCCTGCGCGGCCTTAAGGAAGCTCCGGTCCTCTTTGCGTTTTAGTAGTGGAATCAGTTCACGCAGAGTATTGCGGCTGTCGCCGACCAACCCGACCTCTACCGGATATCGCAATCCGATGCGTTTCGGATCAAGCTCGATTTGAACGCCCCGGGCCTGATCCGGCTTCGGCATGAACTCGATGTAAGGGAACGATGAACCCACCATCAGCAGGGTGTCGCAATCCTCCATCGCCTCTTGCGACGGCTTGGTGCCGAGTAAACCAATCCCGCCGGTCGTGTAAGGGCTATCGTCGGGTACCGCGGCTTTTCCCAGGAGAGCCTTGATTATCGGGGCTGCCAGCAATTCTGCGGTCTGTTCCAGTTCATCGGTCGCATTGAGCGCTCCTCGCCCTGCCAGGATCGCGACCTTCTTTCCGCGATTCAGGATGTCCGCCGCCTTTTCGAGATCGGTGCGGTCCGCCAGCCGCGCGCTGTGAGCTTGCACGTCGGAGCTGTGATGGGGAATGTTGCGCTTCGAACGCTGGCGGTCCTTGATCTCTTTTTCCTGAAGATCAACCGGAAAGGTGATGTGAGCGACTCCGCGATAGGCAATCGCGGTTCGGCAAGCTAAGTCAGTAATATTTTCAACATGTGTGGGTCCCATGATGCGCTCGTTGAATACCGCAACGTCCATGAAGAGTTTGTCGAGCGCCACATCCTGCTGCGTATAGGTTCCAATCAGGTCATGAAACTGCAGCCCGGTGATGGCCAGCATTGGCTGGCTGTCGAGCTTGGCATCGTAGAGTCCATTCAGCAGGTGAATACCGCCCGGACCCGAAGTGGCGAGGCAGACTCCTAAGCGTCCCGTGAACTTGGCGTAGCCGCAGGCCATGAACGCAGCTGCCTCTTCGTGTCGCACCTGGACGAATCGGATTTTGTCCTGACGCGTCCGCAGCGATTCCATGATCCCATTGATGCCATCGCCTGGGAGTCCAAAGATGACCTCAACACCCCAATCGATTAGCGCCTCGACCAGCACATCCGCCGCAGTCATAAAATGCCTCCATCAGAAAGTTAGGCTTAGCCTGTCGTAGTAGAGATGCGATTCGGAAGCCGGTCGTACATAGGCTGTCGGAGAAAAAGTTGCAGAATAAGTCGAACCAGTCGCCCCAATAGCAGAAAAGCCAGGAACCGACTTCATTTTGCCGATATCAGGAATTACGAAGCTACTCTTCTCCTCAAAAAATCATCTCTACATCGTAGATTCGGACAGCGGGTGCTTTGCAATCAATACGGTCTTCGCTGTATCGGACAATCAGATCGACGAAGGAGTGATCTTCTCACGTTAAGCAGCGTACCGGTAAATCGAGTTGAGGCATCGACCTATCGGGTTCCGACGGACTTTCCTGAATCGGATGGGACTCTCGAGTGGACGAGTACCACCCTCGTGTTAGTGCGGGCAAGCGCTGCGAACCAAACTGGCCTTGGCTACACATACGCGGACAATGCGACCGCAAGGCTAATCCAGGATCTGCTGTCGCAGGTAGTAAAAGGCCAGGACGCCATGGCCACAACTGCCAACTGGAATGCCATGGTGCAGCGCACTCGAAACCTTGGGCGCCCGGGGATTGTTTCCATGGCAATCTCGGCTGTGGATTCGGCGCTTTGGGACTTGAAAGCGCGTCTGCTGAACCTTCCCTTGATCACACTGTTAGGCGCTGTCAGAGAAGCGGTGCCGATTTACGGCAGCGGCGGTTTTACCTCGTACTCTGCCGAACAACTCCAACGACAGCTCGAAGGCTGGGTGGAACGCGGTATCCCGCGCGTGAAGATGAAAATCGGGCGCGATGCGCGATTAGATCTGGAAAGAATACGGGCAGTTCGCCGGGCCATCGGCCCGGACACCGAACTGTTCGTGGACGCCAATGGCGCCTACAGCCGGAAGCAGGCGTTGGCGCAGGCTGAGAAATTTGCCGATCTAAACGTGAAGTGGTTTGAAGAGCCCGTATCCTCCGACGATCTGCCTGGCTTGCGGCTCTTACGAGACCGCGCTCCTGCCGTTATGGAGATCGCCGCCGGAGAATACGGATATGAGCTGGGGTACTTTCGGCGCATGCTGGCATCGGGGGCGGTTGATGTGCTGCAGGCGGATGCGACTCGTTGCGGAGGCATCACCGGTTTTCTTCAGGTAGCCGCTCTGTGCGAGGCATTTCATCTGCCCCTTTCGGCGCACACGGCCCCGGCATTGCACACCCATGTCTGCTGCTCTGCCACTCCGGTGCGCCACCTGGAGTACTTTCACGATCACGTTCGCATTGAAGGAATGTTCTTTGATGGCGTAGGTCCACCCGTGAATGGCGCGTTGCGGCCGGATCTGTCCCGGCCCGGGATGGGAATTGAATTGAAGCAGGCTGACGTTGAGCGTTTTGCAGCCTAAAGGAGGAGAAGCATGTCTGCGAATCGGGTTCCGCTGGTCTCATCAGAGGATTTGAAACAATCGTGGCGGAATCACTCGCTCGCTGTTGACGCCGCGGCATTGCATGCCGAACTGCGAAGGGCAGTCTCCGGTGAAGTTCGCTTCGACGCAGGCAGTAAAGCTCTCTATGCAACCGACGGCTCGAACTACCGCCAGGTGCCGATCGGAGTGGTCATTCCCAAATCCAAACAGGACGTGCTAGAGACGATTGCAGCCTGTCGCAAGTTCGGAGCACCGCTGCTTTCGCGAGGAGGCGGCACCAGTCTGGCTGGGCAATGTTGCAACGTCGCGGTAGTGATCGACTGGTCGAAGTATCTCCACCATATTGTTGAGCTAAATCCCGAACAGAAATATGCCCGGGTCGAGCCGGGGACGGTCTGTGACACTCTGCGCAATGCTGCCAAACCTTACACCCTGACTTGGGGACCAGATCCCGCCACGCACGATCACTGCACCTTTGGCGGCATGTTGGGCAACAATTCTTGCGGTGTCCATGCGCAGATGGCAGGAAAGGCCGGAGAGAACGTGCTGTCGATGGACATTGTGCTGTACGACGGTACCCAAATGACAGTCGGGTGGATGGACGAGATCCAACTTGAGCAGCAAATCAAGCGCGGTGGTCGTGAGGGCAGGATCTACGAGCAGCTGAGAGCTTTGCGCAACCGATATTCGAAGCTGATTGAAAGCAACTACCCGCGGATTCCCCGCCGAGTGTCGGGTTACAACCTGGATCACTTACTGCCCGATGAGGAGGGCCGCTTCAATCTTGCGCGCGCTCTCGTCGGCAGCGAGAGTACCTGCGTCACGATCCTCGAAGCAGAAGTTCGGCTCGTCTACAGTTATCCGAAACGTGTACTGCTCGTGCTCGGCTATCCCAGTATTTATGAAGCGGGCGATCACGTCCCGCCAATTCTTGAACATAAGCCGATCGGCTTTGAGGGACTGGACCAGTTCCTAATCACCAATGTCAAAAAGAAAGGCATGCCCCAGGTGGATGATCTTTCGATTCTCCCCGAAGGCAAAGGCTGGCTGGTGGTGGAGTTTGGTGGCGCCACAACCCAAGAAGCCGAAGAGCAGGCGCGGCAAACAATGAAAGCTCTGGAAGGCTCCAATCAACCGAGCATGAGGCTTTTTGTCAAAGAAGACGAGCAGCAAAAAGTCTGGGACGTGCGGGAGGCCGGCCTTGGGGCAACAGCCTTCGTTCCCGGCGATCCGCTCACGTGGGAGGGCTGGGAAGATTCCGCAGTTCCACCGGAGAAGGTCGGCAGTTATCTGCGCGATTTGTGCAAGCTGTACGAAAAATATCAGTACAGGTCTGCTCTCTATGGACACTTCGGACAAGGCTGCATTCATTGCCGGGTAAATTTCGATCTCATGAGCGAGCCTGGAATTCGCAAGTGGCGATCTTTTATGGAGGAAGCCACTGATCTGGTAACCAGCTATGGCGGCTCGATTTCGGGGGAGCACGGTGATGGTCAATCGAAGGCAGAATTCCTCTACAAGATGTTTGGACCGGAGCTGATCGAAGCGTTTCGCGAATTCAAATCTATTTGGGATCCAGACTGGAAGATGAATCCCGGCAAAATCGTGGACCCTTACCGCATTGACGAAAACTTACGATTGGGAGCGAACTATCGTCCTTGGGAGCCGACCACCTATTTTAGATTTCCCGATGACCATGGCAGCCTCGCTCATGCAGCTCTTCGTTGTGTCGGCGTAGGCAAATGTCGCCGCGAAAATGGCGAGGGTGAGCAAGACACCATGTGTCCGAGTTACATGGTCACGCGCGAGGAGATGCACTCCACCCGCGGTCGTACGCATCTGCTCTGGGAAATGATGCACGGCGACGTGATACGCGACGGGTGGCGCGACGAACATATAAAGGAGGCACTGGATCTGTGTCTCGCCTGCAAGGGCTGCAAGGGCGACTGCCCCGTGAACGTTGACATGGCGACCTACAAGGCAGAATTTCTTGCGCACTACTGGGAGGGACGCATCCGTCCCGCATCTGCCTATGCCTTCGGATGGATCGACAAGTGGGCACGCCTGGCATCCATCGCTCCTGGTTTCGTCAACCTCTTTACTCAGCTGCCGGGCTTGCGTGATGTGGCGAAAACCATGGTCGGCGTTCCCCGGCGACGACAGATTCCGCCATTCGCCGCAGAACCATTCAAGACATGGTTTCAGAAACGGGGACGTCGACCCGGAACCGGCCCGAAAGTGCTGCTGTGGGCGGACACGTTCAATAACTACTTCATGCCGGAAACCGCTCAAGCCGCGGTCAATGTTCTGGAGCACGCAGGATGCGAAGTGGAAGTGCTGAACCAGCATCTTTGTTGTGGCCGGCCCTTGTATGACTACGGATTCCTAGACATGGCGAAGTCTTATCTTCAGCGAAACCTCGAAGCGCTGGCGCCTCATCTTGCGGCGGGAACGCCAATGGTGGTTTTGGAGCCGAGTTGTTGCTCGGTGTTTCGGGACGAGATCCATGGTCTGTTCCCTGACTCGGCTGAAGCAAAGCGTTTGGCCGAGAATACTTTTACGCTATCCGAGTTTCTCGAGAAAAAAGTGTCCAACTATCGGCCTCCGCAAGTGCACCGCCGGGCAATCGTGCAAGGCCACTGCCACCACAAGGCGATCATGCGCTTTAAAGAAGAAAAATCGCTGATGAAAAAGCTGGGCCTTGAGGAAGAAATATTGGAATCCGGCTGCTGCGGCATGGCCGGTTCGTTTGGTTACGAAAAGGATAAGTACGAATTGTCGGTGGCTTGCGGCGAGCGCAAGCTGTTACCCGAAGTGCGCAAGGCGGGGATCGCGACCATCATTATGGCCGACGGCTTCAGTTGTAAGGAGCAGGTTGCGCAGGAAAGCAATCGCCATGCGCTGCATTTGGCGGAAGTACTCGAAATGGGAATCCGTGGCGAAACGCGCAACCAACCGGTCATCTATCCGGAAAAACCATTCGTCGAGCCTCGTAAGGCTGCGCTGAACCGATCGATGGTGAAAGCGGGGCTCATTACGCTCGGTGCTCTGGCGATCGCCGCGGCAGGGTTGTTTTGGTCAAATAGCAAAAGGCGTTGAGCGTTGAACCCAATGTTGGATGCACAGCCGGGCGTTCGTTCATGCATCGGAGGGTATGAAGGATCATCAACACAGATCGCAAGCCAAATTGAATCCTCGACCCAGGACCATTTATTGCAGCCAGGGCCGAGCTGTGCTGGCAACGGATCTCGATGGTTGGATTGGCGATTTTCCCCGCCATGGTCTCTTCTTTGCAGAAACACGGCTGTTATCACGGTACAGCTATTTAATAGACGGTAAAAAGCCCCAAACGGTGGCAGTCTCAAATGTAGAGCAGCACTCGTGGCTTGGATATTACATCTGTCCTCCTCCGGGCCTTAAATGGAAGGAAGACACCGGCTCCGGTGAGATGGAAGCGGCTTCTGAAGAAACCATCGAGTTGAAGGTATCGCGTACGGTTGGTCTGGGAGTGCACGAAGACATCGACCTTACCAACTTCAGCCAGGAAGCGACGCATTTCGTATTCGAGATCGAATTGGATGCTGATTTCGCCGACCAGGCAGAAACATTCAAGCGGAAACAGCATGGGGACTTACGACGGCACTGGCGACGTTTGTCTGCGCGCCGTGCCGAACTCATATATGATTACCGCGCCGAACATCGCTACTCACATCAAGGCAATCGAGGGGTTGCCCGCATTCATCGGGGAGTGATCGTGCTCGTGGAAAAGGCAGACTCTCCCGTGACGTACCGTAACTCGCGACTGCGTTTTGATGTCCGCCTTGACCCACATGAATCGTGGCACAGCTGCATAAAGTTCATTCCCGTTTTTGAAGGCAAGAAGATGCCGCCGCTCTACGACTGCCGGCAATTCTTTGGCATCCGCAATGAACTCGATCGGAAGCGATCGATTTTCCTG